>OIET01000423.1_pt1 | contig 39438 bp, 42 predicted proteins | sample 1581871 | NCBI WGS metagenome assembly OIET01 (sample SAMN03279760, study PRJEB24777) | human gut metagenome | isolation source: fecal sample PR121 from 1 month old male Malay infant, vaginally delivered... | place: Singapore | collected 2005-09-16
GAAATATACTATGACCATGAATCAGAATATAAATCTTTTGAAGTGTTCTCAGTAGCAGTTAAAGAATATATACGACTATAATAATAAAAGAATTCAGGCTAAAACAAAATGGATGCCGCCTGTGATTTACAGACAAGCATCCACATAATAATTTCTATTCGATATGTGTCCAGAAATCTGGGTACACATCATAGGGTGACTTCTCTTTGGCCGGTACGGTTTATATAGACCATACCGGGGGTTCTTGGTTTTACTCCACAGTCTCCGTCTGAGTCCCCGGAACAGGGACTGCGTCGGAAATGGGAAGGATCTTCTGATGATAGATGCGTCTTAAAAAAGCCGCACTGAAGAGAACCGAAGCGATCTCGGCAATGGGGAAGGACCACCAGATGGCGTCCAGATTGCCGGTGAGGGACAGCAGATAGGCCGCGGGCAGCAGCACCACCAGCTGGCGGGCCACTGAGACGATCAGGCTCAGCACCGCGTTGCCAAGGGCCTGGAACACGGACAGCGAGATGATACAGAAGCCCGCGAACAGAAAACTCAGGCTGATGATCCGCAGCGCCACTGTGCCGATGGCCAGCATATCCGGCGAGGCGTTAAAAATGGAAAGAAGCGCTCCCGGGAAGAGCTGGAATACAAGAAAGCCAAGGATCATGAGCCCCACGGCGTACAGCATGCTCAGCTTGATGGTTTTGACGAGCCGGTCCTTTTTCTGAGCGCCGTAATTGTAGGCAATGATGGGCACCATGCCATTGTTCAGGCCCATGACCGGCATAAAGATAAAGCTCTGGAGTTTGAAGTAAACTCCGAAAACCGCTGTGGCCGTAGAGGTAAAGGCCAGCAGAATTTTGTTCATGCCAAAGGTCATAACTGAGGTGATGGACGCCATGATAATGGAGGGCACGCCCACCGCATAAATACGCCGGATGGTGCCGCCGTTTGGCCTGAAGCCCCGGAGCTTCAGGGTGAGCTCATGGTTTTTCCTAAGGTTCAGAATACAGGCAAACAGCATGGCCACGACCTGGCCGATTACCGTCGCGGCGGCTGCGCCGGCTACCCCCATTTTTGGGAAGCCAAAAAGCCCGAAGATCATGATGGGGTCCAGAATCAGGTTGATGATGGCTCCGGTGGTCTGGGTGCACATGGTGAGCAGCGTCTTGCCCGTGGCCTGAAGCAGGCGTTCAAAGGTAATCTGCCCGAAAATGCCAAAGGAAACCACAGAGCAGATCGCCAGATACTGGGTGCCGTAATCCACGATTTCCCCAATGTTTGTCTGGGTCTCGAAGAAAAAGCGGGTAAAGAAAAGCCCGAAGATAACGAAAGCCAGAGAGCTGAGGACAGCCAGGAAAACTCCGTTGTTGGCAGCCCGGTTGGCCTCTGTAAAATTTTTTTCGCCCAGGCTCTTAGACAGCAGAGCGTTGATCCCCACGCCTGTGCCTGTGGCGATGGCGATCATCAGGTTCTGTACAGGGAAGGCCAGCGATACGGCAGTCAGGGCGTTCTCGCTGATCATGGACACAAACATGCTGTCCACAATGTTGTAGAGCGCCTGAACCAGCATGGAAATCATCATGGGCAGGGCCATAGTGATCAGCAGGCGGTTGACCGGCATGACGCCCATTTTGTTCTCCCCGGCCGGGTAGGACTCTTGACGCATAAAGATCACTCCTTTTTGAATATGAATTAATTTTTCACAAAATGAATAGCAGTGCCCATCCCTGAAAAACTGAGATGTCACACTGCCTGTTATTATTATAATAATTGCCGGCTTTAATGTCAATGAATGAAGGACAGGCTGTTGCCGTTTGCAAAATGTGAATACGTTTAAGAAAAACATGATACAATAATAGAGAAAACTCAGAAATGAAGCATAAAGGAAGAGGAAAATTATGAACGAAGCATTGCGAGCGATGGTAGAGGCCTGCGATTTTGAGGAAACCGTAGCCGTCGACCCCAGACAGATTCACATCACCCAGGACGTCCGGGACGCCTGCGCCAAAAACGACTGTGGCCATTATGGCCAGAATTATATGTGTCCCCCGGCCGTCGGTGATCTGGACCACTACCGTGAGGTGGTAAACAGCTACACAAACGGGTTGTTGTTTTCACAGGTATACCGGTTTAAAAACCGGCAGGATTACCGCCGAATGAATGAGATCATGGCTGGATTTGAAAAAACCGTGGAAAAGCTGCACCGTGCTATCCGCAAATCCGATATGGAGGGAACGGTTTTTTCAGCGGGCTGCTGCACCATCTGTAAGGAATGCGGCATTCTGACCGATGATCCCTGCCGCTTCCCCGACGAGGCCATGCCCTCCCTGGAAGCCTCCGGCATCGACGTGGTTCAGCTCACAAAGGATACCGGACTGGTCTACAATAACGGGCCCAAAACCATGACCATCATCGGCCTGATTTTATACAACGAATAAAAGCTTAAGAAAAGACAGCCTTGTGAAGGCTGTTTTTTGCGGTTTTAATGCGCGTGACAGGTCATGAAAACGTGAGCGGTTAGAAAAGGCGGCAGACACACTTGTTTTTACTTGAAATTATGTTATAATATCCTCATTGTACGTTCATGTAAAGTAATTCTGTTATAAGGAGGGGAATGGCTCAAACCACTTTGCATCAATGGAACAAAAGCGCCAGAACTCATACGTGAGCCCGTAATATTTGAGTTGACGAGGACAGGGAGTATCGAAAATTCGGCGGATGCCCTGGAAGGTGGACTGTTAAAACAGCGGAGTGATCCGCTGCACAGAGCAGACACCAAAATCTACTTGAATGAGGTGCATTTATTATGTGTGGAATCGTTGGTTATATTGGCCTGAACCAGGCCCAAAAAGTATTGATTGATGGTCTCTCAAAGTTAGAGTACCGCGGTTATGACTCAGCCGGCATTGCAGTGCTGGACAAGGACAATGTGATTAAAGTCAAAAAACGCAAGGGCCGTCTGAAAAATTTAGAGGATGAGCTTGAAAAAGAAGCTCTGACGGGTACAGCTGGCATTGGCCATACCCGCTGGGCGACCCACGGCGAACCTTCTGATATCAACTCCCATCCCCATTGCAGCATCGATAACCGAATCGCGGTCGTCCACAATGGGATCATTGAAAACTACATCGAGCTCAAGGAAGAGCTGATCAAAAAGGGACACCTTTTTGTGTCCGATACCGATACTGAGGTCATTGCCCATCTGCTTAATTCTCTGTACACCGGGGACATGGTTGAAACCCTGCGCCTGGCCATTGACAAAATCAAAGGCTCTTACGCGCTGGGCATCCTCTGCAATGAAGAACCCGACCGTATTATCGCCGTTCGTAAGGACAGCCCGCTGATCGTGGGCCTTGGCGAAGGCGAAAACTACATCGCTTCCGACATCCCTGCTATCCTGAGATACACCCGTAAGGTCTATCTGCTGGATAACGACGAGATCGCCATCCTGACCCGTGACAGCGTCACCGTGCTGGACGAATCCGGCCGTGAAGCCGGCAAGCAGGTCTTTAACGTGGACTGGGATCCAGGCGATGCCGAAAAGGGCGGTTACGACCATTTTATGCTCAAGGAAATCCATGAACAGCCAAAGGCGATGGCCGATACCCTGACCGGACGCTGCTTCCCGGATAAAATCGTGCTGGACGACGTCAACCTTGACGCCGAAACCATGAAGAGTATCAACCGTATCCAGATTGTAGCCTGCGGAACCGCCTACCACGCCGGAATGGTTGGAAAATACCTGATTGAAAAATTTGCCCGCGTGGCCGTCGAAACCGAACCGGCCTCCGAGTACCGTTATAAAGACCCGCTGGTCGATGCGCACACCCTGCTCATTGTCATCAGCCAGTCCGGTGAAACCGCCGACACCTTAGCCGCTATCCGTCTGGCCAAAGAAAAAGGCGCCCGCGTCCTGGCCATTACCAATGTGGTGGGCAGCTCCATCGCCCGCGAGGCAGACGATGTGCTGTACACCAACGCCGGTCCCGAAATCGCTGTGGCCTCCACTAAGGCTTACGTGACTCAGGTGGGCTGTATGATTTTGCTGGCCCTGCATTTCGGTCTGTTAAACGGCCAGGTAGACGAAGGCACCATGAAGCGTGTTACCAATGGCCTGAAGGATACCTCAGCCCTTATTGAAAAAGCTTTGGGAGACCATGACAAGATCAGGGAATACGCCTACGAACATTTTAAGGTTGACGATATGTATTTTATCGGGCGCGGACTGGACTACTACACCTGTCTGGAGGGCTCCCTGAAAGCCAAGGAAATTTCCTATATTCATTCCGACGCTTATGCGGCCGGCGAGCTGAAGCACGGTCCCATCGCTCTGGTTGATGTGGGAACTGTCGTCATTGCGGTCTGCACTCAGGAGAACGTCTTTGATAAAATGCTCAATGCTATCAAAGAGGTAAAGGCCCGTGGCGCCAACGTTATGGCCATTGCCAAAGAAGGTCATGAAGAGATCATCCCCGAAGTGGATCAGGTTTTCTTCATCCCGCAGATGGATGATGAGATCACTCCGATCCCAACGGTTGTTTATCTCCAGCTCCTGGCCTATTACCTGTCCGTCGCCAGAGGCTGCGACGTCGACAAGCCAAAGAACCTGGCAAAATCCGTCACGGTTGAATAAAAAAGAAATTGCGAAAATAAATAAAGAGGTACGGTCTGTTTCAGACCGTACCTCTTTTTGATTAAATGATCAGCACTTCCGCAAAGAGTCCTGCTTTACACCAGAAAGCAGATGCCCTCGGTATTGATTTCACGCACGATGTTCTGCCCCTGGAACAGACAGCTGTCAACAACATTCTGGTCTATCCTGAAAAGACGTGGAACAATGGCCTCGATGATGTTGACAATGTCCGGAATGCTGAGTTTCCATCGATCTTCAAAATAGTTGATAAAAAAATCCCTTCGCGCAGCAGACTGCATCACCATAAAAATATCAAACTCCTGCTTAGAAATAGATAAATTAAAATCTTCAATGTAATTCCAGTAGACAACGTCAGTGACTTCTCTGAGCATTTCATAATTTGAATGCTTTTTTTGCCGCAGTTCTTTAAAAAAAACACAGTTGTTTTCATTGCTCAATAAAATTTCATAATAAATATGCGACACGACAATCTGTCGGTACAGGCTGTTTGTAATGTTCAACTCAGAATAGCTGTCAACCCTGTTTTGGATGCTTCGGTAAAAATCCTTTAAGATCATTGAGACCAGCTGATCCTTAGTCTTAAAATAATAAGTGACAAGCCCCTGTGGCACCTGAGCTCTCTCTGCAATTTTTTTGATAGTCCCCTTGATATAGCCTTCTGCATAAAAAACTTCTTTAGCCGTAGCGTATATCTTTTCCCGACTGTTTTTCTCTTCCATAGCAACCTCCATTCTTGTATTATAGCATTTTTAAACAAAAATAGCAACAAAATCATCGTTTGCGCACAAAGGATCATAAAATGTGTAAAAAAATGGTTTTTATAGTATTTTACATAAAAAATACAACTATAAATCGATAACATGAACAAAAAAATAAAAAATAATTGGTTTTTTATTAAGAAAAACAAAACCGAGCTTGACAAAAGAAAAACAGCGTGATATAAAATAATTAGTTTTCGAAAACAAAATACAAAAAAGAGGGGGATTGCATTAATGATTAGTGCTGAAGAGATGAAACAAGAGCGCACCGAGCTGTTTCAGGATTTATATACCTTGAAAAAACCAAAGCGCGTTCCGATTACAATTAAGGTGAACAATGAATTTGGCATCCAGTACGCGGGAATGGATCTGATTGATACTCAATGGCACCCCGAAAGGATGGAGGCTGCTGCCAATAAAATCTGCGAAGATTTTTTTGCCGACAAGAATCCATTTGGATCCAGACGTTTTCCGGCTTTTTATACCTTTACAGATTCAACTTATTTCAAAATTGCGTCCAGTGGGTTTTTACAGCATCCGGAAATCGCGCCGATGCAGCCGGAGGAATACCCAGAGCTGGTTGCCAGCCCTTATGATTTTCTCATCGAAAAAATTTTGCCGAGGCTTTACAAGGCCTTTGATGGCAGTAATATTTTGCAAAGTCTGAATTTTGCGGTCAGCATGAAGGCCAAAGAAGATGACGATCAGGCAGCAGGCGCGATCAGCAAAAAGATCAGTCAAAAATTTGGATATTTTAATCCGGATGCAAAGTCAGCCGTTTTTGCACCATTTGATTTTATCGCGGATATTCTGAGAGGCTTTACCGGAACTCTGATGGATATAAGACGCTGCGGTGAGATGGTTCAGGAGGCCTGCGAGGCAGTGCTGCCACTAATGGTTCAGCTGGGGATTACAAGCAGACCAACTGTTATGAGTGAGTGTTATATTCCGCTTCATATGGCGCCTTATATGAAGACAAAGGACTTTGAAAAATATTACTGGCCCACATTTAAGACCATGATCGAGCAGATTATGGCATCCGGACAGGGAATCTCAATTTTCTGTGAGCAGGACTGGACACGGTATCTCGACTATCTGGCTGATCTCCCTAAGGGACTCCGGATTCGCTTTGAATATGGGGAACCGCAGCAGATCAAGGACAAAATTGGCCATAAGCACATTATATCAGGTCTGTATCCCTCAGCGTTTTTTGCGACAGAGAAGAAGTCAGTCTGTCTGGATAAGGCCAGGGAGCTGATGGATATTCTGGCGCCGGGCGGGAACTATGCCTTTGATGTGGACAAGGTCATGGCAACCTACGATGGCGGCGGCGAGAACATTGTGGCAGTGCTGGATTTTGTAAGAGAATATGGAAAGTACTGAGGTGTTGAGAATGAAGTGGCAGAGAGAATCAAAATATTATATCACCTGGGATGAATTTGTTGAGATGCATCCAGACCTTGACGAGCACAACCAGACGGCCGCGAAGGATCGCTTCGAGCAGTATCAGGAACAAATTTTCCGGCTGATTATGTCTTATTTGTTTTAAGGAGAGAGATAAATGGAAAATGCCGATAAAAAACAGCTTTTAGAGAAAAGAATCAATCGTTTTGTCACAACGAGCAACCTTGAGGAGCCGGATATTGTGCCAATTATGTCACAGATCAATTCCTACGCCATTGCCTACTGCGGAAAAACTGCGTGGGATGCGTTTGAGGACCCAGAGCTTGAGAGACAGTGCTACCGGAGAGCCAATGAAGCCTTCTACTTTGACGGCCTGTCAATTTTTGGACTGAACCATCCTTTCAAGGCATACCTTGATGTGGAAAGCCCAACCTACTTTGTCTCGGAAGACGGCGTGACCATTCAGCACCGTGAGACTTCATCCATGACCGATGCTGAATACGATGAGTTTTGTGAGGATCCCATTGCTTTTATTGCTAACAAAATCGCGGCGCGTAAAATAAAGGCTTTTGAAAAGCCCTATCCAGAAAATTATGAGGCATTGAAAAAACTGCTCGACACTATTGCGGCCTTCAAGCAGAACAGCGCTGAGAACCGCAGGTATGTTCTGGAAGAGATGGCCATGCCCATTCTGTCCAGCCGTTCCGCGCCAAACCCCTGCGATAACTTTTTTGATTTTATCCGCGGCTTTAAGGGGACGCTTAAGGATATACGGCGCTTTAGCGATAAGGTGGGGAAAGCGGTTGAGGCTTTAACGCCATACTATGAAAAAAGCATTCCGAGCAGTCAGGAGGAGCCGTTTCCATGGCTTTTAAGCACCTGTCACATACCGACATTTTTATCAAAGGAACAGTTTAAAAAAGTTTACTGGCCTTACATGAAGCGCTGTATTCTGGCAGCGCACGAAAATGGAACAAAGTATATGGCTTTTCTTGAAGGTACCTGGAAACAGCACTTTGATCTGTTTGAAGAAATACCAAAAGGGGCTTTGATTGCTATCTTGGAGAGTGATGACATCATCGACTTTAAAAAGCGTTTTGGTGACCAGATTACTGTGGCAGGCGGTATGCCGCTGGCAATGCTGAAGCATGAAACTGAGAAGGCCTGCATTGACCAGGTGAAACGGGTTTATGACGCCTGTGCGCCCGGCGGCGGTTTTATCTTCACGGTTGACAAGCCGCCCCTTGGACCAAAGGATCTGAATGTTGATAACTTAAAGGCGGTCAACGCTTTTGCGCATGAATACGGTCGATACTAAAAGGAGGAGTTGACATGGAGGAAAAAACAGTGCTGGAATTGATTGAAGACTATGTCAAAGAAAAGGCAGACGACAAAGAGCTCACAGAAGAACAGCTAAGAAAGCAAGTTGAGGCAAATGTTATCGCGTTATTGAGAGTTTAAAGGAGAGAGAAATGGAAGCAATCGATCATAACAAATCGGCTTTAATCGATGAACTGCAAAAGCCCAAGGTTCGTCCGATCGGATACATCGCGTTGATTCTTGGCATTATCATGTTTTCAGGCATACTGACAGGTAATCCAACGTTTTTAAAATTCTGGGATTATTCAAACCTGACGGGTAAATTTGGCGCTCTTGGCGAAGGCGTAAAAAACATTCAGGGAAGCGGCGGCAGCGGCGCGCGCGATGGCTTTATGTACGCTCTGACCGTCTGGCCGTCCATCAGTCTGGCCCTCGCGCTGATCAATGTCATTGAGGGGATGGATGGGCTAAAGGCAGGACAGCGCCTGCTTAACCCACTTTTAAGACCTTTGCTTGGCATTCCGGGGTGGTGCTCACTGGCACTGGTCGCGGGGCTGACGGCGTCCACTGATGCCGGGACAGCATTGACCCTGGATCTGGTTGAGAACGATTTAATTAACGAGCGGGAGCTCTCGATCTTTGGATGTTTTAATTTTGTGGCCTCAGGATATATTGGCAGTGCCCTTACCCTTGCCGGTACCTATGTGCCTTATCTGAATGAATATGGTATTGGACTCTGGCTGGTGCTCCTGGTTGGGGTGCTTGGGAAGTTTTTAGCAGGTAATATGATGCGGCTCTACATTCTGCTGACAAGCCGGAAAAAAGAAGCGAAGGAGGCATAACGATGAATTTTAAGGACCCCACAGGCAATGTTTTAACCGATTTTACAGAGGGCGCAAAGAAAGGGATATGGATGGCGCTGTTCAATCTTACGCCAAACTTCATCATGGCTTTTACGCTTATCCAGATTTTAAATTTAACGGGCTGCATGGACATTTTGTCCAATGTTTTCAGTCCGCTCATGGGAATTTTCGGATTACCGGGAGAAGCGGGCGTCTGCCTGGTAACAGGTTGGCTGTCCTGCCCCGGTGGTATTGCGACCATGTGCTCGCTGGCCGAATCAGGTGTTATTACAGGCAAGGCGGTGGCACAACTGATCCCGATGATCTACTTGTTTGGCGGACAGCTCCAATATACTGGAAGAATTTTATCGATGATTAAAATGCCGGGGAAATATTATTTTCCAACCTATATTATTGGTTTTTTATGTATGATCATCGTGGGAATCATCATGCGCTTTGTAGTCGCAATGTTTTAGAGAATGCGAAGGGGGCCATTGCCCCCTTTCAAAAAAGGGGAGGCATTCACATTGGCAGATTTAAAGGAAAAGTATCTTTCAGTCATTCAGATACCAGAATTGAATAAAGGGCTGACGCCCAAAAATGACCGCTACTTTGTTTTTAAGAACCAGCCAGCCTGCCTGCTGGGAAAAAGAGCACATTTACAGGTAAGCCTGATCATCGCAGCGTTTATTTCGTCCTTTTTCTTCAAGAACGACCGGGTGTATCTGGCAGCGTGCTGTGTCGCCTTTGGCCTTTGTCTGTGGTACCTTTATGACAGCCGTTATATGAAATATTACAAAAGGATGATAAAAGCCTATTCTTTTTCAAGGGATAAGCAGGTACTCAAAAACCTTAACCGTCTGATCGACAGTAAGCGCGTTTTTATATCAGACATGCCACAGGTCTACTATGTTTTAAAAGCAAAGGAACGGCTGAGCAATAAAGATTTTATGGCAGCAGAATACCTGGCAGACCAAATGCTGAAGGAAAAGAGGAACAGCATTGAGGGACTGTATTTAAAAGCGCTCTGCCGCTACTGCAAACAGGACAGCATCGGTGCCAAACATTATTTCCTGCTGCTCAGCAAAAGAAACGATGCACCGGAATACGCCGAGTGTGCGCAGGCACTCATGGCTGAGGGAATGTAGAAAAATGACGCCGCAGCAGTATTTGCTCCTGAGTGTTCTGGTACTGGCCGTTCTGCTGTTTTTCACAAAGTGGATCAGCTTAACAGCCACGGTTATTCTGATCAATGTGCTTTTGTTTTTCAGCAGAGTCATCAGCATGGGGGACATCTTTTTGGGTTTGACCGATTCCAGTGTTATTCTTGCCGGCGCCATGTTCATTCTGGGCGGCGCCGTTCTTAAAACCGGGGCAGCGCGGTCGGCGGGAGAGCGGATTACAAGGCACATCGTAAAGGAAAGAAATGTTATGCTTGTTTTTATGCTGCTGGCCTGCGCCGCCTCAGCATTTATGTCGGCCATCGCGACCATCAGCATTCTGGTACCCATCGCCATTGGCGTCTGTCAGGCCAATAAAGAATACCGGCTGCCCAGACTCCTGCTGCCCATTGCGATTGCCTGCTCGGCCGGAGGGATGATTACCCTGATTGGCAAGCCTGCCAATCTTATGGCGAGAACCCTGCTTGAGGAAAATGGTCTGGGAACCATTGGCTTTTTTGAGTATGCCAAAGCCGGAATTCCCGTTTCGCTGGCGATCATTTTGTTTATGTATTTTTGGGGGTATCGGCTGTTACCCGACCGACCGGTTGAAATTTACAGACCGGTAAGAGACGCGGCGGAGCCGCCGGAATCGTCCATGGCAAAGCAGCGTTTGTCCGTTTTGATTTTCGGCCTGGTCATTCTGGGGTTTCTGCTTGAAAGTGTCACGGATATTCCGCTTCAGATAACAGCTCTGTGCGGGATTCTGGCTCTTTTGGCGTTAAAGGTGATTACCGACAAGGAGGCCTTTACGCTTGTGGAGTGGCCAACGCTTATTCTGGTGGCCGGTATGTTTCCTATGGCAAAGGCCATGATCAGCACGGGGACAGCAGACTTAATCGCACAGTTTTTCATTAATCTTATGGGTCAGAATCATTCGCCGGTCCTGTTCTTAGGCCTTCTGTTTGCATTGATCTCAATTTTGACAGAGGTGATGTCCAACACCGCCTGCTGTGCGCTGTTTGTACCCATTGCCATCGCGATTGGCCAAAGCCTGTCCATTAATCCTGCTTGTTTAGTCATGGCGGTCACCATTGCGTCAGGCTGCTCCTTTGCATCACCCATCGGCACCCCCATCAATGCTTATGTCATGAGCTATGGCGGCTATGAGTTTAAGGATTATCTGCGCGTTGGCATTTGGCTGAATGTGCTGAGCTGGGGTGTCTGTATGGTTATTATTCCAGTATTCTGGCCATTTTAGGAGGTGCGGTCTGTTTCAGACCGTACCTCTTTTCTGGTCTGCCTTCGGCGAGATCGTGAATTTACCTAACGCCAGAATAATGGCCTGAACACCTGTCGGCACTGTGGGTGGGGACAAAAAGGAAGCAGGCGGGTCATGGGGGTGAAAACCTGAAACGGTTTAAAGGCCGGAAAAGCGTTCAGGCAATTGAACTGGCAGCGGGTTCACGTTATAATGGTGGAGTTTGGAAGGATATTTTACAATGGAAGGGAAAACGCATGACAGAAGCAATCATTTTTGATATGGACGGCCTCATGTTTGATACCGAGACCATATCCATTCCCAGCTGGGTAAAGGCAGGCGAAATTCTGGGTTACCCCATTACAGAAGCCATGATTTTTGAGCTGTTCGGCATGAATCCGGTGGCGGTGAATGCCTACTGGAAAGAGCATTTCGGGGACAGTTTTGACTGTGGCGCGGCTATGAAGCTCCATCTCGATTATATGGAGGACTATGTGCGGGAAAACGGCGTGCCGCTGAAACCGGGGCTGATCACGCTGCTGGATTTTTTAAAGGAGCGGGGGTATCGGTTTACCATCGCCTCATCCACACAGCGCCCGATGATTAAGATGTACCTGGAGCGCGCTGAGATCGGCCACTATTTTACTGACCAGATCGTGGGCGGCGACGAGATCATAAACGGAAAACCTGCGCCGGATATTTACCTGAAGGCAGCTCAGAAGCTGGGGACAGCGCCGGAATGCTGCATGGTCTTTGAGGACTCTCTGGCAGGTATCGAATCGGCCTGGCGGGCAGGTATGAAGCCTGTGATGGTGCCGGATAAGGTGCCGGCGGACGCCGTCACAGAGGAGCGGCTGTACGCTAAGCTAAAAACCCTGGACGAGGGGATTGAGCTGCTTATAAAAGAAAGCTGAAGGCAGGGTGTGAAACACACCCAGTCCTCAGCTTTTTTCGTTGGTGACTCTGAATTCCGGCGGCTGCTCGCATTTCAGATCCTCGCTTAGGTGGCGGTCATCATTGATATACGCGATCTCAAGGTGATTGTCCGAGTCAAAGATAAATTTGCACACCGCAGTGTTGCGCAGAATCTGCTGTTCCATCTCCTCAAAGGGCAGGCCCTTTGCATACCATAGAAAGGTCTGAATAGCGAAACCGTGGGAAATACAGGCGATGGTCTTGCCGGCGTTTTCAGCCACAATGCGTGTGAGTGCGCTGGTAACCCGGTCGTAAACGTCGCGGGTGCTTTCGCCGCCAGGGGCCTGAAAATTGGGGAGGTCGGTTTTGAATGTTTCCATGAGTCCGGGAAACGCCTCGTCGATGACAGAAATCTTCTTGGCCTCCATGAGGCCGCCGTCCACCTCTACGATCCCCGGCTCCACCAGGATTGGGAGGTCTTTATCACCCCGGAGGCCCTCGGCGGTCTGGCGGGTGCGCTGCAGGGGTGTGCAGTACAAGACATCAACGTCAATGTCTTTAAAACGTTCGCCAAGGGCCCGAGCCTGTTTCAGGCCGAGATCGTTCAGGGGAAGGTCCAGAACGCCCTGAAAAATACCATTGGCGTTGGCGTCGGTGGTACCGTGACGAATCAGATAAAGGGTTGTCAATTTTGTTCACCTCGTTGTTGTTTTGTCACTGTTTATTATAACATATCTGTGAAAAAAGGTCAGCTTGGGCGGCGTGAGAAAAAAGCACAAATGTAACTTAAGTGTATTATTTTTGTATCAAAACGGCCTTTTTCTGGACAATTCCATAGAAGAACTGTATAATTAATAAGTTAATCGAAAAAGAGAACAAATTGATTGAGGTACCCATGAAACTAAATTGTATTTTGGAAGATCCGGAGATTGTAGAAGTACGGAACAATAATCCCGAGATTGATATTGAACATATTGCCTATAATTCCCAGAAGGTAGTCCCGAACAGCATGTTTGTGGCTATCAGAGGACTGAAAACCGATGGACACAAATACATTGGCGACGCCATCAGCCGGGGCGCCATCCTGGTAATCTATGAACACGATCTGAATGAATACCAGGATGATATCATGTATGTCAAGGTAAAAAACGCCCGCCACATGCTGGGAACCATGTCCAGCCGTTTTTACGGCCATCCGTCAGAAGCGCTCTCCATTACCGGCGTGACCGGCACCAATGGAAAAACCACGATTACCCATATGCTCAAGAGCATTTTTCAAAAGGACGGACGCAAATGCGGCCTGATCGGCACCATCAACAACCAGATCGGGGATGAAATTATTGACAATGCCGGCCGTACCACGCCAGATTCGCTGGAGGTACAGGAGATCATCTCGGAAATGGTAGAATCTGGCTGCCAAAACCTGGTGATGGAGGTCTCGTCTCACGCGCTGGATCTTGACCGCGTCAACGGTGTGGCCTTTGATTACGGCATTTTTTCCAATCTGACCCAGGACCACCTGGATTACCATAAAACCTTTGAAAATTATTTTGAAGCTAAGGCCAAGCTGTTTACCTATACTTCCAAGGCCAACATCATCAACTGTGACGATGTGTGGGGTAAAAAGCTGTATGACCGCTGCGCTCAAAAGAAGGGTGTTGCTGTATACTCCTACGGGCTGAACCCAGAATGTGATTTTTACGCCAGAGATATGAAGTACAGCATCGAGGGCACCCGCTACACGCTGGTGACCAAGGACGGCGAGGAAGAAATTTTTATTTCCATCCCAGGCGAGGTCATGGTTTACAATAGTATGGCCGCCATTATCAACGCACTGCTGGAAGGTATTTCCATCGAAGTTATCAAGGAAGCCCTGGCTTCCATGAGCGGCGTAGAGGGCCGGATGGAGCGTCTGGATCTGGACACTGAATTTGATATCATCATCGATTATGCCCACTCACCGGACTCTCTGGAACGCCTGCTGAAATCTGTGAAGACCATGTACGACGGCAAGGTTTATCTGGTCTTTGGCTGTAATGGGGACCGCGATAAGGAAAAACGCCCCATCATGGGCCGGATCGCCGGCGAGTTTGCCGACCATGTCATCGTGACATCAGACAATCCGGCCAGCGAGGACCCACAGTCCATCATCGACACTGTGGCTGCGGCTGTGGCGGAAAAAACCGATGCCTGCGAGACCGTGCTGCGTCGCTGGGATGCCATCTACTATGCCGCTACCCTGCCAAAAGCGGGTGATGTGCTGGTACTGGCCGGAAAGGGCCACGAAAAACAGGAGACCATGAAGGATGAAAACCTGTATTATAACGAATGGGAAACCGCTGAGGAAGCCGTGAGACGGCTGAAAGCTGGAAAATAAAAGAAAAAGCGCCGGATCGGATGTCCCGGCGCTTTTTTAACGGAGGAGTACTTTTTTAGATAACGTGTGATACGATTGTGAAAGTAAGGAGGAGTAAGGTTGAAGGCTTATGTTACTGCGATAATCGAAAACTATGTCCGGGAATATGAGAAAACAAGTGCGACAAAGTGGGGGAGGCCACTGGTTGGATTCGCCGACGCGGCGCACCCGATGCTCCCGGAACTTCGGGTGGTGGCGGATAAAAACCATGTCATGCCGCAGAAGGTTCTTGAGGACGCTGCCATCGTGGTCTGCTATTTTCTGCCCTTCACGCGGGAAACAGCCAAGTCCAACATCGGGGATGGGCACGCGTCGCCGGAATGGGCCAGGGCCTACGAGGATACCAACGCGCTGTTTACCAGGCTGAACGCCCATCTCATTGAGCAGCTGGAGGCCAGAGGATACCGGGCTGCGGTATCGCCAGAGGCCACAACCTTTGACCGGGAGGTGCTTATGAGCCGGTGGTCTCAGCGCCATATGGCCTGGCTCGCCGGAATGGGAACCTTTGGGCTTAATAACATGATCATCACAGATGCAGGCTGCTGTGGGCGTTTCAGCTCTGTGGTCACCAATCTGGATGTGACACCGGGCGCGCCGCTCACCACGGAAAACTGTCTGTATAAGCGCGAGGGAAAGTGCGGAGTATGTGTACGCCACTGTTTTTCAGGTGCCCTGACCACAGAGGGCTATGACCGGAAAAAATGCTTTGGCGTCTGCTCTGAGAACGCCGCGGTCTACAACGACTTCGGCAATTCCTACGCGGCCGATGCCGAGGGCGGGATCATGGATACTGGCAGCGAGGTCTGCGGCAAGTGCCTGGTGGGCGTGCCCTGTGCCTTTGGAAAGCCGTTCCGGGAAGAATAAAGAGGTGGGGTGCGAAATGCACCCCGCCTCTTTTAGATTTCAGATAAATGACTATGGGCTTTACAGGTGTACATGGCATGATCAGCCCGACGGATGAGCGCGTCGAGATCCTCTGGTGTGCGGACCATGCCCTGGCTGTAGCCGCGGGCAATATCCAGCTTTGGCGAGTGTGCCCGATTGTAGTCCAAAATGGAGGCGTCGAATACCTCAAGGCAGTTTTCAAGAACTGCAGCGTCCAGATTTTCAGCAATGACACAGAATTCATCGCCGCCGATCCGGTAACAGGCGCCACAGTCTTTAAAGCTGGAGTGAATACAGGCGCCGCTGTCGATGATCAGGGTGTCGCCCACACTGTGGCCCAGAGTATCATTGGTGAGCTTCAGGTTGTTCAGGTCAAAGGAAATAATGGTCAGGCTCTCAATGGGCAGGGCGTTTCGGGTATTCTGGAGGTCGCGCTCGTAGGCGGTCCTGTTGGCCAGATGGGTGGTGGGATCAGTGTAAGCCAGCTTTTTATAAATCTCGACATGGACAGCGTCCCGGAAAAGGTTGAGACTGTCTTTGATGCTTGAGAGGCCGAGAATCCCGATAAACACCAAAAGTCCGATTTTAAAGAACAGACTGTTGTCATTGTCCACAGGATTGTCATAAAAGCGGATCAGGTCGATGATGCCTGCGGCACACAGCAGAAAAAAGGCGGCAAACAGTGTGCTGAATCGCTTTTCGTGACATTTGACCCAGCTGTGCACAAGGGTCCATAAGAACAGAAGGATCGCGCTGACGAGCAGAGCGTGCGTGATGATCAGCAGTTTGGGCAGATACAGGACGCTGACCATGGAAACGCAGAGGTTGAGCAGAAAATTGGACAGCATCAGCAGCGTGACGATGTCATAGGCTTTGTGATAACGCTTGTGGCTGCTCAGCTTGATGAATTGAATGATGGGAGCACCCATCAGCGTAAAGCTGTAAAAGGACAGGAGAACACCCATCGTGCTGTTGAATGGAAGAAACTGCAAAAAATTGGAATCTGTCAGAATCCAAAGAGAGGCCAAAATTGAGAAGGTGCCAAGGCAGACAAAGCGGTATCGCCCGGTTTTTGGCCCGGCGAGAAAGCCTGAGACCGCCAGAAGAAGAATCCCGATGATCAGCATGATCAGCGACACGAGGAGGCTCCCGGTATCTTTGTCAAGCTGTCCGAACAGCACAGCGGTGCGGCTGCCAAGGATGATATTCCCCACAGACATATTGGCAGTGGGGTAAACCGACTCAAAAGTCAGGGTGACGGTTCTGCCCTCGGAGCCCTTTGGAATGGAAACCAGATGGGTAAGGCTGCCAAAAGCGCTGTCAGCCGGAAGGCTGTAAACCTCGGTGCCGTCGATGCTTACCGTCAGAGACTGGAAAGCTGTCGGAATTCCAAGAACAGCGTCCTCAGGAAGTGTGACGGGAAGCGTGTTCGTCAGAGCAGCCTGGGTGGCGGGGAGAGATGCCGGCAGGGTAATGCCGGAACGGGTCAGCCCATCTCCGGTAATGGTCCAGTGGGTGTCGAGCATGGTGACAGGACCTGCCTCAAAGCGGTTATTGGCGTGGGGAAGCAGGTTTGACAGGAATAAAAGGACAGAGGTGCCCATAGCCAGCAAAATCAGGAACAGGGCAGGAATAAACTTACATTTCTTTTCCTTTATTGTCACAGATGCATCTCCTTAATCATAAGTAGTATAGTTATATTGTAGCATACTTTTGGAAAAAGAAAACAAAAAAGGCGGGGTGCGTTTCACACCCCACCGCAAAGCTATGGCCTGTCGGTTTCGCGCAGGCTCAGAGACTTTGATGCTTTTAAGGTTTTAGTTTTTGCGGGCCATAACGTAAGATGCTGCAGCAGAGCGGTCAATCCGGCCATCAGCAGAGGTGACAGAGCTGTAAAGGCACTAAACACCGTCCAGCTCTCAAGCGTAAGAGAGCTCAGGCTGAACAAGGGGCCAAACAGGAAGGCCGCTCCGAAAAAGCCAACGCCCATGACAGCGACAAGGCCTGCCCGCAGCAGGTTCAGCGGCTGGCAGAGTCGGAGAAGTACCAGCAGCCCGGTCACACCGACCAGAAGCGTGCAGATGGTAGAGATTTGATCCATGGGTATTCCGAGAAGGGTGCCGGCAATCAGGACTGCCAGCAGGTTAAAGGCATTGACCAAACCGCCCGGCAGCGAGCTTGACAGCACATTTCTCAGAAAATGTCCGTGTACCTGCCGGTAATTGGGTTCAAAAGTCAGGGCAAAGGAGGGAATACCAATCATCAGGCCACTGATCAGGGTAATGTGGATAGGCAGGAAGGGATAAGGGATGGCCGCAAACAGCAGGATCAGGGACAGAATAAAGGAAAAGATATTCTTGACCAGAAACAGGGCGGCTGAACGCTCAATATTGTTGATGACCCGGCGGCCCTCCCGGACAATCTGGGGCATCACGGAAAAGTCTGAGTCGAGCAGCACCATTTGAGACACGTGCTGGGCCGCGTCGCTGCCAGCTGCCATGGCGATACTGCAATCCGCGTCCTTGAGAGCCAGAACATCGTTGACCCCATCGCCGATCATGGCAACTGTGTGGCCGTTTTCCTTTAGTCCGCAGATCAGCCGGCGTTTCTGCTCAGGCGTTACCCGGCCAAAGACGCTGTGGTTTTCAGCGGCTGCGGCCATATCCGCGTCATCGCTAAGAGCGCTGGCGTCGATGAAAGCACTGGCGCCGTTCACACCTGCGCGCCGGGCGATTTCGGAGACCGTTTCGGCGTTGTCGCCAGAGATCACCTTGATGGTCACGCCCTGCTCCTTAAAATAGGCAAGGGTTTCCTGGACGTCGTCCCGCAGCTTATCCGAGAGAAGAATGAATCCAAGGGGTGTCAGACAGCTGTTTTCCGGAGATTCGGTGTCCTCGGCTGTGCCGCGGGCCAACAGGAGGGCTCTTTTTCCAGAGGACAGGATGGGCTTTAGCTGTGGGGTGTAGCGGCTATAGTTCTTGCCCAGAAGCCGCTCGGGCGCACCCAGAAAGCAGGCGGAGCCGTCGCTCAGGATAAGGGCGTTCCACTTGCGTTCAGAGGAAAATGGAATCTCTTTTTTTACAGAAAGGGAGGGAGCAATCTGCTGAAAGTGGCTTTTGAGGGCCTTGGCCGTAGCGTTTTCCGAGGCAGAGGCCTGTAAAAAAGCGGCAAGCTGTCTTTCAAGGGCCTCTTGTGTGAGGCCGGCGAGGGGAATGGTGCCTGTGACTTCCATGACGCCCTCAGTCAGGGTGCCCGTTTTATCCAGGCAGAGTGTATCTACCCGGGCCAGGTTCTCAATGCAGGACAGCTCATGCACCAGGGTTCTGCGGCGCGCCAGGTTGATGACGCTGACAGCCAGGGCGATGTTGACTAACAGGTACAGTCCCTCCGGAATCATGCCCACCATGGCGGCCACTGTGGAGCTGACCGCATAGGGAACGCCTGTGTTCAGGAGGGCGCTCTGTTTAAAAAACATGATGAGCCCAAGAGGGATAATACCAATACCGATGAACTTTAACAGCCGGTCAAGATCACGCATCATTTGGGAGCGATGTTTTTTACGGCGTTTGGCCTCATGGGTAATACTGGCCGCGTAGGAGTCGCTGCCCACCCTGTCCAGGCGGGCGGAACAGCTTCCAGAGACGATAAAGCTTCCGGAGAGCAACTGGTCGCCCGGGTGCTTGACAATGATGTCAGCCTCACCGGTCAGCAAAGCTTCGTTGACCTCCACAGTGCCCTCGCACAAGATAGCGTCGGCACAGATGGAGCTGCCGGCTGTAAAGTGCACAATGTCGTCCAGCACCAGATGGTCCGTCGGCAGGGTCTGAACCGTGCCGTCCCGGACCACATGTGCATTCTGGCCGGAGAGAAGGGAGATTTTGTCTAGGGTCCGCTTAACCTTGAGCTCCTGGATAATGCCGATGAGTACGTTGACGATGACAATGCCGAGAAACAGCATATCGGTGTAGGCTTTTACCATAAAGAGGCAGAAGGCCAGAGCAAAGAACAGAAAGTTGAAAAAGGTAAAGATATTGTCCCGGATAATCTGTCCTTCGGTTTTGGAGAGCTGCTCCTTTGTCAGGTTATGCCAGCCTGCTCTCATGCGGTGCTGGGCCTGCTCGCTGGTCAGCCCCAGCTCGGGGTCGGGGGTCAGGCGTGTGATGGGCTGCCGTCCGGCAGCGGAATGCTTTTTCATGGCTGTTTCCTGTCCTTTCGTTTTGCTGTAGTTTTATTCTATCAGCAAAATCTTACTGCCGGGTCGTCAAAATTCTTACTATTTTTTTAAGATTATTGTTTTTAGAGTGACAGGAAAAAGTCTTAAAGAGGGCTTAATTTAAACAGTTTTCACACAGCGTTCATGTTATCATCACATTTCGAGGGTATTATACTGATATAACAAAGCACGACAGCATCGGACAATCCCTCACCATGATGTGGTGGGTTAACATATACTTTTTCATTTCTTTTCCTTATTTTTACAAAGCAAAAGCTGCCGTCCATGGGGTAATGGCCATGGACGGCAGCTTTTGTCCGTCTCAGATAAAAAACATGAAGTGATTGTTTCCCTTGTACCGGCCGGCTTCGGCAACCAGCTCGTCCAGTGTGATTTTTTCAAGGTGCTCCTGCACTGCCCGGTCCAGCGGGGTGAAGACACATTTCTGCATGGTGTGCTCGATGGCGGGTGAAGCCTCTTCTACACTGGTCTCAGTGCTTTCAAAAAGAATCTGTTCCAGCGCGGTCAGAATTTCGTGGGCGTTGATCTGGTCCGGCTCCCTTGTCAGCCGGTAGCCGCCCTGGGCGCCCTTGACGGAATTGACCAGTCCGGCGCGCTTCAGAAGGGAAAAAACCTGTTCAAGATATATTTTAGAGAGCCCCAGCTTTTCCGCAATTACGATGACCGGAACATAGTCCCCCTCAAAATCTCCCTGGGCAATGGCGATCATAGCTGCCAGACCATAGCGCCCCTTTGCGGATATACGCATCGTGATACCTCCAATTCATAGTAAGTTAATATGTTTAATTCGATTATATCCCGAAATGGCGAACGCGTCAAGTTAATCGCTTAAATTATGGTTAAACATTTCAGATTAATGTGTTAGAATAAAACCAGTATGAGAAAATGAGGGAAGTATGAAAGCATTAAGAAAAGACACAGTGCGGGAAATACGGAAGTCCCTGAGCCGTTTTTTGTCTATCGTGGCAATCATTGCTCTGGGAATCTGTTTTTTTGGGGGCGTCAAGAGCACCAGCCCCAGCATGAAATATACGGCCAACCAGTATTTTGAAGCGCAGAAGCTGGCAGATATCCATCTGGTATCCACCTACGGCTTTACCGACGACGACGTGGCAGCCCTGAAAAAGGTGGAGGGCGTGGCAGCAGTGACGCCAGCCTACTCGACCGATGTGATCGTGGAAAACGGCGAAAAGCGCCCGGTGTTCAAGGTGCTGGCCATACCGGCTAAGGACGGCTTGAATCAGCCGCTGCTGTTAGAGGGGCGTATGCCGGAAAAGGATAACGAGTGCGTGATCGAGATGCCGGACACTACTGGCCCTCACACAGGCAGGAACGCCTACAGCATCGGAAGCACCATCAGGATGTCGCCCGAGGTAGGCGAAAAAAAGCTGGAGGATACCCTGTCCCAGAGCGAGTACACAGTGGTGGGCTATATCCGTTCACCACAGTACATCTCCATCGAGCGGGGGTCCACATCGGTGGGCAGCGGAGATATTTCCTTCTATATGATGGTGAAGCCCGAGGTCTTTAAGGCAGAGCGCTACACCGACGCCTATGTCTATTCCACTGCCAGCGCAGACGGTGTCTCAGCCTACAGCACTGAGTACAAGGACGCCGTTTCAGATTTGGAAAAACGTCTGGAAAGCGTGGGGAAGGAACGCCTTCAGATCAACTACGACGATATTATGACCACTGGCACACAGGAGATTGACAAGGCTAAACGGGAGCTTCTGGACGCCCAGACCACCTTTGACGACGAGATCGCAAAGGCCGAGCAGCAGCTGCGGGAAGCCGAACAGCAGATCGCGGACGGCAAGGCCGAGCTGGCCGAGGGACAGAGAAGCTATGACGAGATGGTGGTCTCCACCACAAGGACTCTGAATGAGAAGCAGGCCGAGCTGCAGAATGCAGAAACCCAGTGGAACACCGGACAGCAGCAGTATACAGATGGACAGAGCCAGTATGAGCAGAATAAGGTCGCCTTTGACGCTGGAAAGCCTGAGGCCGAGAAGCAGATTGCTGATAAAAAAGCCGAGCTGGATCAGCTTGGGGGCATGATCGGCAGCATCAAGAGCCAGATCGCAGTCATCGAGGCCATTCCAGAAGAAAAGCGGACGGAAGAACAGAAGCAGGCGCTGATCCAGTTAAAGGCCCAGCTGCAAACTCTTCAGCCGGTTTATGACCAGGGGACAGAGGCACTGGACGCAGCTATACAGCAGCTAAAGGACGCCGAGAGTCAGCTGGCAGCCGCAAAAGCCCAGCTGGATCAGTCAAAGGCCGCGCTGGACAGCGCGGCGGCCCAGATTGAGCAGGGAAAGACCGCCATTGCTCAGGGCTGGCAGCAGCTTGAGCAGGGAAAGGCTCAGGCAGAGCAGCAGCTCGCAGAAGGGCGGCAGAAACTGGACGACGCAAGACGCCAGCTGGCTGAGGGACGCGCTGAGCTGGAAACAAAACGCGCCGAGGGACAGCAGAAGCTGGATGACGCCCGGCAGAAAATTGCGGACAGCGAAAAGGAACTGAAAGACGTAGACTTTGGCAAGTGGTACGTGTTTAACCGTGACGATAACCCAGGTTACAGCGGTTACGGCGAGGATGCCAACCGTATCGACAATGTGGCCGGCATTTTTCCGGTGTTCTTCCTGCTGGTGGCTGCGCTGGTGGCCTTTACGACTATGACCCGCATGGTGGAGGAACAGCGCATGGAACTCGGGACTCTGAAAGCCCTGGGCTACAGTCCGGCCAGTATTGCATCCAAGTTTGTGATTTACGCAGCCCTGGCGGCTGTGGTGGGCTGTGCCATCGGTGTGGTCAGCGGTATTAATACGCTGCCCAGGCTGATCGTAGGCGCTTACAGCCTGCTGTACCAGGTGCCAGAGCTGTCGCTTTCAGTGCCCTGGGGCGCGATTATCATCAGCTGTATTATTACCATCCTGTGTACTGTAGGGGCGGCGATCCTTATCTGCTCTGTGGAGCTGAGGGAAGAACCCTCTGAGCTGATGCGGCCAAAGGCACCGAAGATCGGCAAGCGCATCTTCCTTGAAAAAATCCCGTTTATCTGGAAGCGCATGGGCTTTATCTCCAAGGTGACCGCCCGGAACATCCTGCGCTACAAGGCCCGCTTCTTTATGACTGTTATCGGGATCTCTGGGTGTACCGCCCTGATTCTGGCGGGCTTTGGTCTGCAGGACTCCATTTTCTCCATCATTCCCAAGCAGTTTGAGGAGATATCCGTATACGACGGCATGATGGCCTTTAAAAACGAGGATACCCTGGAGGCAAAGGCGCCCCTGGAATCTGAACTGAGGGCTGATCCTCAGGTTGAGGACGCCATGCTGGCCAAACAGCTGAAGATGAGCGTCTCTTTAGCGGATGGTGGTCATTCGAAGGACGCTTACCTCTATGTGCCAGAAACACCCGGCGATATGAACCACTTCATCAATCTGCGCCACCGGAAGGAGCCGGATCAAAAGCTGGACCTGGATGACAGCGGCGCCATCATCACCGAAAAGCTCGCGAATGACCTGGGCATTAAGGTGGGCGACACCATACGGCTGTACTCAGACGATAAGGAATTTAAGATAGAGGTCGCGGATATTACGGAAAATTATATTGAAAACTATGTGTATGTATCGCCAAAGGCCTATGAGGCCGCTTCGGGCGAGCCGGTCAAATACAATATTGCCTATTTTAACCTGAAGGATACCGGCACAGACGCCGAAAACGCCTTTGGAGAAAAATGGCTGGATAACAGCGATGTGGTGTCTGTGAGCTTTACAGGCAGCATTGTCAAATCCTCCACAGACAGCCTGAGCAGCCTGAACATGGTGGTGCTGGTCATGCTGGTGGCTGCCGGAGCCCTGGCCTTCGTGGTGCTTTACAACCTGACCAATATCAATGTGTCGGAGCGGGTGCGTGAGATTGCCACCATCCGCGTTCTGGGCTTCTATGACCGGGAGACCAACAACTATATTTTCAGAGAAAATATTATCCTCTCCTTTATCGGGATGCTCATCGGTCTGGGACTGGGCGTGATCTTAAACAATTTTATCATCACCACTGTCGAGACCGACATCGTCATGTTTGGCCGGGGCATCGACCCCAGCAGCTATATCTTTGCCTGCCTGTTCACCATGGCCTTTACCCTGATTGTCAATCTCTTCATGGCGCCGGTGATCAAAAAAGTGGACATGGTTGAGTCGCTCAAGAGTATTGAGTAGCGTTTGATAGGACCCCTTCAATAAAATAATGATGTCGTGTTATACGGAAGTAAGGATAAGTAAAATGGCGGAGGCAGAATGATTATAAAAACCATTGAAAACAGCGAAAAAGTGAATTTTATGGAGCTTCTGCTCCTTGCCGATGAAGATTGGAAGATGATCGAGAAATACTTATATCGAGGAGAATTATTTGCCTTATATGATGACGACTTAAAAAGCGTCTGCGTCGTTACGCAGGAAAGCGACTGCATCTGTGAACTGAAAAATATAGCTACTTATGAAAAATGGCACGGTGAAGGGTATGGAAGCAAACTTCTGGATCACATACTTTCGTATTATAAAGATAAGCATGCAACAATGCTTGTGGGAACTGGCGATGTCCCTTGGATCATGCGGTTTTATAAGAAAAGTGGTTTTAAAGTATCCCACAGAATCAGGAACTTTTTTACAGACAACTACGACCACCCGATGTTTGAGGACGGTGTTCAGCTGGTTGATATGGTTTATTTAAAGAAAGACTTATAAATGAATACTGGTTCCTGAGACAGCAGCCAAAGTCTGAAGGAATCGGAAAAGATGAAACAAGAGACGGTTTTAACTGAGACTGCAGAATGGAGAATTTCTGGTGAAAGCAGATTTAACGGAATTATCATTGGAAGAGCTGTGGACATTGTTTCCCATCATTTTGAAGAAGCATAATCCAAATTATAAAGACTGGTACGAAGAAGAAAAGCAGCGGATTATCCGCCATGTAAAACCAGAAAATATTGTCCGGATCAGCCACATTGGGAGTACGGCTGTTGAGGGGCTGGTCGCAAAACCGACTGTTGATATCTTGCTGGAAATTGACGGAGCCTGCAGTGTTTCCGAGGCCACTGAGGCGCTGGAAAACCTTGGCTGGGGACTGATGTCACGGGAGAACGACCCGGTAAAGCTGTCCTTTAACAAGGGCTACACGCCGCAGGGGTTTGCGGACAGGGTCTACCATCTTCATGTGAGATATTTTGGAAATTGGCCTGAGCTTTATTTCAGGGATTTTCTGAAAGCGCATCCCGATGTGGCAGGGGAGTACGAGCGCTTGAAGCTGAAGCTCTGGAAGCAGTATGAATACGACCGGGATGGATACACAGAAGCTAAAACGGATTTTATCAAGCGGTATTCGGATATCGCAAAAATAGAATTTAACAACAAATATTTGCCCGAGCGGTAAGCAAAGGCTCTGGCCTTTCAAACTGCAGCGTATTCAGAGACTCTGTCTTTTGACAGGCGGTCAGTTGAAGGTGGGGTGCATTTAACACCCCGCCTTTTTTTAATGCTGCCTGTAGTAAAGCCAGAAGGCCAGGAAAATCACGAGGACTGCAATCAGGATAGCCCCAAGGATGAGGAACAGGACCGGGTTGAAAAAGGAGCAGACAATGCCACCGAAGCCCAGGAGGGCAAGGGTCAGGTAGAGGGTGCTGCGGCAGGTTCTCAGCTGAATGGACTGGTTGCGTTCGTCTTTCTCGGCGATTTCGAGAGCTTCAAGCTGATCGGGGGTCTTGAGGGCGCGGGCATACCGCAGGATTCGGAAAATACTGACAGCCTCAATGCCTGCGAACAGGCCCATGCTTTTTGAGAGGACAGAGGTGTCGGGCAGGCCCCCGGACAGAAGACTGTACAGAATACCTGCAATGGCGGCCAGAGCGCCGATGACAGCGACGAGCAGGCTGAGCCTTAAACGCCGGACGATGGTTTTTCTAAAGGGATCCATGGCTTTTTATTCCTCCTCAATTTCTGAAAAATCAAAGACCTCCTCAATGTTCAGGCCAAAATATTTTGAGATTTTGTACGCGAGGGCCAGTGAGGCCGTGTACTTTTCGTTCTCGATGGACGTGATGGTCAGCCGGGTGACCCGGACGGCCTTTGCCAGCTCTGCCTGGGAAATATGCCTTTGTTTTCTCAATTCGCGGATACGTGTTTTCATTCCGAAGCTCCTGCTTTTTTTCTAATCATAATATAAAAACAGGAAAACGACAAGTATCAACGCAGAATAGTATAGCACACTATACAAATATTGTATAGTGTGCTATACTATTTTCAGAAAGAGAGGGATGAGAATGGCATTTATTGAAATAAAACAGGTGAGCAAAAGCTTTGGGAGTGTGCGGGCTTTGAACCAGCTGGCACTCAGCGTCTCGCAGGGATCGATCTGTGCGCTTCTGGGACACAACGGCGCGGGAAAAACCACCACGCTTCGTCTGATTCTGGGGCTCCTGTCGCCGGACAGCGGGGAGATCGCAGTCGGCGGCCTGGACCCGGAGGCGGAAGGGGATGCTGTCCGCCGGTTCTGCGGTGTACTGTCTGAGGACACGGGCCTGTACGAGCCACTGAGCGTCTATGACAACCTGAGCTATTTTGCGCGGCTTTATGGCATGAAACGCCAGGATTATGACGCGCGGATTGACACATTGCTCGCGCACTTTGATATTCTGGATAAAAAAAATCTGGCAGTCAAGGGCTTCTCTACAGGGATGAAGAAAAAGGTGGCGCTGATTCGTGCTCTGCTGCACCGTCCGCGGCTGCTGCTTTTAGATGAGCCCACAAACGGGCTGGACCCGGTGAGCATCGAGCATCTGCGCTCCATGCTCAGGGAGCTGGCTGAGGAAAGTGGCGCCACCATTATCCTGACCACCCACAACCTGAATGAGGTCGAACGGATGGCAGACCAGATCGCCATTCTGCGCCACGGCAGAAACATTTTTACCAACAGCTTGGACGCCCTGAGACAGGAAACCGGTGAAGATGGCTTTGATCTGGAAAGATTGTATATGAAAATTGAAGGGCAGGCGGAAAAATATGGACGGAATTAGAGCAGTCTGTACCCAGCAGTGGCGTCTGTCCCTTAAGGACAGCGGCACCCTGGCGTTTTACGCCTGCGGGGCTCTTGCCATTGGCGGGCTGTCCCTGTGGCGGCCCGCCGGACCCTTTGTGCTGAACGCCATGGTGCTGTATCCGCTGTTTCTGCTGGGGCAGTGGGCTTCTGAGGCCTTTGCGGCTGAAAAGGAAACGCGGACCCTTGAGAGCCTTCTGTCCACAAGTGTGGAAAAGAAGCAGCTACTGTTTGGAAAGGGGGCTTTCTGTCTGGAGGCTTCATGCGCTTGCTTTTGCCTGAGCTTGGCGCCGGTGCTTATTTTAAAGGCGGCAGTGGGTGCTCTGCCTGACGTCAGCGGGGAGATGCTGCTTGCTGTGGCTGGACTTTTTATCCTTGGCGCAGTGTGTCTGACCCTGACCGGACTGTACACCTCGGCGGTCTCCGCGGATGTACAGGAGGCCGGGAGCCGTGGTCAGCGGTTTTTTATCCCCATTGGCTTTTGTCTGGTGGTGCTGCTGACACTGGTATCTCAGAGGCAGGATGAGGCAGCGGTACTGCTGAGCGCTGTTTTTCTGGTGCTGACGGCCCTGGTCTCTGGCTGGGTGCTCTGGCGGCTGAAACGGCTGAACCGGGGCGGCCTTTTAGCAGATGGCGGAAAAAACCCTGTGGCGGGGAGTGGATATCAGCGGGATATCCGAAGCCAGAGCCTGATAGTTCTTGGCCATGAATGGCGGTATTTTAAAGCGCTGGGGCGTTTTAAGCTCAGCCTGCTGATGTTTACGCTGGCACCGGCCATTTTTATGGTGCTCTGGGACTACTTCTTTGGCGGGGTCAACCTTTATACGGCTCTGGCAGTACTGAGCCTCGGAACGGCCCGGATTACAGTGAATCTGACGGCGTACACCATTGGCGGCGAACGGGCCTACAAAACCTTTGAGTCCCTGCTGTCCACGCCCATTGGCACAGGCGCCCTGTTTCTGGGAAAGGGGCTGCTGGCCCTTCTGTTTTCACTGATCATCAGCGTCCTGGCGGTTCTGCTGGTGCTGGTGGTTTCTGTATTTATCGGCGGAACAGCCCTGTTATCGCCGGATCAGTGGCTGGTTCTGGCGGCGGGGCTGTTGTTCAGTCTTCTGATGACCTACGTCACCGGGCTGTCGACTATGCTGATGAAAAAGCCGCGGCAGGGGCTTTATGTGGCGGCGGTGCTGAGCTTTCTGGCTGCTGCTCCGGCCCTGGCGGTCTGGCTCCTGCCCGGGAGTCCGATGCTCTGGGCTTTGGGCAGCCTGATTTTGCTGCTGACAGCGGATCTGCTGCTGGCCGTATTTATCCACAGAAAGATCAGCCGGGAGCAGCTGATGCGGTGTATTTAAAAAAGAGGTGGGGCGCAGAATGCACCCCACCTCTTTTGGGATATGGGATATAGGCGGTCAGCCAAAAAGGAAATGTCCTTATTTTAATTCGTCACTGAAGCTTTTTAAATCACGCTTGACTTCATCGGGCAGCTGGTTGTATTCAATATGGTCAATGGCACCCTGAAGCGTGTACAAATGTACCAGGCAGACGTTTGAAAAACGCGTCTTCAAGCGTAGAAACGCTTCTTTGCTCCCGAGCTGTGACAGTTCCTCGGCAGAGCAGATACCAACAGCCTTAAGCTTCTTTTCAATTTCTCTTCCAATGTTTCGCATAGAGGTCAGTTCGGCCACAAAATCACATCCTTTCATTCCTTCCGCTGGTATAGATTTGTGTTACCAGACAGAGTGGAAAACAGCGCGGTCTGGCGTGTGTTTTCAAAGAGTTACGGGTAAACGCGCACGTAATTGTCTGGCAGGGCATCAAAGAACATGATACCCAGGCAGTCAACGCCGATGTGAACCGTTAGAGCGCTGCCGGCTCCGGCTTCCGGGATCAGGAAATTTTTGGTGCCGAATTCCTTGGTCATGTATTTTTTGACTTTTTCCTGGAGCTCAGGTGCGGTGCTGTTGATCATGCCCACAATCTGGTCCTTATCGGCCATACGCTCGTCGACGGAGGCCATCATTTTTTTCAGAGCCTTTTTCTGTCCGCGGACCTTGTCGAAAGCCAGAATCTGTCCGTCCTTAAAGTAAAGAATCGGAACGATTTTGAGCATCTCACCGATGAGGGCCACATTCTTGCTGATACGGCCGCCCTGAGCCAGCCACCGGATATCGCCCACCATGAAGAATATCTGGATATGTTCGGCCAGAAAGCGCATGCTTGCCACGATTTCTTCGTGGGGCTTATGCAGCTTGTCGAGCTTGAGTCCCTGGTGCAGGATCATCATCATGCCCGTGGTGGCGCATTTGGAGTCCACAATGCTGATTTTGCGCCCCGGATATTTTTCCAGAAGCTCGGAGGCGATGAGGCAGGCCGTCTGGTAGGTTCCGGAAAGTCCGGAGGACAGGGCCAGATAGATGACGTCGTCGCCGTTTTTTAAGTGCTTTTCAAAGGTTTCCTGGTAGGCGAGGGCCTGGACCTGTGAAGTTTTCGGAAAGCTGGATGGATTGTTTTTAACAAAATTGATGACCATTTCCGGGGTAATATCAATACCGTCGTAATAGGTTTTATCATCAAGGGTGACCGGAATCGGCAGGGATTCAAACTCATAACGGCGCAGAATCTCTTCACTGATGTCACACATTGAATCCACAATAAACTTATTTCCCATGGTACCCCTCCTTTTTCAAATTTCTTCTACCATTTTAACATGGCGCGCCGCCTTTGACAATTGGGGGTTTTCAGGCTTAAAAGCATCTTAAATAAAAGGTTTCCTTGCGGCTGACGGCTTATAATGGTAAAATGAACCGATGAGAAATTGTAATTTACAGAGGAGTCAACAACGTGGAATATTTAATTGATAAACTGGCACAGGAATTTAATATACAGCCTAAACAGGTGCAGGACACCGTGGAGCTCATAGACGCGGGCAACACGATCCCCTTTATCGCCCGTTACCGCAAGGAAGTTACCGGCAATCTGAGCGATGTTCTGCTGCGTGATCTGGACGCCCGACTGACCTATCTCAGAAAGCTGCAGAAGCGCAAGGAAGAGATTGCGGGCAGTATCGAGGAACAGGGTAAGCTGACACCTGAGCTTGCGGCCGCCATTGATAAGGCTGCTACACTGCAGGAGGCCGAGGATCTGTACCTGCCCTACAAACAGAAAAAGAAAACCCGGGCATCGGTGGCAAAGGAAAAGGGCTTGGAGCCCCTTGCCAATAAGATCTATTTACAGCTCGATACTGAGGCGGATCTGGCTGAGGATGCCAAAAACTACATCAATCCTGAGAAGGGCGTGGAAACCGCCGAGGATGCCTTACAGGGGGCCATGGACATCATCGCTGAAACCATCTCGGACAACGCGGATTACCGCAAGAAAATCCGCCGTATGGTGACCGAAAAGGGCGCGGTTAAGTCCACAGTCACCAAGGCCTTTGCAGAGGAAAAGACAGAGTTTGAAAATTATTACGACTATGGCGAGCCGGTTAAAAAGATCGCTAACCACCGTGTGCTGGCCCTCAACCGGGGCGAAAAACGCAAGGTGCTGGCTGTGAAGATCATAGACCCGGCAGAAGAAATTCGAACTTACCTGAAGAAATCCATTCTTCGGGACAAGGCCAGCGGCTATCTGGTGAGCGCCATTGAGGACAGCTACAAGCGCCTGATTTTCCCGTCGATTGAGCGTGAGATCCGTACTGAGCTCAAAGAAAAGGCTGAGGAATCCGCCATTAAGATGTTTGCACTTAACCTGAAAAAGCTGCTGCTTCAGCCGCCCTTTAAGGATAAGACGACCATGGGCTTTGACCCGGCCTTCCGTACTGGGTGTAAGATCGCAGTTCTGGACCCTATGGGCAAGCTTTTGGATACCGCCACAGTTTACCCAACGGAGCCGAAAAATGAGGTGGCAAAATCCGAAAAGATTTTGCTGGGTATGATTGAAAAATACAAGGTGGACATCATCTCCATCGGCAACGGCACCGCCTCCCGGGAATCTGAGCAGTTTGTGGCCGAGATGCTCAAGAAAACCGACCGACCGGTGCAGTACATTGTGGTCAATGAGGCGGGAGCCTCAGTGTACTCGGCCTCTGAGCTGGGCGCTGAGGAGTACCCGGACATCAACGTTTCCCTGAGAGGGGCTATCTCCATTGCGGGCCGCCTGCAGGACCCTCTGTCCGATCTGGTGAAAATCGACCCCAAGCACATCGGAGTTGGCCAGTACCAGCATGATGTCAATCAGAAGGAGCTTGAAAAGGTTCTGGACGATACCGTGGAGGACGCGGTCAACAACGTCGGCGTCAACATCAACCGCGCGTCTGTGTCCCTCTTAAAGCATGTGGCAGGCGTCAACAAAACCATTGCCAAAAACATCATTGACTACCGTGAACAGAATGGTAAATTCGGAAGCCGTAAGGAGATTAAAAAGGTTAAGGGCTTGGGAGCAAAGGCCTTTGAACAATGCGCGGGCTTTCTGCGGATCGATGACGGGGACAATATCCTGGACAACACCGGCGTCCATCCCGAATCCTACAAGGCAGTCCAGAACCTGCTGAAAAGCATGGGTCTGACTACTGCGGACCTGGAGGCCGATAAGCTGGCTGAAACGGTCACCCGGCTCAACGCTCTGGACGTAAAAGCCACAGCGGCCATGCTGGAAATCGGCGAGCCGACGCTGCGGGATATTATCAAGGAGCTGAAAAAGCCGGGACGTGACCCCCGTGACTCTGCACCAAAGCCGCACCTTAAGTCCGATGTTCTGAGCATTGAGGACTTGAAGCCAGACATGGAGCTGGTAGGCACAGTGCGCAACGTCATCGATTTCGGCGCTTTCGTGGATATTGGGGTGCACCAGGACGGATTGGTCCACATCTCACAGATCAGTGACCGCTATATCTCCCATCCCACCGATGTTCTATCCGTCGGCGACGTGGTCACCGTCAAGGTGCTGTCTGTGGATGTGGAACGCAAACGTATCGGGCTCTCCATGCTCATTTAACAAAGCTTTAAGAAAGACTTGCCACATTCGCGGGAATGTGGTAAATTATACTGAATTAAAGATTAAACGCTTGGTGCCCCTGTCGCCGGACAGGGGCCCGATGTAAAGCGCTGATTTCTCACGCCGTAGGCCATGGGGTGTGAGGAATCAGCGCTTTTATTTTTCAGGAGGAAAACATGGAAAAAACAGAAATGATTACGGGCAGCCTGTCAAAAATATTTGTACACTATGTGTCGCTCAATGTCCTCAGTATGATTGGGCTGTCTTGCTATATTTTGGCAGATACGGTGTTTGTGGCAGGAGGTGTGGGCAACAGCGGTCTGGCGGCCCTGAATCTGGTGCTGCCGGCCTACAGCTTTATTAACGGTGCGGGCCTCATGCTTGGAATGGGCGGGGCGACCCGGTATGCGGTTCTGAGAGGTGAGGGGCGGGATACGGCGGCGGATGGCGTCTTTACCATGACCCTGGCGATGGGGGCAGCCCTGGGCTGCCTGCTGACATTGATTGGCATTTTCTTTACGCCAGCCCTGGCCGGACTGCTGGGGGCAGAGGGAGAGACCCTTTCGCTCTCAGTCCAATACCTGAGGACGATTCTGCTCTTTTCCTGCGCCTTTATCGTCAATAACATTCTGGTCTGCTTTATCCGTAATGATGGAAGCCCCCAGCTGTCCATGGCCGCCATGCTGGCAGGAAGCTTCAGTAATATCGTGCTGGATTATATCTTCATTTTTCCAATGGGACTGGGAATGTTTGGGGCGGCGCTGGCTACAGGGCTGGCGCCTGTATTCAGCATACTGGTGCTGTCTCTGCATTTTCTACGGCGGAGGAACCACTTCCGACCAGCAGCCTGCACACCGCAGAGAAGGATTGTGCGGGAGATCCTGACAACAGGGCTGCCCTCCTTTGTCACGGAGTTTTCATCTGGGGTGATTATCCTGCTGTTTAACTTTACCATCCTGCGGTTGACCGGCACCACCGGGGTGGCCGCCTACGGGGTGATCTCCAACATTGCCCTGATCGCTGTGGCGGTCTTTACCGGGATCGCCCAGGGCATACAGCCCATTATCAGCGTTAACTACGGCGCAGGGAGGACAGGACGTGTGTGGCGGACCTACGCGGCGGCGCTTCTGCTGGGCGCAGTTCTGGGGCTGTTGTTTCTGGCGCTGGGGCTTCTGGAGGCGGACAGTATCGTGGGCATATTTAACCGGGAAGGAAATGTGGAGATGGACCGGATTGCCTCGTCAGGTATCCACTTATATTTCCTGGCGTTTCTGTTTATGGGCGCCAATATTGTGACCACCTCACTCTTTGCCTCCATCAACCACCCGGGGCCGTCCTTTGCAGTGTCTATTCTGCGGGGACTGGCCGCTGTGGTCATCTTTCTGCTTATTCTGCCGCCTGCTCTGGGCATGGATGGTGTGTGGCTGACCATTCCGGCCGCGGAGCTGACCGCGCTTTTCGTTTCAGGTATCCTTTTATATCGCGCAAAAGGGCTGAAAAGTGTGAATGTCAACATAAAATTACAAAATTCTCGAAAAAAGTTTAAAGCTTAGAGAGTTCAAGCTCGAAAAGCTCAGCAGAACAGCAGTAATTGAGGATTTTTCTAGGGTAGTGATTAATCCGATCAATGACCTGATTAATGTATTGTAAACTTAAATCGGCGATTTTTTCACCTTTTTTGATGAATCTTCGGATAAAGCGATTATAGTTCTCGTTACTGCCCCGTTCGCAGGCTGTGTAAGGATGGCAATAGTATGTTGCCGTCCTTTTCTTTTTGGTGTACAGCGATTTTTCTATTTCCTCTGGGTTTCTGAACTCTGCTCCGTTGTCCATGGTAATGGTTTTGAAGATTTTTTTAAATTTGTGCTTATACTTCCGCTCAAGAATGTCCAGGCACTGAATAACACTGGCTTCATTTTTTCGGGACATGCGAAAGACAATGCTGTCCCGGGTTTTACGTTCGGTAAGGACAAGCAGGCACTGCTGATCGCTCTTCAGGGATTCAACGCAGTCCATTTCCCAGTGACCAAAGGTTTGACGGTCAAGGATTTCCTCGGGACGGTTTTCAATGCTGGTACACTGTTTGACTTGATATTTCCGCTTAACGCGCTTTATTGGCCGTTTTTTTTTGAGCCCTTTCACAGGGAGGTTTTTGTTTGTTACGCCGGGAATATAGCCCTTGTCAATGGCATAATAAAGGCTTGTGGTGCAGGGAATATCTTTTTCCGGGTGTTCTTTGCGTAGTGTTCCAATGGTAGCGTCTGGGCTTAACTGCTCTTTTATAAGCTTGTGCTGAATGAGTGTCAGGAGCTCCTGATCACGCAGTACCTTTGGCTGTGTGCCTTTGTTTTTCTGTTTTTCCAAAAAGTCGGCCTGTGCGAAGTCTGCGCAGTAGGTTTCATATTCGATCAGATCAGAGTTCAAAAGGGCGATGGTACCCCGCTTGATTTCGTTGTAAATAGTCTTGAGGGACTTGTCTAAATTTTTAGCAATTTCCCGCTTGGGCATCTTGGCTTTAAGGTAGCCCTCAAGCTGGGTGCGTTCCTCTTTGGTAAAGTATTTATTTTTCATGTTGTCCTCCTATCTGGAGGACTGTAAAGCCTCCAGTTCGATTTTCTTTTTTTCAATGTGCTGGGCTAACTGGCGGTAGTCATTCGGCTTAATATAATTGCAGTCCTTTAAGCCTGCCAGATAGCCTTTTAGATAATACAATTGGTATAAATTTTCTGAGTGTGTGATTTCTTCCAAAACTCTAAGATATTTCATAAATTTTCAAACTCCTTAAAATAATCCTTGAACCAGTCGATACTATCGACAAAGGTGGATTTCGAATACAGCCCTTCAAAAGCCATGGGAAAGTCAAGGGGCTTGGTGAGTTGACCTTCTTTAATCTTCTCTGCTTTTTTTAAACCTCTGGAGGAATAGAACATTTTCTTGTTAACCTTGATGCTGGTATTGTCGAGGTTCTTTGAAATGTATTTCGTGATGTAAAGGGCGGTCTTAATGTTATCTCGAATCGGCCCCAGCGAGTTGAAACCAAACTTTTGACAGTAGCTTCCCCAACTGATATAGCCTTTTTCAGAGAGCTTTTTAAGGGGGTGGGGTTCCATGTCCTGATAAGGAATTTCTGAGAGTAGACCGTGCATATGCCAGTTTTTACCGTCCTTGTGTAATTCAGGAATGAGCAGATATTTAATATCCATCTGGTACTTTTTCCGCTGGTCTCTTATAAACTGTCCCAGATCTTTGATGAAAGTATCGAGATCATCCCGTTTGTACTTCTTGGGATTTAAGGTAAATGTTCCAAACCAGTTCCAATCATTACACAGGGCATACTCTAAAACCTGTGATTTTGTTCTTGATAATGAATGTGCCATTTTTTTATCATGACCTCCCTGTCCTTTTTTAACCATCTGCTTTGGGTCTTTCTTGCCTTTTATCAACTGTTTGCAGATGGTAATTTTATAATTGTTCTCTCCAAATTTTTTTATCTGCACCACATTTTTTCTTTGCGTCTGCATCGGATTTCCCGTTAAATGTGACTTATGTCAAGTAGCGGGCTCCGCCCGCCGTCCGGATTCCTCTTGCGAGGACTTCCGGTCCGCGTGCGGGGCCGCTTTCTTAGACGTCAGTTTCATCTTTGCGGGTTCGCCGTTTTTACGGACGATTTCCCCGTTTTTTATCTGATCTTGAATAATCTTTGTAGGTTTAACAGCAAGCGCAGGATTGAATTCAAAAAACGTATCATAAAGCCCTCCGTAATATTTTGAGTAGGTGAAAAAGTCGGCGCTGTTTTTATCCTTGATGGCGGTATTGCGCTCGACCGCAATAAACAGTTGAAAGGGGAGCCAGCGGTACAGCCAGTAATTATTGGCGTGACGGTGGTGTACCTCGATCTCCACCAGTGCCCGGATCTGGCTGTCAATCTGGTTCAGGTTCTGTTGAATGAGGATAATATCATAGCCATAGTGTCGGTGCTGGGCAAAGAAGGACAGAAAGTCCAGGCGGTCTTTGGCGTTCCAGGTACGACTGTTAAACTTCACCGATGCTTCATCAATGACGAGTAAGGTTTGTCCCATCTTCCGGGGCTCGTGCATGGTGCGGTTAAACTGCATGAGCAGGGGGACGGTGATATCATCGTTGGAGAAATAGAAAAAGTGGCCCCGGTTCTTTTTAATCTCGTTGACTTTGATGGGAAAATTGGCAATGACGTTTTTGCCCTCCTCAAGCCAGCCGACCATGTTTCGGGTAGCGTGTAAGCTCTTTCCGCTTCCGGGGGTTCCGGTGTAACATTTGGTTGCCATGGTTGTCTTTTGTACCTCCTATTCGATTCTCAGAATGTGCATAATCCACTTGATAAACTTATAGCCTACAATGCAGGTACCCCAGGCGAGGAGTACGGGTATCATCAAGTTGACAGGCAGGAAGTAGTTCACGTAGCCCATGAACTCGGAAGGCACTTCAAGGGTAATGCCCGCAAAGGGAGAGGTGGGCAGAATGTTCACAATCCACGTAATAATGCCGCAGATAAGCGTAATTAAGAAGTTAATAATCAGAATAAAGAAATCTGCAATCATAAACCGAACCACCTCGCAATCTTTACAACAAACCAGTATATGAATAAAGCTGTGCCGATCTTCGTTAAGAAAAAGATTAAAATATAAATCATTCGTCACCACCTCCAAAGAACATGCCAAAGGTTTTCCACGCTAAGCCGATGATAAAGGCGATAAAGGCCAGATTGCGGAACAGCGGGGCGTATTCGTCAAATAGGGACAAGTCCCCCTTGATGGGAATCTTCCCGGCACCGACGGCAGTAAAATCCATTTCCCAGTCAAAGGCAAAGGGGACGGGGTCGGCCTGAAAGACACTGAACAGGCGCACCAGATCACCGGGCAGGGAGAAGGGAAATTTTTCGCTTAAGTTGTCGGGCATGCTGTTCAGGGCATCGAGGTTGAGACTTAAAGTCGGAACAAAGGCAGCTTTCATGAACTTTAATAAACCGTCAAAGAAGTTGCCAATGGGGTTCACCCACTCGTCCCCGTTGTACTCGGGCGTCGTGGGGGTTGGGTCTGGTGGTGTCGGAGTGGGTTCGGGGTCTCCGCTGGGCTCCTGATCGGGGGTGACATCTTCATAGCCGGGGAGGTCTGGGAGGTCATCGGTGTTCGGGTTGTATCCATCTGGAAGGGTGGGGAGCTCTTCCGGAGTTGGGTTAACGATCAGGTTCTCGGTCGAGCCGTCAATATAGTTGTTGATGTTGTTGATGACGGTTTGGGGCAGGCGGGTTGGGAGTTTTACTTTGTTGGCGGTTTTGTTTTTTATACTGGGTACAAATAATACATTATCAACTTGTGAAAAATCTCCGGGCAAACCTAAAACAGATGCGAGATATTTATTCCATTGAACAGTTGAAGGCATCATGAAATAATAAAAACCAGATGGATTATTTGTAAGAGTCATAACGTAGTAGGTATAATTAGGTGAATATGATTCATAACCACGTTCACGGACATAAAAATATCCAGCAGTATTCGAGGATTCCGCTTTTTTAGATGGATTATTTGTATAAGAATTTACGTCATAAAGATATTTAGACCAACCATGATTAGGTATTCCATACTGGGCATAACTTGAATTTACTTTTTTAGTAACATAATACTTCCCGATACTACCTACAAAAATTTCCGATTGTGGAACGTTAGTAATTTCTACTGGCCATACCACATCTACCACTCCTTTTAGGACGGCGTACAGGGCTTTCCCGCTGTATTTGCTCCAGTCGACTTCCCTTCCTGCTTTTAAATCGTTGTCGAGGTTTTGGAGAGCGTTAAGCTGTTTGTTATATTCAGCGGGGTCTGGAAATGCAACCTGTAAGTTAGCAGTTAGCTCTTCATTGGTAGCTGTCATTTGTTCGGGAGTAAGAATAATATTATTTGCATATCCCGCCGCTTTCATTCCTAAAAGAATAGAAGCTATGCAAGCTGCGCCAACTATTAAAGGATTTGCTTGTACCCGTTTTGGTTGAAAGAACGGTATAATAGATATTAATAAGCTTAACAAAACACTAATAACTTTTAAAGAAACGTTTCTTTTTATTTTTAATTCCATATTTTAAATCCTTTCAATAGATGTTATAATAAACAAAAAGAGGTGAAAAAATGAAACTACTTTCAATCACTATTATGCTTTTGCTTGTTATTGTAATATGGCTAATAATTGGAGCAAATCATACAAATAGCGACTTTTTTAAAAAGCTACATGATATGGCGTATCAAAATAAACTTAGCAAAGCTTTATTTTTCATCCTCATTGTCATTATGATAATAATAATATGGAGAATTTAGAAAACCTGTCTGCCAACCTAAACAGGAAGGCCGACAGGCTGGGGGATTAAAGATTATTCCTAGTTTACAGACTTTTTCAACAGTTTCTTACCAATGGTAAAAGCCAAAATACCAATGGCAACAGCGACACCGGCAGTTAAGACCGGTACCATCATACCGCCCATCTGGGTGGCAGCGCCGGTGAAAATCGCACCTATGTTGTCAATCATGGATGGGGTTTCTTCTAAAACAGTAGGCATGGGTTAAACTCCTTTCTTTAAGATACAGATTTTTTGAGCAGCTTTTTACCAATGGTAAAAGCCAGAATGCCGATGGCGATTGCAACACCAGCGGTTAAGACGGGCACCATCATGCCGCCCATCTGGGTGGCCGCAGTGGTAAAAATGCCCTGAATGCCAGTAAGGGTTTCAGTTGACATAAGCGGTTCTCCTTTCTCTTTAACTTATTGCTTTCTTAAACGCTACCAGTGGAGCACGGAGCGCAAAAGCGAACAACCAGACACCAATTCCAAAGGTAAAGCCTAGGCCCATCCCCTGGATGAAAAAGATAAATAATTCTGCATTCAATGTATTTTACTCCATTCAATGGCCACGATCAGAGCGAGGATACCACCGAACAATAAGCCGGAGATCACAAGCTCGTACTGAATCATAATATCCGCGGCCATGTTATGCGATCAATTGAATGTCGGCAACTTTGCCGTATTCATTGAAAAACACATGCAGCTTCTGGTTAACGGATTTCGTCAGATCGAAATCAAGCATGTCACAAATGTCTTCATTCAACCAGATTTTCTGGGCTTTCATGCCGATTACACTCTTGTCTTTTGAGACAATGTAAAGGGATGCGCCTTTAATGGCATTGCCTTCCTTGTCCTTGAAATCCACCATTTTTACTCCTACAATTGCATATTCTGTCATACGTTTTTCTCCTTTTCTTCTTTTTCAAATGCATTATACAGAAAATTAATAAAATCAAATTCCGGGTCCTGATTTTCAAATTCAGACATAAACTCATAAGGGTGCCTTGCACCATCTGAATAACCAAGACAATAATTATAACGAAAAGCTTTTGTTGCAAGCTCCATCAATTCAGAGCGTTGCTCATGTGTCATACGAAATCCCCCTTTAAAAATTCATTTGTTCTATGCGTTTTATTTTACAACTCAGGATT
>OIET01000430.1_pt1 | contig 38809 bp, 35 predicted proteins | sample 1581871 | NCBI WGS metagenome assembly OIET01 (sample SAMN03279760, study PRJEB24777) | human gut metagenome | isolation source: fecal sample PR121 from 1 month old male Malay infant, vaginally delivered... | place: Singapore | collected 2005-09-16
GTCATCGTCCTTTCCCTAGGCGCTGCCCCGCGTGCCGGGCCGCCGGCCATCGTATGCGGCGCAGCTGTTCCCAGTCCGCCGCCGGGTGAATGTGCAAAGAGATGGTACTACCTTGGTTTATAATTCTTTTCACCCATTTGGTTATCACTCCATAAATATTTGTTATATATGGATGATGTCAATGGACGATGCGATGTACAGGGCTGCGGATGATGCCGTGGACGATGCTTGAGCATAGGAGACGCCATGCTGGACTACCGAACCCACACGTTCTTGGCCGTGTGCAAGCTGGGCAGCTTTACGCGGGCGGCGGCGGAGCTGCACATTACCCAGCCCGCCGTATCGCAGCACATCCGCCAGCTTGAAGCGCATTACGGATGCGACCTGTTCTACAGGGGAGGCCGTCGCGGCGAACTTACGCCGGCGGGAGCCATGCTGTTTCGCGCGCTGGAAACCATGGAAAACGACGAAGGACGCCTCAAAACGCAAGCAGAAGCCCTGTCACAAGAGCAACCTGCCAAAGCGCCGCTGCGTTTTGGATGCACGCGCACCATTTGCGACTATTGGATGCCGCGCGTGCTGGCCCGCCACATGGCGAAGCACCCCGACGAGCTGGTGCGGATGAGCGTGGGCAACACGCATGACCTTGTGATGCGCCTAGAGGCTGGCGACATAGATTTTGCCCTGGTAGAGGGGTCCTTTGACCGGGAACGCTTTGACTTCGTCACCGTGTCTCGAGAGCGCTATGTTGCCGTTGGATGCGTGGACGAGTTTGACGCGCCGGGCGGCCCCGCATCCCTGACGGACCTGCTTGATCGCAGGCTCATTCTGCGCGAAGAGGGATCCGGCACGCGCGAGATTCTCGAAAAGCACCTGGCAGCGCGCGACCTCGCCGTAGGCGACTTTGCCGGCACGCTCGAGGTCGCCAGCATCCCCGCCATCAAACGCTGCGTTCAAGCGGGGGCTGGCATTACGTTTATGTATCGCGCGGCCGTGCAGTGCGAGCTTAACCAGGGCGAGCTGCGCGACATCACCCCTGCGGACTTCTTTGTAGAACATGACTTTCGCCTAATCTGGCAGCGCGGCAGCCTGGCTGCGCGCCGCTACCAGGAGCTCGCCCGCTCCTGGGCGCAATAGCTGCGCGAGCGATTCAGCCGACCGCCTAAGAGAACCTCAGCCTATCAACCACCGTGACTTTATTGGGAAGTACGGCTCCGTTCATGAATGCCAAAATGTTGTCGACTGCCATGTCGCCCATACGAAGATTCGCTTCCATCGTCGATGATCCAATATGTGGAGTAGTAAGCACGTTTGGAAGGCTCATGTAGGGAGTAGGATTTGGCGGCTCCTTGGCGTAGACATCGACCGCGTATCCGCCAAGATGACCAGACATCAGAGCCTTCTCAAGAGCCGCTTCGCGAACGACCCCCGCACGGGCAGTGTTGATCAGAAGCGCACCCGGCTTCATTCTTTTCAGCTCCCGAGCTCCGATCAAATTCTTGGTCGCCGAAGTCAGGGGCACATGAATTGTCACAATATCCGAAGCGGAGAGAAGCTCATTAAGGCTCGTGTATAGAAGCCCATAGCGTGCGGCCTCATCACGTTGAACGATGTCGTTGCCCAAAATATCCATCCCGAACCCCATGGCACGACTGGCAACCGCCATGCCTATAGCGCCTACGCCAATAATGCCAATCGTCTTGCCATAAAGGCTTCTGCCTGTGATTTTATTCCATACGCCACCCTTGAGCTGATTAATGCTTTGAGTCATCATACGCGCCAAATCGAGAATGAGAGCAAAGGTGAGGTCAGCAGTTTCCTCTTTGTTAGCGCCAGGGGTGTTTGCCACAGCAATATCCCGCTTGTCAAACTCAGAGAAGTCGATATTATCCAAACCCGCTCCATGACGAACGACAAGCTTAAGATTTGGAAGCTTGCCGATGGTGGCGGAGTCGAGGCGATCGTTGCCCAAAATGATAACGTCGGCATCCTTGGCATGCTCAACGATCTCGGCAGGAGTCAAAGGGCGTCCATAAGGGTTCAAACGGACCTCACACCCTGCGTCCTCAAGACGATCAACAGGAACCTTGTTAAAAATACCAAACGTAACGGCGCAAGACGCAACGACCAAACCGCAGGACAACCCCGAATCCTCCCTACGTTAAACAATCCAAACGACCTATTAGATATCGCGACACACCGGACTCCGAACAGCTCGCACAGAGATGATCGGCAGCGAGCTTGCAGACATGGACGGCATTCTCCATCGCCACGCCATCTCCAGCAGCGCGTAGCATGGTTGTATCATTTTCATTGTCACCGAATGCCACCACATCAGTCGTGGAAACGTCTAAGAATCCACAAAGCCATTCGAGGGCGGCTCCTTTATGTGCACATACGTTAGTTATCTCAACGTTGCAGGGGAGAGAGGTACTCCTCCTGAGTTCAGAACGCCTATCAACAGCATCCCATACCAGGTCACGATCTTCTTTAGTGTGATAAAAAACGTTGAGACGACATACAGCACCTGTCTGCATCATCAGCTCTTCCATTGAACAATCGAACAGCGTCCTGCCCGCTTTAATGAAGTCCCTCGTAGGTCCCGACAAATCTACTGTATCAATGTATCCGAAACGGCTTCGTTCGGTATAAACACGCCTGTCTGCAAAAACATCGAAAGTGATTTTGAGGCTCGACAGCTCGTTGTACAGCCCTAACACGACACGCTTTTCAATGGGTGTCTCTCGCAATACACGACCAGTTTTTGCGTCTACCACGAGAGAGCCGTTGCAACAGACTGCGTACGAAACACTTGGATGAGCCAGTAGTTCCGATGGAATATCGCTTAGATTGCGGCCCGTACAAGGAACAAACTGGATGCCACGGGTATGCGCGACATCCAGCATGTTCCTGTTTTCGGCCGTAATGATCTTATCGGGCGTTAAAAACGTTCCATCCAAATCGGAAAAGATCATCTTGACCATATTTGTTCCTAAATGTAATTAACGAACGACGGCGCCAGTTTTTGCAGAGCCTACAGACTTTGCGTAGCGCTCAAGCAGCCCGCCGTTGTTCTCATGAATGATCGGCATCCATTTTTCCTTGCGCTTGGCAAGCTCTTCGTCACTCACCTCAACCTCAATTAAGTCACGGGTAAGATCAATGTTAATCACGTCGCCATTCTCAATCAAAGCAATGGGCGACCCCTCGTATGCCTCGGGACAGAGGTATCCAACTGAAAGGCCTCCAGATGCTCCCGAGAAGCGGCCATCGGTTATGACGGCGGAATTGGGGATGCCCTTCATAATCTCGGTAACGCGATGAAGCTCCTTCATTCCCGGACCGCCCTTGGGCCCCTCATAGCGAATTACCACGCCAGTTCCGGGCTTAATATCCCCAGCATTATATGCGACGAAAGCTTCCTCTTCTGAATTGAAGACCTGTGCGACGCCAGACCACACATGCTGATCAGCGGGCACGGCACTCGTTTTAACTAGTGCGCCCTCCGGTGCAAGGTTGCCGTAAAGCACCTGAATACCCTTTGCAATGGAATTGGGATCGTCTTGGGTTCGGATAACAGAGCGGTCGATCAGGATGTCGCTCTCAAGATTTTCTCCCAGAGTCTTACCCGTCACCGTCATCACTGAGGTGTCCAGGTCGCCCTCGATGGTCTTAAGAACGGCGGGGATTCCTCCTGCTTTGTATAGATTAATGCAGGAGATATCGCCGTTCGGCACCACGTTGCATATCACCGGGGTCCTGGAGGTAATCTCAGCAACCTGCGACCACGTGCAGCTCAAACCAAGTTCTTCGGCCAAAGCAGGCAGGTGAATCAAAGCGTTGAGAGAACCGCCGATGGAAGCAAGCAGCTTGACCGTATTGTCAAGGGCGGCCTGGGTCATAATATCGGAGGGCCTGATGTTGCGGCGAACCATATCCACCACGGCGGCACCGGTACGGCGCGCGCTGAATCGCCTCTGACTCGTAGAGGAGGGCCAGAGAGCCCCCATGGGAAGCATCATGCCGAGGCCCTCGGTTAGGCAGCCCATGGTATTCGCGGTTCCGAGGAACGGGCACACGCCCGGACCAGTGTAGTATTTTAGCGTGCCTTCGATAACCTCACGCTCAGTTGCCTCGCCAGCAAGGAATCGCGCGCGGAGCGCTTTGGACTCAGAAGGCTTAATTTCGTCATAGCAAGGCCCACAGGTCACCAAGGCAGACGGAAGGTTGATGCGCGCCGCAGCCATAAGCATTGCCGGAATAATCTTGTCGCAGCTTCCTAGGTAAACAACACCATCGAAACACCCCTCTCCCACAATCATAGCTTCGCACGAATCAGCAATGATTTCGCGATGAGGAAGGCAGTAGCGCATCCCAGCATGCCCCTGAGCGATTCCATCGCACATTGCAATGGTGTTGAACTCGATCGGTTCTCCGCCCGCCTCGAGAACGCCTTTCTTTACCTCGGCCGCGAGCTGACGCAACGGCTCGTGTCCGGGACAAACCTCATTCCAGCTGTTGGCAATTGCAATCAAAGGCTTGTTGGTGTCCTGAAGAGAATCGATGGATATACCCGCCGATGCAAGATGCGCTTTGGAAATCGCTCGCTGAAACGGCTCGAGCTTATCAATTGCGCGCTCCATATAGGACACCTCCTTTCTTTGTAATGGGACGAAGAGCAAACCGCCCTTCGTCCCTTATAGATATGTACTCTTCTTACATCTCGTCGTATTCGGCAGCGTAAGCCTCAATCTTCTCCATGGTGATCTTCTTCTCAACCACATACCAGACGGCAATGAAGGCAATAACCAGAGCTGGAACGACGATAATCGCGTTCTCAGAGATGCAGCTCCAGAAGATGATGGCGGTCTGGGTAAGCGAGGGGCCCGCCATGGAAGCAATCTGACCATCAAATGCCAGACCAGCGGACTGCGCCATCTCGGTCATGAACGGAGCGGCGAACGTGCCGGCATAAAGAATCGCAGCCATAACGGGAATGGAAATGAGAATGGAACGGAACACGTTACCACGGCACAGGGCCACAACAAGAGCGACACGGAAGGTCACAACGGCGAGGTCCGCCAAGGGCATCATACGGTTGCCGGGAAGGATGAAGGCTAGCAGGATGGTCACCGGAATCATGATGAGTGCGGTGGTGATGACCTCGGGGTTGCCGACAACAACGGCAGCATCCAGGCCAATGGAAAGGGCGCGGCCGCCAAACTTCTCGCTCGTGAACTTCTGAGCGGCAGAAGAGATAGGCATGAGACCTTCAACAAACATAGCGGTCATCTTGGGCATGAGCACCATAACGGCAGCTACGTTGATGCCAGTAAGGAAAATCTGGTCAAACGGGAACAGTGCAAGAGCGCCCATCGCACAACCAAGGATGAAGCCCAGCATCATTGGATCGCCAAAAACACCAAGATACTTCTGAACGCCCTTGATGGAGAAGTTAACCTTGTTGAGGCCCGGAATACGGTCGATAATCCAGTTCAGCGGAGCAGCGATAATAATTGAAGAAGTATAGGAAATGGTGGGAAGCGTCACATCGGGAATACCGAAGAAATGCTCGATGAGGGGCTGGGTCCAGTCGGCGAACTTGAACGTCATGACCGCAGTGATGGCGGTAGCAACCATTGCCCAAACAATATTCTGGGTCACAAAGAAAACCAGGATGCCCACGATCATCATATGATGGTAGTTCCAGATATCGACGTCCATAGTATTCGTCTTCTTGAGAACCAGAAGCAAAATGTTGATGCCGAGGATCTCGAAAACCAGGAAAGCAACGATTGGGGACGCCCACGTCACCGAAGAAATTGCACCCCAGCCAACGTCGGTAACGTCGAGGTTGAGACCAAAGTTGGCGACCATGGCTGCCGCCGCAGGGCTAACAGCGGACTTAAGCAGGTTCACCAGCAAGTTAATGCCAACAAAGCCGCAAGTAATAGTAATGCCGCTCTTGAAAGCCTTCGCAATGGGGAGGCGGAAAATCAAACCGATCACCATGATGATGAAGGGAAGCATTACATACGCACCTGCACCAATAAATGCCTGGAATACTGCATATGCGCCATTGAGGAATGCGTCCATAGCGCTCCTTCCAAATAGAAATTACTCTTTTGGGGACCAATAGTGAGGGTTTCTAGATTTAGACTTCTCTACTCTTTAAGAGCCTCAACGATCTTCTGGAGAGTCGCCTCCTCGTTAATGCCAGTGAGCAACGCAATGGCCATGATGCACGGAGTGGTGACATCGGGATCCTTGAACTTGCCGGAGGTAACAACCAGGTCGTAGTCGTTCGCCTTGCTGTGAAGCTCAAGCATCTTGCACTGAGTGACCTGAATATCAACGCCATGGTCGGCGCAGTAGTCCTTAACCTTGGATGCAACCACGGTAGAAGTCGCAACGCCGTTGCCGCATGCAATCAGAACACGTTTCGTAGCCATGAGAGTTTCCTTTCCATCTTTCTCTCAACGCCCCTTTTGGGCGCATGGTTCCAAACTCGAATTAGATAAGCTGATCGCGAACCAAATCGAAAATCTCTTCTTCGCTCTCAGCCTTTACAACCTTTTCGATGAGCTCTTGGTTTTGCACAAGCGCAATGACCTTCTGAAGCATTTCCAAGTGAGCGTGCGCCTCGGTAAGGGCAAGCATGGTTACAAGCGATACCTCACACGTCGTCTCAGGATCATCCATGCGATACCACGCCACCGGATGCTCGAGAACACCAATGCAGATCGCCGCCTTATTCACATTCGCAACATCGCAGTGAGGCATAGCGACGTTGATGCCGCCCATGTCCAGAGCGGTCGGGAATACCTTCTCGCGCTCCAAAATCGCGTTAGTAAACGTGTCCTTGGCATAGCCTTGACGCTCGAGCTCCGCCGCCATGGCACGCTCCACGTCCTCAGTCGCCAGGCCGTCTCCCTTGATACGCAACACCAATGAACTATCGAGACTCAGATCCGCCATTCTTTTCCCTTCTTCAGGCCGCACGCGGCTTACCAACAAACGTTTTCTTCAAGTCGCTTGATAGCGGCTGCAAGATTCTTGCTATTGCATGTCTTGATATCTTCCGGATCAAAAATGCCCGAACCGATACCAGCATATGTGGCGCCCTTGTCGAAGAAGCTCTGGACGTTGCCCGTTCCGACGCCCCCCACGACCATAAGCGGAAGTTTCCCAAGGGGCGCCTGCACCGCTTTGACATAATCGGGACCCAGCTGCCCCGCCGGGAACACCTTAACAATGTCGGCACCCATATCGAACATCATCTTGATCTCGCTGGGACTGAACGCGGCGGGCACCGTAATAACCTCATTCTTCTTAGCAAAGTCAAACATCTCTTGAGTAAACATGATGGGAGACAGCATGAATTCGGCTCCAGCATCAACCGCCTGCTTTGCCAAATCAAGATTGGTAACAGTACCTGCTCCTACGTGAACCTCTGCTCCAAACTCTTTGCGAACCGCAGCAATAGATTGCATGGCATGCGGAGAATTGCTTGCCACCTCAATGGAGTTCACCTTTGTCCCAACCAGCTGCTCCACAACGCACAGAACCTGCTTTGTCTCGTATCCCCTCAAAATGACGGTAACTTTTGGAAGTAGCATCCCGCTCATTGATATCTTCCTTTCGACGCCTATCGTCTGTACGCCGCAGATATTAATACGTATTTTTTCGTTTTCCAACTTAGGACTTTTTGCACTATTTCTACATATTACAAATCGCCTATTTCGTCTCGATCATATAGGCAGAGACTTTGCTATTAAACCTGCTATTTCTACAAGTTATTTCTTATTTCCACAGGTAGTATAGATATTTATATCTGTATCTTCTTTTATTACATATTTTGAAACAGCTTATCTCACTTAGATAATCCCTCATTGTTGGGGTAATTTCATCATGTATATTTTTAGCTTTATTTTGTATATTTACTACACTAATCCACTTATTTCTCCACTATTTCTTCACATGTATGGTTCAAAATGCAAGAATCAAATCGTTAGCTTACGGAGGCATCATGGAATACGGCCGGAAACTAGCTGAATTCAGATCAGACCGAGGTATGACGCAGGAAGAGCTCGCCAACGCGATTGGCGTCTCCCCCGAGGACATATTGAGCTGGGAATCCTGCTCGGACTACCCGAGCCAATTTCATCTCACAGCAGTCGCCGCTGCGCTGCGGGTTAAAATCTCCTCCATTATCGACAAAGATATCGATGCAATGATGGCGGCGATCCATGTCGCAGAGACACGGGAGACCCTCTGCATGGCAACACTTACCGCTCTCGCACTTGTTTGCACCGCGGGCCTCGTCGCAACCTCGCAGCTCTCTCCCGATAGCGTTCCCGTCGCGGCAAACGTGGTCAAAGCTCTGCTGCTCGCCATTTTCTTGGTACTCGTGGCTTCTAGAAGGAGTAAGACTTCTCTTAGGGCAAAGGCATATCGAGAGGCGCTTGAAGCGGCAGACGGCTCTCATTCGGCCTTTGTGCTAAAGCGTAAGGCAGGGAAAAGCCCCAAGCTGGTTGCTTTGCAATTCGTCCTTGGCGTCGTCCTTGCCTTCTTGCTTATCACGCTTCTCGCGATTATCGAGCCCGGGTCTCGTTTACCCTGGGTCATACTATAAAAGAGGGGAGGTGGCAGATGCAGCCCCTCCCCTTTACGTTTCTCATTATGACAAATCCAAAACCAAGACTTATTGTGCGCGCCGCAGCAGCTGCAGCGGGACCGTCGCGGTAATGGGGCTAAACGCATCGCGCACGGCGGGCACGTAGATCACATGGTCGGCGATCGCGCGAATGTCCTTGTCCCCTTCCGTGGCGACCACAATAAGGGACGCGCCGCGGGCCTCGCACTCCTTAAGGTTGGAGACGGTCTTGTCATACGTGGGGCTCTTGGTCGCTACGGCGATCACAGGGAACCCGGGCTCAATCAAAGCGATAGGACCGTGCTTCATCTCGCCGGCGGCGTAGGCCTCTGCATGCAGGTAGCTCACCTCTTTGAGCTTGAGCGCGCCCTCATAGCTAATTGCGGCGCCCATTCCTCGTCCAACAAATAAAGCGGACGAGGCATCCTTGCAAGCCAACGCGGCATCGTGGATCGCCGGCCGCTGCTGGTCCAAAATACGCTGGATCTGCTGTGCGGTATCGCCCAGCTCGCGGAACAGCAGGCGTACCTGCGCCTGGCTCAAACGACCCTTCACCTGGCCCAGCAGCATGGCCAGCAGCGTGAGAGACACCACCTGGCCAATAAAGCTCTTGGTAGACGCAACGGCCACCTCTTTGTTTGCCTTGGTATAGATGACGCCGTCGCTTTCGCGCGCCACGGGGCTGCCCACCACGTTGGTGATACCAAAGACCTTGGCGCCCTTGATGCGCGCGTCGCGAATGGCGGCCAGGGTGTCGGCGGTCTCACCGGACTGGCTTACCGCAACCACCAGCGTAGACGTGGTGATAATGGGGTTGCGGTAGCGGAACTCGCTGGCTGCCTCCACCTCGCAGGGAATGCGCGCCCAGCCCTCGATAAGGTTCTTCGCAACAAGGCCCGCGTGGTAGCTGGTGCCGCACGCTATCACGTACACACGGTCGATAAGGTTGAGCTCCTCAAGCGTCAGACCCAGCTCGTCAATGGCCAGCTCACCGCCGGCAAGACGGCCTGCCAGCGTATCGCGCACCACGCGCGGCTGCTCGTAAATCTCCTTGAGCATAAAGTCCGGATAGCCGCCCTTCTCTGCGGCATCCGCACTCCAGTCGATGTGCGTCACCGGCGGCTCGACGGCCTCGCCCGCAGCGTTGGTGAAGGTTGCGCCCTGCGGGGTGAGTCGCGCGAACACGCCGTCCTCCAGCACCACCACGTCGCGCGTGGCGTCCATGATCGCGATGGCGTCCGATGCCACGTAGCTGCCCTGCTCGCAGCAACCGATCACAATGGGCGAGTCCTTGCGCGCCACGGCGATCACGCCCGGCTCGTCCTCGCACACAGCCGCCACGCCATAGGCGCCCACCAGGCACTCGCACGCCTGGCGCAGCGCGGAAACCAAATCATGCGAGCCCGGCTTGCCGTCACAACCGTAGTATGCCTCCTCAAGCAGGTGGGCCAAAACCTCGGTATCCGTCTCGCTCTTAAAGACGTGGCCGCGGGCGACAAGCTCCTCGCGCAGCTCTGCAAAGTTCTCGATAATGCCGTTGTGCACAATGGCGATGCGCCCGTCGCAGCTGGTGTGCGGATGCGCGTTCTCCTCTGTAGGACGGCCGTGCGTAGCCCAGCGAGTGTGGCCGATGCCGCAGGTAGCGCAGCCGGGAACAGCAGCGCCCGCTTGGTCGATCTCGCCCGCCGCCGCCAGCGCCTGCCCCAGCATGGCGACCTTTCCAACGCGGCGCACCACCTCAAGGCCAGATCCGTCCGGCCGCTCGAGCGCAACGCCCGCCGAGTCATACCCGCGGTACTCCAACTTAGACAACCCGCTGGTCAAAATGGCAGCCGCGCCGGCAGCTCCGGTATAGCCCACAATTCCACACATAGCGTTCTCTCCAACAATAGAAGGCGCGCCAGCCATCGCCGCCAAGGCCGCCCTGGCACCACCGCACCCCTTTGGAGGGCGGCGACCGCGTGCTTCTGGAAGGCTGACCGGGCGAGGGCTCGCGCGCTTTTTCAATGCCGGCGTATTATTGTAAAAAGAAAGCCGCGCGCTTTTATTAACGTCTGGTTACACATATTAAATACCAGTTGTGCGCGATGGCGGTTTCGCCTCCTTCCGTGCCATCCGCCCCTCTTGCCCCCCGTGCACCCTCCCAATACGAAGCCACGTTCAGGTTCTTGCAGGGCAACTGCTAAAATCGCCCTCCAGTTGGAGTTGGCGCTCTGCTAAAAAAGAGGTCCAGTTCACGCCGGGCGCTGAAAACGCGGTTCAGTTGGACTTGGCGCGGTAGACCCTCCAGGCGAACGAGGCCCCTACCTCGCGTTTCCCCGCGCAGTCCCTTAAGGCCCCCACGCCCAAGTCCAACTGAACCGCGTTTTCAGCATTGCCAAGTCCAACTGAACCCAAAAAGTAGAAGTCGAGCGCAACCGGAGGCCAAAAACAGCAGAAGCCCCAAGTCCAACCGGAGGCCAAAAACAGCACCCGCGCCCAACCCGCGCCCAACCCGCGCCAGGCCTCGCGCCAAGCGCGCAGCGCCGACCCCATCCATGTAACATGCGCTTCCGCGCACCAGCTCCCCAGGCAAACGTGATAGACTTGCAAGCAAGATTGAAGCGCATCAACTACGCATCAACAACAACTGTCACGCACATTCGCCTCAACCCGCGCGCGAAGGCACATCCAAACCGGCGCGCCTCTGCACAAGGACCGCCATGGCTAAAGTCACTATCCAAGATGTCGCCAACGAGGCAGGCGTCTCGCTGGGAACCGTCTCCAACGCGCTCAACCACCCCGACAAGCTCAAGCCCAGCACGCTCGACGCGGTGCGCCAGGCCATGAGCCGCCTGGGATTCATGCCCAACCAAAGCGCGCGCATGCTCGCTGGTGGCCGCAACGCCTCGTTTGGCCTGGTGCTGCCGCGTCTGGACCACGGCTTTAGCCTGCAAATCGCCAACGGCGCCCACAGCGAGGCCCGCCGCCACGGATACGGCCTGCTGATTGCCAACGCGGATAACGACGAGATCTTGGAAAACAACTACCTTCGCTATTTCATGGGCACGCAGATGTCCGGCGTGCTGGTGCAGCCCATGGCAATTGGCGACTGGCGCCCCTACAGCGAGGCCTTCCCCGTGCCAACGGTCTACCTGGACATCCACAGCGACCAGCCCGGATACTTTGTGGCGGCGGATAATCTGGCGCAAGGGCAGCTCATCGCCGAGCACGCCATCTCGTGCGGATCGCAGCGCATCGCGGTCATAGGCACAAGCGAATACATGCAGCTAGCACTTCGCGTTAAGGGCATAGAGCGCGTGGCGGCGGCAAACCCCCAGGCTTCCTTTGAGTTTTTGGACGAGGGCGAGTGGAACCTTGCGCGCGACGGCTTCATGATCGCCCAGCGCCTGGCCAATCAGCCCGCAGACCGTCGCCCAGACTTCATCCTCGCCCTTACCGACGTGCTGGCAACCGGCGTTATCGCAGGCGTGCAGGACGCGGGCCTTAGCGTTCCCAACGACATTGCGGTAGCGGGCTGCGACGGCAACCCGCTGGCCTGGAGCGGCAGCGTGCCGCTTACCACCTGCGCTCCTCCGGGCTATGAGATCGGCCGCCGCGGCGTGCAATTCCTTATTGACCAAATTGAACGCAGGCGCGCCTTGGCATCCGGCGAGGCGAAGCCAGAAGATTTTGCGGACGAGGACCCGTGCCATCAAACCATGATCCGTCCGTTTTTGCTTGCCCGCCAAAGCACCGTGGCAAAGACCACGCACCAGCAGTCGGCAGAGGCGGCGCTCAACCTGGGCACGTACCTGTAGCAAGCGCGACCGGATGCTGCCGGCGCTTTTGCCCAAGCTCGATGCTGGGGCCGCGGCCATTGCAGACGCTGTCCCGCGCCCGTCCGCGCCGCGGCTAGATCGCCAGAGCGGCGGGCAGCTCCGCCAGGCTGCCCAAAACCCGGCAGCACATGCCAAGAATCTCCTGGCTGGGCTCGATCAGGTCGGGCACCAAATACACGCTCGCGCCCGACGCAAAGCCCGCGCGGACGCCGTTGGGCGAGTCCTCCACCACCGCGCACTCCGCGGGATCGACCCCTTCGAGCTCCATGGCGCGCAAGAAGATGTCTGGCGCCGGCTTGCCGTTTTTAACATCTCCGCCGCAGGTCACGTGGTTAAAGTAGCCAAGAAGCCCCATGCGCTCCAACGTGGGCTCGGCCAAATCCCTAAAGGTCGACGTCGCTACCCCGCAGGGCACGCCCGCCGCGCGCAGGGCCTCAAGGCACTCGATGGCGCCGGGCTTAAGCTCAAGCTGGTCGCCCAGCTCGCCATGGCGAATGTCGCGCGACAAGAAGAACACGCGCTGCGCGTCTTGGGCGTTTCCCAGCACATCCGTCAACGTAGCCAGAACATCCAGCCTGGTCCTGCCAATAAAAGAGTAGATGACCTGCTCTGTCACGCCCTCAAACCCAAGACGCTCCGCGGCCATCGCCCACGCCTTGCGGCCCAGGCGCTCGCTATCGACAAGCGTTCCGTCCATATCAAAAATGACTGCTTTCACCACGCGACAGCACCCCTCTTTACCCCGTTTCGCATTATCCACACGTTATCGCTCATTGTGCCATAATGCGCGCGAGCAATTGGGTAGCATCCAATCCGTTACAGCATTCGCACCGTCGCGCCGCCCGGCCCGCACGCTGCCGCGCCGCCAGGTCCGCACGCTGCCGCGCTGCCAGGTCCGCACGCCGTACACCGCGATCATCGTCCACCTCATGAATAGGGGCCCACCTTGCAAGATAAACTTGATGCACTCAAAGACTTACTGCAAAGCATGGGAACCGTCGCCGTCGGGTTCTCCGGCGGAGTCGATAGCACGTTTCTCGCCGCCGCTTGCGCCCGATACATCCCTGCCAGCACACTGCTCATCCACCTTGATACGCCCTTTTTGGGCACGCCGGAGCGCGAGTCTTTCAACGCCGCCGTCGCCCGGCTGGGGCTGCCCGTAACCGTTGTCAAGCTGGACCCCCTCGCAAATCCCCAGGTTGCCGCCAACCCGCAAGACCGCTGCTACCACTGCAAGCTCGCCGGGTTCACAAGCATTGTCCAGACCGCCCGCCAACTAGGCGCCACCACCGTGGTCGAAGGCAGCAACGCCGACGACGCGCAGGATTTTCGTCCCGGCATGCGCGCCATCACCCAGCTGGGCGTGCGCTCGCCCCTGCTAGAAACCGGCTGGCACAAAGACCAGGAGCGTCAGATGCTGCGCGAATGGGGCTACCCCGTATGGAACCTCCCCGCCGGAGCGTGCCTTGCCACGCGCGTCGCCTGCGGGCAGGCACTTACGCCAGAGCTGCTGCGCACCATCCGCCGCTGCGAGGACCTGCTGTCCAGCCTTGGGCTCATTCAGGTTCGCGCCCGCGTCAACGGGGCCTCGCTGCGCATCGACGCCTGCGAGCATGACCTTGACCTGCTCGCTAGCCTTGGCGGCGCACGTAAGGACAATGGCGTCTCGCTTCCCACCCAAGTGCTCGCCCGTCTTGAAGCGGTTGCGTCTTTGGACGATGCCTCGCCCGTAGCCTCGATCGATCCCACGGCGCGCCTCTACCGCAGCGGAGCCATGAACGCGTAGCTAAGCAACGGCCCGCAAGCGCGATGAGCTGCGCCCGCGGGCAGTTTCATATAAAGAGTCGCGACGGAATCGCCACGAATCAATTGTCGTACCCAGCGCCATGCAAAACCCTACGGCGGCGCGGGCGCGCGACTAGATCATCTGCTCCCCCGCGCCTTCGGCGAGCATCTGAAACGCTTGGTAGGCAGCGCCCAGAGCGCCGGCATCGTTGCCGAGCGTAGCGCGACGCAGCACGTACTTGCCGCGTGTGCCGGGGAACACGTACTCGTCCAACTTCTCTGCCAAGGGCCCCATAAGCAAATCGCCCGCATGCGACAGGCCACCGCCCACAATGACCTCCTGCGGGTCGACGGTGCTCATGATCGCGGCCAAGCCGCGCGCGAGATAATCAACCGTGATATCGCGCGCTTGGATGGCGATCTCATCGCCCGCAGCCACCTGGTCAAAAACGTCCTTGCCCTCGGTGTAGGCGCGCGTGTCGCCGGCCGCCTCATAGAGATCATTGGCAGTCTTCACAAAACCGGTGGCAGAGCAGTAGCACTCAAGGCAGTTGGTTTTTCCGCAACCGCACTGACGGGTATCCGCCGCCATAACGGGCATGTGGCCAACCTCGCCCGCGCAGCCGTGCTGGCCGTTGAGAACCTTGCCGTCCACGATAACGCCGCCGCCCACGCCGGTGCCCAGCGTCACAAAGACAACCGTGCTGGCACGGAACGCGGAGTCGCCGCCCATCCAGGCTTCGCCCAAAGCCGCTGCGTTAGCGTCGTTGAGCAGGGTGACGGGCAGGCCCGTACCCTCCTGCAGCAGGTGGCCCAGGGGCATGTTATTCCAACCAAGGTTGACGGCGACTTCCACGACGTCGCCATTCACGGGGCCGGGGACACCCACGCCAATGGCTTCGATGGTCTCGCCGCGCTCGAACAGGGTCGCCATCTTGCTCTTAAGGGACTCGATGATGTCGCCCGGAATGTTCGCGCCGCCATTCTCCGTATTGGTAGGGATGGCCCAACGGTCGATGAAATTGCCAGCCTGGTCAATGATGGAGAACTTGATGGTTGTGCCGCCCAGGTCGACACCAAAAACGCGCTTCATGTTGATTCCTTCCCGTTCCAATCAGAGTTGGCAACATCGCCCGCTCTACACCCTTGCATAACACTATAAGCCCAAACAGGACGCTCGCGGCCGAGCCAAAGGTGAGCGCCCTTTTGCGTCGTTCAGGTTCTGGCTTTAGACGCTATGCCCTCTGGTCATAACGCGTCATGAAGGCTGCGACCATGCAGCGCTCTGCCCCACTACGAGCCATCAATTCCCCGTTAGATGTGCCGCAGACGACACCTTCCTTCACTGCCCACGAGAGGCTACCGCGTGCCCAATCGCTTACATTGGACCCGTCGTTGAACTCGAGCAGATTGCTCTGGTCGATGGGCGCGTCCTCCTTGGAAATGCGATGAAGCGCGACCGCGATCGCCTCCCTTGACATTGGGTCACCAACACCGAATCTATGCACACCCTCATATCCAACCAAAACGCCATTCTTCACGCACCAATTAATCGCGGGAGTGAACCACTCTCCGTCCGCGACATCAGCCAAGCCAGATTCGTTCTCAACCTTTTCGCACTCCTCCACCGTGCCGTATTTAGCAGCCTCTTCGGGCGCGAGGAACCTAAATACCATATTGGCAAACTGCTCGCGCGTCATGACGTCGTGCGTGCCGAAGAGCTTGGTGTCACCATAGCCCGTCATAATGTCCTTCTTCACAACATACTCAACGGCTGGAGTGTACCAATCCTCTTCGACATCGCTGTACTCTGGCATCTGCCACTCAGGTTCCTCAGGCACTTCGGGCTGCTGCGGAGTATCCGGAATCTGTGGCGTATCAGTTGTCCCGCCGTCGCCAGGATTGGGATTGGGATCGGGATTGGGATCTGGCATTGCACCACTTCCGTTCACCGTCACGCACGCCACGACCCTACCGCTGGCGCCCCTTATCTGCCCCATCACGCTATATGATCCCGGGTTATCGAAAGACCCTTCTGAATACACCCATTGAACCGGCATCGTAGCCCTCGAACCATCAGACAGGTAAACGTCGATATTTTTGTAGGCCTCTAACGCCGCCTCTGCATCATCGCCATTTTCGACATTGATATATATGGGCTCACCATATGCAACCTCAAGCTCGTCTTTACCCGTCACGGAAACCTCCGCGATTGCATCGCCCTCCTTTGTTCCGGAACTTTCATCCAGCAGAGCCATTCCACGGGAGTCTATCTGACTGGAATCGAAATAGCCTTTAACCTGGAAGGTGGTATTTGCCTCACTGTACTTTGCCGGTTCAATGTCTTCCCAGGTTATGTTGCGCATGGAGATGGAACCGTCCGCAAGAACGACGGGCACTTTTTCGGGCAAGCTTGGAGCAACTCCGGCATTTGTCACAACATCAAATTTGCTCCATTCAGCCTGAACCGAACGAAAAGCCCGAGCTACCACCTTCATATCGACAGTTTTCCAAGTCCCATCAGGGAGTAGTATGCTGCCCGTTTTGACCGTAGACTCACCCTCAGCCAAATTCCAGCTATTGTCGTTATTCACGCCGCTCCAAACGCAAGGCACGTTAACCCGTGCTCCAGAAGCGAGAACTACCTGCGCGACATTCGGAAGCGTACAATTGCTATGCGGCGCAACGGCAAACTCTTTTGGTAAGGCAATTCTCACGAAGTCATCAACCAACACTTCTGCCTTCACTCGCTGACTAGTGCCTCTTACCGTTCCACCGACCTCAACGATGTCTCCCGCTGCGGCGTTCTTTAAAGTGTCGGGTTGATCCCAGTCGACCAGCGCGGAACCACCTATCGGCATATCGCCCTGCCGATAAAACACATTAACCGTCTCTGGAAGATTCGCATCTCGACCAGGGATAGCCCACGCCCTAATGGATGGGACATCTTCGAATAATTCATCGTAAACAGTAAGCGTGGTAGTGGGCTTCATGGAGAGATATCCGCCCGGCAAAGAAACCCTAGCTTCACCCTGAATACTATAAACACCCGGAACATTGCATTGACCCTCAGCAATCTTCCAAGCGACATCTCCAACACCGCCACAGGTCTTGATATCTAATTCGTCTGATGACGCCTGATAGCGAATAACAAAGTCCTCACCATCAACACGCAGGCCGACGGGAGAAACGCCGGCCAGAGTCCTCAAACCCCGTGGGCTATGAATATCGATTATCTTGCGAGAAATGACAGCGTCTTGGAACGGAAACCCCGCCGCAGTTCCCCTGACTACGTAAGTACCAGGAGTTGTATAGATCTCCTCGGGAAAGGGCTCCCATTCAACAGGAACGCCAAGCCGCCTTCCGTCAGTGGCGATGCCTGCAATCATACCGTAAAGCGATACGGGAGGCTCGTTGTAGCCTATATCATAGTAATAAGCAGATCGGGGGTCGAACTCCGGTTCCTCGATCCTATCCAACTCAACTATTTCCACATCGCAAGTAAATGCAATATCAGAATCTCTACCATAGCCCGTAACGGTTTTGATTCCGGGCTGCCGGTAATCCTCTTTATCACCAAGCTGCCACTTCACATACCAATAGGGATAATCTATGGTATGGCCGTTTTTCAACTTGATGGGAAAATAAATACCAGCTTTAGGACCTATGGTTGGAACGACTCCCGCCGCAGAAAGCACCGGATCAACCACAAAGCCTGAAACCGCCTCGCTTACCGTAACGGTAGCGACAACGCTCACGCCAGCAGCTGTACCTTTAACTTCAAACTCGCCCTCTTTGGCAAAGCTCTCTTTAGGTATGACGTCCCAATTCACAAACTCCCTAACAGTTGACTCTCCGAGAATCAAGGTGATTCTTTCGGGCATGACGGGCGCTAGGCCCACCGCAGTATCGACATACACGGGGCCCTGCTGCACGGCGCGGCTCGCAGCGAATGCACCGTGAGCAACGCTCTCGATATCCTTCGACGCTGCGATAGCAACAGCCTCTCCCCCCCCCCTCTGAAGAAAGCGTATCAGCCGCAACCCTCACGGGGCTTCCCAAAGCAAACGCTGCAGCCAATCCGGCATAGATATACAAGCCTACATGTTTACTCATTGCTTTCTCCTTTTCGATCCGCCCGAATAAAGACAAAATGCCTGCCTCTTTTCATCCATTATGGACAAGAAGAGCTGTTAGAAACAAGAGGTCAAAAGCCCTTTCCAGCAAGTATAGGCATAGAGATGCAGAATTGACCCTTGCCTTAAAGTGATTTGCCAACCCGGTCTCCGTCTTGTTCTTCACCCCCTGCTCTCCAGGAACCAGATGATCAGCATGGACCCGATCACGATGGCACCTATTATCAGCACCATCACCATGAGAACGCTGCCGCAACCAAGATCGCTGTTGCTGCCGCCCGCTGCATGCGTATCGCGCTCTTGCTCCTCGTAAAAAAAGTTGTCGAACGTGCGCTTGGAAATATCGTCCCCCAAACCCATAAGACGCCCCCTTGAAGCTTCTTGAACGCGCTTACCCGCACCAATGTGGCGCGTGCGGATATAACTTACTTATATGGTAGCTATTCGTGAGGACAAACTTTTGCGCAAGCCTTGACCCTTTCGCCGCGTCATAGCGCATACTGCCATAGCAAGGAGGTAACGCCATGATTGGGAACTTTGAGGATTACGACGCCGCTCGCCATAACGGTAGCAACGTCGACGGGGGCGGCGAGCTTCACGGCGGCGGCTACACGCCCGCGCAGCTGGCGCGCATCAGCGGAGTGAGCGTGCGGACGCTCCACCATTACGACCAGATTGGCCTGCTAGTGCCGGCGCGGCGTGAAAACGGCTACCGCGTATATCGCCCAGCGGACGTCGAGCGCCTGCAGCAGATCCTGATCTTCCGAGGCCTTGGCATTGAGCTGGCGAACATCGCGACGCTTCTGGATGCGGATGGCCGCGATCAGGCGTCCGCTATGCGCGAGCACCTCTCCGCCCTGCACCGCAGGCGCCATGAGTTAGACCAGCTTATCCTCACCGTGGAAAATACCATCGACCGATTAGAAGGGCACCGCGACATGAAGAACCAGAACAAGTTGGGCAAGCAGCAGAGCGACAGGCAGAAGTTTGAGGCCTTGAAGCAGCAAGCCGTGGACGAGAACGAACGCGTGTACGGCCAGGAGGTTCGTGCTAAATACGGCGACAAAACCGTGAATGCCGCCAATGAGAAGCTGCTGCAGATGGATCAGCAGGAATGGGATGACGTCAATGAGTTGGGCGAGGAGATTTTAAAGCAGCTCTCTCGCGCGATGGAGCAGGGCGACCCCGCCGACGACGCGGCGCAGTGCCTGGCGCAGATGCACGCGACCTGGCTGCGCGCGTTTTGGCCGGACGGCATCTATTGCGCCCAGGCGCACCGAAACATGGCAGATATGTACATAGCGGACGAGCGCTTCACCGCCTACTATGACGGACCTTGCGGAGAGGGCGCCACGCGGTTTCTGCACGACGCGATCTACGCGGCGACCGCTGGGGCCTTTCAACCGTAAGCCCACGCACCGTGAGGTATGATGACCTTGGCTGGAGACCTCGTTGTGGCATGGCCCGCACGCCTAACCCACGATTTGCCACGTATAGATGGCCGCTATTTGCATGAGGCTCCAGCCATTTCTTATGCCTATTCGAAATGTTTAAGACGAGGGGACTTTAAACAGGCTATGGCAGGTCACGAATACCGCACGGAAATGGCTTTAGAAGAGGCATCGAAAAGGGCCAGCCGTCTAAACGACTGACCCTTGAGCCATTCATCTGTGAAAACGAGATTGGAACTATAGCCCTTTAACCGCACGCCGGGATGCACATAGAAGAAGAGAGGCATATCCCGGCACACACACCGCGCATGGGGAGCGCGCCCGCACCACACGACAACAGGTGATAGACTCGGCTCGCCTACTCCCCGCAACCGCTGTCTACGAGCGAAACAAGGGCTTCGAGCGCATCGCTCTCGTCCTCGCCCTCGGCGACAATCTCAATCTGATCACCGCACGCCATGCCAAGCGACATGACCATGAGGATGGACTTCGCGTCTTTTGCGTCGCCATCTTTGGTAACATCGCGCACTGAGATAGAGGACTTAAACCCGCTCGCACATTGAACAAATAGCGACGCAGGACGAGCATGAATTCCGCTCGGGTTCAAAACCGTGGTCACTTTTGAAACCATAGTTGTTGCCTCCTACTCCTCGACGATGTTGTCAGTCGAGAGGTCAGCGCCGTTACTCTCGATAAGCTTCTTGTAATAGAAGAAACTCTTTTTCTTACCGCGCCTGCCCGTACCCTTGCCCTCGTCATCCAAATCGACAGAGATGAAGCCGTATCGCTTTGTCATTTCAGATGTACCGGAGCTCACGAGGTCGATCGGGCCCCACCAGCCGTATCCGAAGACATCGACACCGTCCTTAATGGCCTCGCCCAGCTGCTCAACGTGAGCCTTCAGGTACTCTATGCGGTAATCGTCCGCGCAATAACCGTTCTCGTCCAGTTCATCCACGGCGCCGTACCCGTTCTCCGATATGAAGATGGGCAGATGATACCTGTCGTAGATATGGTTGAGGGTAATACGGAAACCAATTGGGTCGATTGTCCAACCCCAGTCGGACATGGGAAGGTTCGGATTCTTGATCTGAGAGACCAGGGAGCCTGAGGGCTTGGGAACCGGCTCGCCCTTGTAACGCATGATGTAGGTCATATAGTAGCTGATCGTCACAAAATCAATCACGCCACGCTTGAGCACATCAAGGTCTTCGTTCTCCATCTCAATCTCAACGCCGTTCTCGCGGAAGAATCGAGCCATGTAGTAAGGGTATTCGCCCTGCGCCTGAACGTCAGAGAAGAACCAGTTGAAATGATCCTCAAACAGAACCTGAAGCTGATCTTCCGGCTTTGAGCTTTCAGCATAGTTCTCAAGACGGCACAGCATGTTACCGATTTTCGCATCAGGATCAATCTCGTGGCACTTAATGACAGCCTTTGCGCTGGCAACAAGCTGATTGTGCGCAACCTGGTATTTGTACGCCCACTTTCCATAATACGGATTGCCCGTCTCACCCTGCTCGAAAATAACTCCACTGCAGGTAAAGGGGTTGGTGATCACATTGTTAATCTCGTTAAAGGTGAGCCAATACTTCACCTTGCCCTTATAGCGCTCGAAACAGGTTGCAGCGTAGCGCTCAAATGCATCAACGGTGTGACGGCTGGCAAATCCGTCATACTCTTCCGCCAGATGCATGGGAGTATCGAAATGGCAGAGCGTTACCAAGGGCTCCATGCCGTTCTTATGGCACTCGTCGAACACGGCATCGTAAAACGCCAAGCCCTCCTCATTCGGCTGGGCATCATCGCCGTTAGGGAAGATGCGGCTCCAGCTGATGGACATGCGGAACACCTTGAAACCCATCTCGCCCATGAGAGCGAGGTCATCCTTGTAGGTGTGGTAGAAATCGATACCGCGACGCTTGGGCAGATTCCAGTTCTCAGGATGCTCTTTCATATCAGCAACCATCTCTTTGGTGGAAGCGTTATGGGGCAGGCGCGAATCGTACTCCTTAGGCTCCTCTTCGCGCATTTTCTTTGTAAATAGGCGAACGAAATCGGACGTTGCGGGCCCGCGGCCCCCTTCATTCCATGCGCCCTCTATCTGATTCGCGGCGGTGGAACCTCCCCAAAGGAACCCATCAGGAAACGGAGTTGCTTTATACTTCTTCTCAGCCATGTTTTCTCCTTGATTTAGAGCTATGAGTTATCTCCGAGCGATTCGTTGGTATCCAAATAACAGTCCTAGCGTGCAGCCAGCACCTTAACCACGGGAAGCATCTTCTTGGTCATATGCAGCTCCGCGCTGATCGTCATAAGCGTGTCCTGCGCGTGCGTGAACAACAGGGAATACTCAACATCCTCACCGGCGGCCTGTCGCTGAATCGTTTCGGTCTGCGCTTTATGGGCTTCCAGGATTTTCGCATCAGCCTCTGCGATTTTGGCGTCAACCAAATCAAAGTCCATAGAAGTCATCGCATCCATTGCCTCGTCAATGCACATGCGTGCATCGCCGGCGTTCAGAATCACGCCCATCGCGATGTTGTTGATATCCATACTCTCGATACTCATAATTGACCTCTCGTTTAATGGCACCCCGCTCATGGTCGAGGGTGGTCTATTCGATCAAAGGTTTTTAGCTACGCTTCCGATGGAGCCCCGATCTCAGACGCCTCACCGTCATCAGTCAGCGGATCCTCGCCAGCAATCTTGGATGCAGAAGCTTCGGCGCGAGCAGCACGGCGGGCAGCTCGAGCAGCCTTCTTGGCTTCCCTCTCAGCAAGCTTCGCCTCTTCCTTCTTAGCCTCGTTCTTATCCCAGGCACGGAAGAACGGGTACCAAATCAGCGCGGCGATAATTAGGTTGAGAATGACCAGGACCACATTTCGCCAGTCTCCACCGGACATGAAGAACGCGGAGATTGCATTAGGTGCAAAGTTCATGTCGAAATTCACGTAATTGATGGTGCCCCATCCAAAGGCGAACCAAAGGTAGCTGAAGGTTGGAAGGATGATTGCAATAAGGAGCATCGGCATGAACATATACGGGTTATTTGCGACCGAAGCGTACACAAGTGGTTCATTAATATTAAACAGGGAGGGAACAATGGTGGCCTTGCCAAGCATGCGGTTCTTCTTCGACTTCGAGAACAGCATCATGACCGCGAGGGGGAGCGTTGCACCCTGTCCACCAATGTGATGATAACGGGAGAAACCGTAAGCGTAGATGTTCTGGGGAGCCATGCCAGCCGCCATTGCCGCGGCGTTCTCAGCGATAGCCGCTTGCGTAATCGTACGGGTAACAGGGGTGGTAACCCAACCGGAAATGCCGAAGAAGTACAGCATGTTCTGAATTACCACGATGAGCACGACGCCAGGAAGAGACTGAGCGAAGCCAGTAATCGGGGACATCACGAGGGCAACGACGGAAAAAACGTCAACCTTAGCCACAAACGTCAACAGGAAGCCAACAAACAGAGAAATGAGAACGGAAAGAATGTTGTCAAACCAGTTCTTAACGAAATCGGGAATAACGGAATCCTCGCCAAAGAAGCTCTTAGAACATGTCTTCTTGTAGATGAAACCAACGATGAAGCCCACGAACAGAGCAGTGAACATACCGCCGGCGCCAAACTTGTTCATATCAAAGAGCATGCCGCCCTCAACAGCCTGGGCATTCATGCACATCATGTAAACGCCGATGCTCGTAAAGCCGGCAATCATGGCACGATCGCGCTTGCCCTCCTTAACCGCAACGTTATGAGGGATGATAAAGGATACGAACAGGCCGATGAGACCAAAGGAGTAGGTGTTCAAGGCTGAGATATCTGGGAGCGCGGGGATGAAATTCCTCAATACGCTCCAAAGACTTGGAATGGCGCTTACCATGCAGAAGGGAACCACGTAAAGCACCGCATCCGAAATGATGCCAAACCAGTACGTCGAGGTGATTTTATTCATCACCGGTACCATGTACTTCTCGATCCACGCCTGGACCGCTTCCATAATGCGTTTCATGCAGATCACCTTTTACAAAATGCCTTCATACAGATCGATAGCGTCTTCGAGAATGCTCTCTCCATCCAGCGCTGCATAATCATCAGGATCGATCGCCATGACCTTAACGCCATAAGGCTTAACCTGCTCCTGAACGGCTGGAACCTCGGATGCAAAATGAGGACCGAGGAGCAGCACGTCGATCTTATCCGCATAATCCATGATTTCCGACTTGCTGACCGCGGAGATAGTCACGTTGAGCCCCTCGCTCTTCGCATATTTGCGCATGCTTGCAGCCATAAAGCCAGTCGAAGCTCCGATACCGCATGCCAGAAGGATGCGTGTGGCGCCGTTTTCGTCAGCCATCCCAATCTCCTCTCATTCTCCCCCAACCCCATGTTGGAGACCCGGCCGCGCGTCCGTGTCGACCCGTCCGCCCTTGACCATGACTGCACTATACGAAGCAATCTTCCAGGTGGCCAATTGACTTTTTTCCTGCCCTAGGAAATACCGCCGCCTTTCCGCGTGGCGGAAAATGCTCGATTTGATTAACCCAGCGGCAGGCCGCTAGCATGATAGGGTCTGTTAGACTCAGAGCGGCGCGTACGGTACCTTACGAAGGAGTCACCATGGCATCTCGGAAAACTGAGAGAATCAATCGGTTGATAGATGTACTCCAACACGCCACAAGCCGAGTGCCAGCATCCGTCCTCTCCAAGATCCTTGGGATTGGAGAGAGGTCGGTCCGCAACTACGTCTCTGAGGTTAACGAGCAAGGTCAATTTCGCATTGACTCCTCAAGCGGCGGATACAGGCTTGTCGCTACCGATCGGTCCAATGATTCCGCCTTCCATGCCGAAGCTGACGGTCAGACAACCAGCGGCTCCCTCGAAGACCTAGAGTCCAGATGCAACTACGTCCTCTCTTGCCTTATCAAGGCGTCGGGACCCATCTCCATATTCGATCTTGCCGAAAGCCTTTGCATCAGCGAGAGCACCATCGCGGGCAGCGTTATACCGCAGGTCCGCAAAATGCTTCCGAAGTTTGGGCTTTCAATCCATACTCATGACTACCAGATTGAGCTGCAAGGAAAAGAACGGGACAAAAGGAAGCTGTTGGGCCACCTCGCCACCCACAACGTATACGGCTATTTCACTTCCACTAAGACGCTCGAGACGCTCTTTCCCGATTTCAACGTTCAGGGCATCCTCAGCAACCTCGTCGAGATATGTCAAAGGTCTGGCCTCTTCATCAACGATTTCGCACTGAGCAACCTGCTCGTCCACCTTCTCGTCGTCATCATCCGTCTTACGTCTAACAATGAGCTCAACGATAGGGACAATATCGACGCCGACTCGGTTGTCTCGCGATTTAAGCAGGAACGAGAGATCACCCGTTGCGCAAAAAGCATCGCAACGTACTTTGAGGACGAGTTTGGGTGCTCGATCCCAGACCCCGACTATCAGCAGATCCTTCTCCTAATAGCCCTCTCAACCGAGCGCTACTCGTACAACGAGCTGAGCATCGACAACCTAAGCGAAGCCATCGACGGGGAATTCGTCAACACCGTTGTCGGAATCCTTGAGGACACCGCCCGCCGCTACAACCTGCCCAATGCCATAGATGACAGCATGAAGCTGCAGCTTGTCCTCCACATGCACAATGCTTACCAGAGGGCGGTTTACCACGTCAGTTATCCCAACCCGCTTGCCTCCCAAATCAAGCAGGAATATGCTCCCGTCTACGATATGGCCGTCTACCTTTCCCACCGCTTCTCCGTTACCTATGACATCGAGATCGGCGAGAATGAAATCGCCTTCATCGCGTTCCACCTTGGTGCCTACTTCGAGCGAGCTGCCGCACCCGCGAACTCGCTCTCTTGCATAGTAATCGTGGAGGAATATCACGACTTCGCCCGCAAACTTGTGGATGATCTAAAGAGCGCGCTTTCTGACGACCTCAGCATAATTGGCGTTATGAGCTGTGATGGCTATCTTGCCAGCAGCCCCGAGAGCGACGTCGTTATCACCACCATCGATGTCCCGGTAACCCACGGACTCAAAATTCTCATTGGGCCAATCCTGACAAAGCAAAACCTGCGTAAGATACGAAACAGGATCTCTGACCTGCTTGAGTCGCGACGCATGGAGAAAGCCCGCCTCTTCCTAAAACGAATGCTTCGCCCCGAGCTATTCGCCCGCAATGTCTATCTTGATGGCGACCAGGACTCTTATATCGATTACCTTGGGAATCTTTGCGTTGAACAGGGCCTTGCCACTGTGGACTTCATAAAGGACGTGCATCAGAGGGAGAAGGTATCCTCAACCGCCTTCACCGATGCGCTAGCGATTCCTCACTCGATAGGCGGGTACTCTGACAGCTCGTTCATCGCTGCCCTGCACAACGATGCCGCCATACCCTGGGGAAGGCACAAGGTGCACTTTGTCCTTCTCATTGGCATCGCTAAGGACGAGATGGCCTACTTCCGCGATGCCCTGGACATCATCATCGACCTCTACTCCTCCATCGACAAGACAAGCCGCCTTATGCAGACGGATACGTTTGAGGAGTTTGTCGACGTCTTTACGCAGAGCATCTCTTAACCTCACCGTATGGAACAACGCAGACGAGTTTTCCGACACGCTATCCCCTCGAAAACGTCCGTCTCATCTTGCCACGAATCGAGACATAATCGGGACATGTCCCGTTTTAATCAGGACATGTCCTGATTATGTCCTATAATTGTTCCAATCTAAGGATTGGGGATGAAGATGACTAGGGTGAAGGTAATTCCAGAGCACGAATCGCTCACTGTTGAGTTCAAAAGCGATTTAAAGAAACTTGCCGATAGCGAAATCGTCGATACCGTAGTCGCGCTCAGCAACACTGACGGCGGCAGTCTATTTCTTGGAATCGAAGACGACGGAACAGTAACTGGGGTACACGAACGGCACTCGGATTCAACCCAGCTCGCAGCCTTCCTCGCTAACAACACCGTGCCGCCCGTGTCCGCCCGCGTTGCTTCCCTCACGTTAGATGCCAACGGAACCTCATCCGACGCGGGAATGTCCGTAATCGAAGTCGAGGTGCCACGCTCGACCGCAATTGTTTCCAGCGCGAGCGGAAAAATCATGCGGAGGCGACTCAAGGCTGACGGCAGCCCCGAAAGCGTCGCCCTTTACCCTTACGAGATCATCACCAGGCTCTCCACGATCGGACAGCTCGATTATTCTTCGTTTCCAGTCCCTGATTCAACAATTAACGATTTCGATCCCGTAGAAATCCAACGCCTCAGAAACATTCTCATGCGAAACAAGGGCGCGGACCAATCTCTTCTAGAGCTTTCAGATGAAGAACTCTTTAGCGCCCTACGAATGACCACATCGGTCAACGGAGCCCCCACCCCTACCGTAACCGGCATCTTGCTTGCCGGCAAGCCCGATATCATTCACCGTGCCGCGCCCACTCATGAGGCGACATTTCAAGTGCTGGCAGGAACTGAGGTGCGACTCAACCAAGACTTCGATCAGCCGCTTCTCTACACCATCGAAAAAATGGGAGACATGTTCGAGGCGTGGAATCCGGAGCGTGAGTTCGAAGACGGCCTTTTCAGAACACCTGCACCAGAATTCGATCGGAGGGCCCTCCGCGAAGCTCTCGTCAACGCCTTTGGCCACAGGGACTATTCCGCCATGGGCCGCGTTCGTGTCCTCATTGACGACGAGGGACTCACGATCTCTAATCCGGGAGGATTCGTCGAGGGCATTAATATACGCAACCTTCTCACCGCAGAACCAAGGGGACGTAATGAATGCCTCATGGGAGCCTTGAAGCGCGTCGGACTTGCTGAGAGAACAGGTAGGGGTATTGACCGAATTTACGAGGGCTCCTTGGCATTCGGGCGCCCGCTTCCAGACTACTCTGGGAGTACCTCAACCACAGTTCAAGTGTTCATTTCCCGAACGGCCCCCGACCCCCTCTTTATGAAAATGATATCTGAGGAGGCGGCTCGTACAGGCAGCCCCCTTTCCCTCCTTTCTCTCCTAGTTCTGAACGCCCTTAAGAGCCAGAGACGACTCTCCGCCCAGGAGCTCATAGCTCAACTGCCCTTCTCCGAAGCTAAGGCTCGTTCTGCAATCGGAAACTTAATCGAAGCCGGCCTGATTGAAGCTTGGGGCCAGGGTAATAGCAGGGCGTACACACTTAGCAAAAGCGTGTACGCCAGGAAGGGAAAGGAAATCGAGTATTCACGGCAGGCGGACATCGACAAATTACGCCATGAGGAGCTGATTCTGCAGCTCGCAAAACAGCATGGCGGTTCGATCACAACGCGCGACGTGGAACAACTTCTTCGCATGAAGCATAAACAGGCTTATCGTAAGATAGCCAAACTTGTGAAAGAGGGGAAACTGGTGTTAGTAGGATCAGGTAGGGCGGCAAGCTATCGATTACCCTAGAGTCACCTTTTGCAGCCTAATAGCTGCGAACCTTCGAACTAAGAGAGACACTAAGGCAGAAGCGACCCCGAGCGCGCCCGCCCATTCGGGGTCGTTGTTTTTCCACCCAAGCCCGCTTCTCTGTAGCTGAATTCCGCCTCGGAAGCGCCTGCACTAGAACCCCCGGGATTCCTTTGTGAGGCCCCGTTCTCAATCTGCCCTCCCACTCAGACAGGCTGTCGAACTCGTCCTAATCAAAACCGGGCACCGGTGTATTAAACGTCACCTGCGATGTGTCAGCAGGAAGTTGAGACGACGCCACATATGCCGAAGACGGACGCGCATCCATCCGGACAACAATCGATGACAATGCGAGGCCCAACGCGGCGCGGCCCATTCGAGCGGGATTGGAGCCGCCATGCCCCGCGAGAAAGAGACCGAGCCGGTCTCCATATGACTCAATCGACGCTGCGGCCATACCCAATCGCCCAAGAATCAGGACACTATCGGGACATGTCCCGTTTTAATCAGGACATGTCCCGATAGTGTCCTGATTATGTCCTGAAAACGTCCCGCAAACAGCCATGGGCACCGCCAGGGATTTCCCCTAGCACATGGCAACGCGGGCACAACCAATCCGATACCGCGCACCGAATGATTGCACCCGCTTAAACAAGGCCATACGCAGGCCTTACGCCGTTCTACAGCAGCGCGCCCTCAAGATCCTCGAGCATGATGTTCAGGGCCTCGATGCCGCCCCCGGCCGTATACCAAACAGCAGGGTTGCCCAGGTAGACAATATGATCGTTGCGATACGCCTGGGTTTGGCGGGCAAGATCGTTCTCCACCACCTCCCGGGCCCGGTCCGCGCCATCAGAGACAATCGCGGCATCGCGGTTGAGCACAAAGATGTACTCGGGGTCCTTCTCGGCGCCCGTGGACAAAAAGACCACGGGAGCGATCTGGGACAGGTCATCGTACACAGGCGCTAGGCGACCACCAATAAAGATCACGTCCGGGTCGCACGCCATAACGGCCTCAAGGTCGGCCTCCTTGATGGTGCCCAAGTTGGCGACCTCCTCACCGGTCGCGCAATCCTGCAGACACCTCGGGGAGGTGCTCGCAGAGCCCACCACCCTATCGTCTACGCCAAGCTATGCCGACGAAATGGTGGCGCCCGTTATGGGGGACACAAACTTGTTCATGCAGAGCTTCTGCATAATAAGGCCGGCTACGCTCATCCCCACCCTCGTGCACAGAATTGCGAGCAGGCGGGGCAGGCGCGAAATAAGCAGCGTCTGCACCTGATCGTAGTCGCCAGAAACAACTCGGCAAGGCTTACGTCACCACACCCACATTTTTTCAAGATGCAAAGGATTGTCCACTTTTACAAAGCGCCTTTAAGGCAACGCCCTCCAAACCACAGCAACAAGAGCAATTAATTACGCAACAACAAAGAGATGCTACGGCACCCCATGGACGGAAAACGGACATGCCGAAGGAAATTCTCGCTATGCCGAGCGTCTCCGAAAGGCGGGTTTCTATTTGCCCTGGAATGCGCGGGCAAATGTTCGAAGCGCAGATGGCCCACATACTTTGGAGCCGACACGGTCGCCGGCATGCACAATACCACGCCCGTAATGTACACGGAGGAGTACCAGGTCGATTACTACAAGGAGAACCTCAAGGCATTTGACGAGTTCCCCTGCGTGGTGGGCGAGCAGGTGTGGAACTTCGCCGACTTCGCGACCAGCCAGAGCCTGCTGCGCGTCGAGGGCAACAAGAAGGGCCTCTTCACCCGCGATCGTAAACCCAAGCTCGCTGCCCACTGGTTCCGCCAGCGCTGGCACGAGATTCCGGATTTTGGCTATAAGGCCTAGCCTTTAGCGCAATCACCCCATAAACGCCCAGTTTCCAAGGGGCGCGCAGCGGACATCCCCCTCCGCGCGCCCCTTTTTCTTGCCGTTCTTACCGGCAAGCAAGCGGCCAACCATAACAAGGCAATAAACAAGCGCGCACCCCCACGCAAGCGGGTTTGCCAAGCAGATGCCGGCGAATCCCATGCCGCCCACAGCTGCAAGACTGCCCGCAGCGCGACCCGCAAACTCGCTCACGCCCGAAGCCACCGCCTGCACGCTATGGCCCATGCCTTGCAAGGTGTTTCTAAACACCATAAGAAGCCCGTGGAGCATAAAGAAGCAGCTTACGAAAAAGAGATAGTCGACGGCCCCGGAAACAATATCAGCATCGACTTCCTCGCCCAGCACAAACCCAATGAGCTGCTCTTTGAAGACAAAGATGACCACCCAGCAAGCAGCGCAATACAAAAGCTGAATCGCCGCCGCGCTCAATATACCCTGCCGCATTCGATCAAAGCGCCCCGTCCCATAGTTTTGCCCCACATACGAGGCGATTGCCATGCCCACGCTCTCCATGGGCATAGTAAAGAGCTGCCGGATCTTTTCGCCCGCCGTTTGCGCCGTGACCGCTGCAGACCCAAGCGCGTTAATCGTCCCTTGTATCGCAAGGGCTCCAAGCGCCGACACGGAGTATTCAAACCCCATTGGCAGCCCAACCGCGCACAGGTCTTGCGCGTGTTTGGTAGACCATGCTGCAGCCGATTGGTCAAAGCGAATCTGAGGCACACGAGAAAAGGCCCACCAGCAATTAAGGACGGCAGAAAGTACCGTTCCTATAACGTTTCCCAGAGCCGAGCCCACAACACCCAAACCACACACAAGGATGAAAAACAAATCGGACGCAACGTTTACGGCGCAGGACACCATAAGGAAGATAAACGGGCGCCGCGAATCTCCCACCGCACGCAAAACAGAAGCGGTGTAGTTATAGAACAGCGTTGCGGGTATCCCGGCAAACACAACCCCAATATAGCTTGCCGCCATATCAAAGAGTTCCTTTGGGGTTCCCATTGCGACCAGCAAAGGCCTGGTTGCAAAAACCGTCGCCAGCGTAAGCACTAAAGAGACCAGCGCGCAGACCCAGGCGCCGTTCCACAGGTATCGAAGGAAGCCCTCTTTATCCCCCGCGCCAAATCTTTGTGCCACTGGAATACCAAACCCAATACCGGCACCTTGGACAAACCCAAGCACCAAAATCTCTGCGACTGCCTCTCCGGCACCAATGTTCGCTTGCTCGTCGTAGGCGGTGCAGGTTCTCTCTATGTCAGCCCCAAGCACACCTTGGCCGTCTCCGACACTCCGGACTTCCCCGATGCCTTTAAGCCTCTCGCAGCCGCCATGGCCAAGGCATTGGGCAAGCTTCGCGAACGCAGCAACGTCAAATGGACCTACATTAGCCCCGCCGGATACTTCCGGGCAGAGGGCAAGCGTACCGGGCCTTACATCTTGGGAGGCGAAGAGCTGACCCTGGCCGATGCTGGTGAATCGGTCATCAGCTATGCCGACTATGCCATCGCCATGATCGACGAGATCGAGACGGGCAATCACCTTCAGCAACGCGTCAGCACTGAACGCAAGCAACATAACATCGTAAAGTGCTCATCGAAGAGCGGGAATGCGCTGCCCCTCGACACAGCGAGTCTTACGCGGTGAAGCTAACAATTGATGCGCAGCGAAACATGAGCGCTGGCGAAGATCGTTCCACGCCGCCCCGTCCGTGACAAATCTATAACGTTAAGAAGAATGGTCTGCTGAAGGCCACCGCGAGCGTCCTCCCGCTCATACGCCAATCCCCCTCTTGCTATGCCTATGTGATATTATGGCATTACAATGAGATTCCATAGTTAGGAGGAGATCATGGCCCTCATCCAGACCACAGTTGATGACGATGTGAAGGCGCGCGCAGATGCAGTGTTTTCCAGAAGCGGGCTGACATCCGCCATGGCAATGCGCGTCATGATCACCCAAGTTGCCAATTCCGGCATCAGCCCTTTCGATGGGCTGTTCAGCACCCCTGCATCACGCATATATTCAAGCGATATCAGGACTGCCATGCTTCGCGAAGAAGCCATTGAGGCAGGGCTTATTCCAGACGACTCATTCGATGCAACGGAAATGCCTCAAGAAATCCTCGATATGCTAGGAGTCACCGAAGATCAGGTTTCAATATGAGTTGGAAGGTGCGAGCAAGCGCAGCGTTCTGGGCTACCGTACGCCCCTTTAAGATGGCATATCCCGAGCGAGAGTACCTCGCAATCATCAAAACCATCCGCGAGGCGATAACCGAACTCGAGCAGTATGGATGCGTGCGGGAAACAGGATGGCCCGAACATCGACTCGCCGAGAGCCCCTTCGATGACAGAAACCATTTCGAGTTCCACATACACGATGACGATGTGCTCGTTGTCTACTTCAAAAGGACGTCAAACCGAACCATCAGGATGGTTGGAGTTTATTCGCATTCGACTATCCCGTCGAACTGATAACTCCTTCTTCATGCTGGCCAAAGACGGACAAAATCTTTGGCCAGCCCAGATCATCACCATACACACCCAGGCGCGGAGGACGACGGAACATGCGGCTTGTGCCGTCGTCCTCCTTTTTGCTATACAGCGCTGGCAAGGTAATAGTGACCCACATGCGATATTAATGCAAAAAAGCTCGGAGACCATTAGACCTCCGAGCTGCAAATTCTTGGTCGCGGGGGCAGGATTTGAACCTACGACCTCCGGGTTATGAGCCCGGCGAGATGCCATCGCGATCCTCAATGCGACAGCGTCGCATTCCTGTCGCGACATTGCCGCGCTATTTCATAATATAACTCCGAGCGTGAACCGGGTCCTCGCTAATCAACCCATCATCCAGCAGGCGGCGGATGTGACGCTGCGCTGTCCTCGTCGTAACACCCAGATATTCCGAAAGCGTCGACGAGCTTATGAAGCCGTCCCGCTCGCACAGCACCCTTGCGGCTTCGAAGGCACCCTCTCCACCTCGAGCGGCCGCAATGGGCGTGAGGGGCACAGAGGCTTTGAAAACGTCTCCATCCTCAAGAATCGCCGATCTGCCGCTGTACGCCAATGAACACCGCTGTATGTTACGGAACCCACTTCCGAGCTCCTCAGCGTATCCAATTTCCTTAAAGACCCCCGCTATGCTCGGGTTTTTTGAAACGGGGTTGAAATCTGACAACGTTAGCCTGCCCTCGAACATAGCTCTGCTTGCATTTTCCGTAACAAGCTGCGAGCGGGTGATCACGAGCTTAGCTGGAAAGGGACTGATGTACTCACGATGAATCAGTAAGTTCGCAACGATCTCTCGAACCATGATGTCACGAGCACTGATTCGCTGCCCATCTATAAGAACAAACCGATCTTGCATGTATTTTTTCGCAAAGCGAATAAGCCCATCGTACGAGTCGATGAGATTGCCCGTAAACGTCATCCTATCGTCATACCGATCTTCGTTCTCAATCCTTGCGACTGCATCAGTCTTGTATGCCGGGCACACATCCGAAATGCACTCTTCTTTGCCAAACAGCAAAACGGACGCAAGGGTGTAGCCCTCATCTCCCGTCCTGCGGTCTTTTCGATATAGCTTGGCGCTCCTCAACAGCTCCTCATCGTCCATGTAACCCCACGGATGGCCGAGCGTTCTTGCTACGGCAAGCGAACGGGCACGATGAATGGTCGCTGGGTCAAAATCATCGATTCCGACATATTTGAACACACGTCGCTCGGAATACTCGTTCTGTTTGCGAAGGTACAGCATCGTAATCTGTTCAATGCCCGTAACCCTGACGTCCGCGTCGGCGATTCTGTCATATATCACGCCCTTGAAACTATAGACGGCCGGCCCGACGGGCACCCAGACCCTAATCACCCATGCCCCATCGATCTCAATAGATTCAGTTTCAATAACCGGAGGAATGGGAAACAGCTTTGGGTTGCTCACCGCATTTACAACCATCCGCTGCATATTGCGAACAGCGCCGGATGGAATGCCGACAACGGCACCGTCGTCGTCAACGCCCATAAAGATGTTGCCGCCTTGGCGATTCGCAAACGAACAGACGGTCTCGTACAAGTCGTTTTGTGGCCCCGAACCGCAACGCTTGAATTCGACCATCAATCCTTCACCAGCAGAAAGATGACCTCTTAGCTCCTCTGCATTCATGCGCAACCTCCAATGCGACAGCGTCGTTTTCCTGTCGCGACATTGTCGCTTTACAGCATGATACATCACCCAAGTGACCCAAGTGACCCAAGTCACGCCACGCACCGGAGAAAGCGCCGTCCTGAGCCGGCTTTCGTAAAACGAAATCGGGTAATTCGAGCGCCCATGGCCTTAACACCCAAAAAGCACCCAATCAATACGCATGAAAAAAGCTCGCCGGCTAAGCCGACGAGCTGCAATTTCTTGGTCGCGGGGGCAGGATTTGAACCTACGACCTCCGGGTTATGAGGGGCATTTTCTACGTAGGCCATGCAAACGCATGAGAGTTGATTAGGGGTATCTACCTCGTAAACGGCAACGGGAAGTAATTCTAGGGAGCCTGTGGTAGTCCGTGGAAGCGGACCTGCTGCCACAAATCCTGCCACAGGCCTATCTCACAGCCATTTCTTCCACTTGAAGAACGCCAGCTCGGCCGCGATGATGACGAGGCTCAGCGCGATGACCGTGGCGTACCCGTACTCCCAGCTCAGCTCGGGCATGTTCGAGAAGTTCATGCCGTACCACCCCGTGATGGTGGTGATGGGCACGAAGATGGACGCCACGACGGTGAGGTAGAGATTCGTGGCGTCGCGGCGGGCGTCAGCCCGCGCGTCCTTGAGCTCGATGAGCTGCACGCAGTATTCGCGCAGGTACTGGGCTTTCGCGGACAGGCGCCGCGCCCGCTGGGACAGCGTGTTGAACAGCCGCCGATCGGTGCGGGGGAGCAGCCCGTCGTCGTCCTGTGCGATGGTGCTGGCAAGCTCGTCGAGCTGCTGGTAGGCGCCGTTCATGCGCATGAGCTCCCTGCGGCGGCGCAGGATGCGGCCGTCCTCGCCGCGCAGGCGGCTCGGCGCGGCGATGATGCGCTCCTCGATGTCGGACAGCTCGCCCTCGACGTCGACGAGGCGCAGGAAGTCCTCGCGGATGAGATGGCGCAGCAGCTCGTAGAGGGCGCGCGGGGCCGACGGGTACGACGAGAGGTCGTCGGTGAGGGCGCCCTCGGCCGTGCCGGAGTGTACGCCGTCGATGTCGAGCAGCGCAAGGCGGGCGGCGTCGAGGCAAAAGCCGAAGTGCACGAGCTTGCGCGTGGCGCCCGGGGCCTCGGGCAGGTAGACGGAGCCGGCGAAGCACCCCGCGTACGCCTCGGCGAACGTCGAGTGGCTCGTGGCGAGCTCGCGCAGGGTGCGCAGGACGTCCTTGTCCTCGATGCCGAGGCCGTCGACCTCGCCCAAGTCGATGACCTCGATGCGCGCCGCGGCGGCCTCGCGTCCGCTTCTGCGTCCGCCCTTGCGCCCGCTTTCGTCCTCGGAGCCGCCGCTCTTCGCGGCCCGCCGCCCGCGCGGTGCCTCGTCCGCATGCAGCATCGCGTCGATGCGATCGATGTCCCGCTCGAGGTCGCGGTGCGTCGTGTCCATGTCCTGCCGTCCTCCCTGTCGTCCTGTGACGCTTGTACCCGTTTTGCCGCGCGCGTCCACGAGAGGTTCGCCTCCTCCGGCCCGCGCGCCCCGCTCAACCGCGTCAACGCCCTGCACTCCGCGCTCAAGGCGTTCCTCGCCCGCTTCAGGGACGTGTTCACCAGGCGCCTTCCCAACTACCTCGCGTGGTTCTGCTGGGCGCGCGAGGCGCGCCGGGGCGGGGACGCCGCCTCGCTGCTGCGGGCGCAGATGGGGTCGGGGACATACCGGACGAGCTGGCGCGGGCTCTGGCGGCAGCCGTACCCGTTCCACCCGGAGATTTCCATGTCATAGGCGGGTTAACACAGCCAACAATTTAAAATAAACGTGAACGCAATAATAGTGTTTTTGAACCAGTATAAAAATCGGAGGACGTACGTGGGGCGCGATGCATTTGCTCAGATTCGCAAGACGGATGGAAGTGTGCCTGCGGCAGCGGTGCAGCCTATTTATGCCGAGGGCGGGCCGGGCGACTCTTTTCATATGAGGGGGCTGAGGTTTAGCCCCGTGGCGCCTACGGGGGCAGGGCGCGATGGATCGCCCTTTGTGGAGGCAACGGCTCGCGGGCGTGCGGCCATGACGCTCGTGGACCTTTCCGCGTGCACTACGGTGCGCGGAAGACTTCCTTCTCAGTGGGGTGAGGAGGCCCCTGCGGACGCTGGGTATCAGATGAGGGTTTCTGTCGAGAGGCTCGTCGAGTTTGCCTTGGAGCATGGACCGCTTTGCGCGCGTTTTCCGTATGCCCGCTCTTTAGACGGCGGCGAGCTGGTAGAAGGCGAGGAGTTCGAGGAAAGCATGGGGTTTTGGACGTCCGCTGCCATCATGGCGGACCTTGCCGTTACTGCGCAGCGCTGCGCAAACGGCTCCTTGCCCCTAGCGGCGGCGCAGGCCGCCTTGGGAAACCTTGTTCTTTGGCGTGTCGACAATCCTCGAACAGGGTCGAGCTTCGACCTCTTTGTGATTTCCAGGACCCTCGATGGAGCATACACATCGTGGCTTGGCGTGCCGCGATTCATTCGGCGCGAAGAGGTCGAGGGGCGCATCAATTACGCGTTTATTCTGGGGGATGCCGATTTAGATGGCGTTGTGGAGGTCGCTTTGGCCTCTTTTGAGCATGAGATTACTGCGCCGGACTATCGTCTTTTGAGCCAGGCGCTCGACTTGGCCCCTTCGGTTGACCGCGAGGTACGCGAGGTCCTCTCGCTCGAGGCGGCGGAGGTCTATTCGGGGGTCGAGAGCGACGGGTATCGGCTTGATGACGAAAAGCTGCAGGGGTGCGCGGGAAAATTGGAGAAGGCGGATTTGCCGCAGATGGCGTCTATGGTGCGCGCGCTGGTGACGGCACACCTGGGCGATGCCTATGTCGATGCGTTTTCCGTCAGTGGGGCCACGGGGCATTTTTCGTTTCGCAGCTATCTGTCCTGGCTGTGGTACGACTTCTCCTGCGATTTGGGGGCCGTGCGCATCAAGTATTGCGCTCGCTGCGGCCGGCCGTTTTCGGCGGTGGGGCATCGCGGTCCCGAGAAGAATTACTGCAGCGCCGTTTGTCGCGACGCGGCCCACAACGAGCGCATGGCTATGCGGCGCGATGGGCTGCGGCACGGTTTTCTCGACGAGGGCAAGACGGTGGAGGAGCTTGCACGGGAGTTCTATCCGAGCGAGACTTCTCATGAGGCAACCAGGCGCACGATTGTGCTTTTGCAAGGATGGCCAGAGCTCAAGCGCGCCGTTGAGGACGATATCGAGGAGCATGGTTGGCACGCGCCCCTGTTTGTGCGCTGCCATGCCGAGGGGATTGACGTCCTTAAGCTCTTGAATGCAAAAAGGCACAAGCAGCTCAAGGAGCGCGGCGGCCGATAGACCGTGTGGCGGTGGGCCGCGGGTGCCGGCCGTTGTGCGCCGGAGGCCGTACGTTGCTCAACGACTAGCGGTTCCATATACGTTTTTCGGCAAAAAAACGCCTCCAAAACCGATGCCGATGAGAAAGAGATGCTCCAGATGGACATCTCCGAGAACGAGGCAAAGCTTCCGCAGCTTGAGGAAGACATCAAGTTCATGCTCATCCCCGGCGACCCCAACGACGACAAAGACACCATCATCGAGATTCGCTCCGCTGCCGGCGGCGACGAAGCGGCCATCTTCGCGGGTGACCTCTTTAAGATGTACCAGCGCTTTATCGAGTCGCGCGGTTGGAAGATGGAAGTGCTCGATTCCAGCCCGTCCGAGGCCGGCGGCTTCAAGTCCATCGAGTTCAAGGTAACGGGCGACCGCGTGTACTCCGTTATGAAGTATGAGTCCGGCGTGCATCGCGTCCAGCGCGTCCCCAAGACCGAGAGCCAGGGTCGCATCCAGACTTCGACGGCGACTGTCGCCGTGCTGCCCGAGGCCGACGAGATCGATATCAAGATCAACCAGTCTGATCTTCGCATCGACACCTATTGCGCCTCCGGTCCTGGCGGCCAGTGCGTTAACACCACGTATTCCGCCGTGCGCATCACGCACCCGCCCACCAACACCGTGGTGCAGTCGCAGGAGCAGTGCTCGCAGATCCAGAACCGCGAGGTCTGCATGCAGATGCTTCGTGCCCGTTTGTACGAGATGGAGCTGGAAAAGCAGCAGGCCGATCTTGGTGCCGAGCGTTCGAGTCAGATTGGCCACGGCAATCGTTCGGAGAAGATCCGTACGTACAACCAGCCACAGGACCGCGTGACCGACCACCGCATCGGTTTCAACTCCACCTACAACGGCGTCCTTCTGGGTGATCAACTCGCTACGGTAATCGACGCCCTTGCCGCTGCCGATCGTGCCGAGAAGCTCGCTCAGGCTGTGTAAAGCTCGCGCGAAAGAACGCGCGATATAACAAAGGTATTTGGCGAATCAATCGTCCTAAGGCCCGGTTGCTTTTGGCAGCCGGGCCTTTTTATGCCTGTCTCTTATACACATC
>OIET01000432.1_pt1 | contig 38605 bp, 26 predicted proteins | sample 1581871 | NCBI WGS metagenome assembly OIET01 (sample SAMN03279760, study PRJEB24777) | human gut metagenome | isolation source: fecal sample PR121 from 1 month old male Malay infant, vaginally delivered... | place: Singapore | collected 2005-09-16
CTATCATACTATCATGTCGTATATCACATGCTTCTGTCTTCGTGCTGGGGAAAAATAAGTGTAGATATAATTGAATAAAGTGCTGTAAATATTTGCATTATAGATGTTTTATTTGTATATTTGTAATAAGAAAAGAAGCCCGTCATCCGGGTGTCGGAAGGGGTGAGACCCGGGTGCTGATACCGTTCAGGTGGGGGTGTCAAAAGTGTTAAAATTGGCGTCTTGAGAAGAATATCTGGTTGTTTAATATTAAAAATACTGTTATTTATGGCACATTACTATGTAGTCCGGCAAAAACTGGACAAGACGGGAGCGGAAGATAAAGTACGCTATTATGGTGTTCCGGTTACGTGCGGGCGGGTTTCAACGAAAAAGCTGGCTGATTTGGTTGCCGATCGTTGCTCGTTGAGCCGAGGTGATGTGTTCGCTTCGGTTTGCGAGATCGGAGGGATGATTCTTGAATTGTTGAAAGACGGCTATTCCGTGGAGTTGGACGGGTTGGGTGATTTTTATCTTTCGGCAGGAAGTGAAGGCTTCGAAGATCCGAAAAAATGTACTCCCCATCGGGTGAAGGCGCGTCGTGTCTGTTTCAGGATGGCTCCCTGCGTGAGAAAGAGTATGAAATTTGTCAAATTCGAAAGAAATCCTTGGTAATGCAAATCACATATTACAGGCATAAAAAAGGCGTGTTGCGGATGCACTCGCGTGATATGGAATATATTGTCGGGTTGCTGAAAAACGGCAAAGATGCGGAAGCTATATTGTCGGTTCGTCGAAAATTGAATATGGCGTTTTTGGCACGAACCACGGATTTGTCCGGAAAACTACCGGTTCTGGCTTTTGGCTCGACGTTCAAGAAGAATGGCGATGGAATACAGTTGAGGCGCTATAACGGGTATGTCTTGTTGGAAGTGAACGGCTTGGAAAGCCAGAGTGAGGCGGAGGCCGTCCGCCGTGAAGCTGCCGCCCTGCCGCAGACCTTGCTGGCGTTCGTCGGGCTGAGCGGGCGTTCGGTCAAGATCGTGGTTCCTTTTGTGCTGCCCGACGGCTCGCTGCCGAAAAAAGAGGAGCAGGCCCGTATGTTTCATGCTGCGGCTTATCAGCTGGCGGTGCGGCATTACCAGCCGCAGTTGGGCAGCATTATATCGTTGAAAGAACCGTTCCTGTCGCGGGGGTGCCGGATGAGTGTGGATCCGGACGCCTATTACAATCCGGATGCGGTGGCGATCCGGATCGAGCAACCTTTGCAGATGCCGGACGGGGGTGACTTGAAGATCGTGCCTTCTCCGGTTCGGGATCCGTTGGAGATGATGGCTCCGGGAGCGGATCGGAACGGGCAGATCGCCACGCTGTTCAGTGTTATCCTGATGGAGATGACGCGTCGGTTTTCAGAAAGCCCGGAAGATGATATCCAACTGCTGTTCATCGACTTGGCGCAGGCTTGCTGCCGGCTTGGAATACCGGAGGAAGAGGCGGTGGGCTGGACATTGCGCTATGAGGCTTTGAAAAAATATAAGATAGACATCCGTATGGCTTTCCGTACGGCATATACGTTGGAGAATGTTTCAAACCGTGCGGAGCCGCTCTCTTCCGTCCCGCCATCCATGTCGTTGGTGTTGCGGTTGGACGAGTTTATGAACCGGCGTTATTTCTTCCGGACGAATGAGATGAGCGGTGGAGTGGAATATTTGGACCGTTCGATGATACAGTTCGTTTACAAGCCTTATACGACGAAAGTTCGGAATTCCATTTGCCTGGAAGCCCAGCAGGAAGGGTTGAATGTATGGGACAAGGATATCGACCGGTATGTCAATTCCGATCGTGTTCCGATATATCATCCTATCGATCATTTTCTTGGGAATCTTCCGGCTTGGGACGGAAAAGAACGCATCAGGGCATTAGCCGGGCGTGTCCCTTGTGACAATCCGGTATGGGGAGATTTGTTTTACCGCTGGTTCCTAAGCATGGTGGCACATTGGATGGAACTGGATTCGGAACACGGGAATAGTACGACACCTCTGTTGGTCGGTGGTCAAGGGTGTGGGAAGTCCACGTTTTGCTTGAATTTGTTGCCACCAGTGTTGCGTCCTTATTATACGGACAGTATCGATTTCGGCAATCGCCGTGGGGCGGAGTTGGCTTTGCACCGGTATGCGTTGATTAATATCGATGAATTTGATTCAGTGAAAAGTTCTCATCAAAGTTTTTTGAAGCATATCCTGCAAAAAGCGGTTGTGAACACCCGTTTGCCTTATCAGAGCGCGAGCCGTAACTTGCGTCGCTATGCCACGTTTATCGCGACCAGCAACAATTATGATTTGCTGACAGATCCGACCGGTAGCCGCCGTTTCATTTGCGTGGAGGTGAAGGGCCGGATCGATTATGCCCAGCCGATCGATTATGATCAGTTGTATGCGGAAGCGAAAGAATTATTGAGGCGTGGTGAACGTTTTTGGTTTACTCCGGAGGAAGAGGCGCTGATCACTGAAAACAACAGGGATTTCCAGCAGCAGCCGGCTGAAGAGCAACTGTTCCTGCGTTATTTCAAGATCGCGGAGGATATTGAAGAGGCAAAGCCGCTTCTGGCGTCCGAGATACTGGATATGATCGCGGAGAAACAACCCGGTTTTAACATTACAAAAACGATGATCCTTAATTTCGGCAAGCTTTTGAAGCGGAATAGCGTGCCGAATAAGCGGACGATGAGGGGGACTTGTTATTATGTGGAAGAAGTAGATGGTTGATATATAATTGATTGACTGATTTTATGTATGATGGTATGATAGTAGCCATGACAGTTGTTTTGCGAACTGTCATGGTTGTTTTGTGTTGATATATAGTGGGTTATTGCCAATTATGATGGTATGATAGTTGGATCGTCTATTTCCAATTGTATTTGTAAGTGAAGAAAAAACATTCTTTCTAAAATATTTACTCAGTTAAATAAAGAACAAAAGTAAGGAACGGTTAAACCAAAAAAGGGGGTGTCTTGTTTAATCTTCAAATCAATATTGAAGAATAGACATGAGACGAAAGAATACGAATGTACTGCTGGTCTTTGGTGTGGTGATCGCGATTATCCTGTTAATGATTTGGTTGTTTTTGGGGACAACATTGGAACAGGAGGCAAATCCAGAGACAGATCCGATGACCGTCGAACAAAATATCTGATAAGGTCGGATATAAAAAGGGAGGCTGTGTCGTAAATAGTTTTTTATGATGCAGCCATTAATATACTTCTGATGAATCGTTGTGCGCATATACAAACTTACCCAAGAATACGTTAAAGTCCGTAAACTTGGGTAAGTTTTTATATTTGGAGATGACTTGGAGTTCAGCTCCTTTTTATGTAGAATAAGTGAATTATCCTAAGAATCCCAACAGGATACCGGCTGCTACGGCAGAACCGATTACACCTGCTACGTTCGGACCCATGGCGTGCATCAACAGGTAGTTGGTCGGATCATATTCCAGACCTACGTTCTGAGAGATACGGGCAGAGTCGGGCACGGCAGACACACCGGAGTTACCGATAAGCGGATTGATCTTATTGCCTTCTTTCAAGAACAGGTTGAAGAACTTCACGAACAGGATACCTGCACAAGTTGCGATCACGAATGACAACGCTCCCAAACCGAAGATCTTGATGGAGTTCAATGTCAGGAACTGGGTTGCTTGAGTAGAAGCACCTACCGTAATACCTAACAGGATCGTGATCGTATCAATCAGCGGACCACGGGCTGTTTCAGCCAAACGACGTGTTACACCACTTTCTTTCAACAAATTTCCGAAGAACAGCATACCCAACAGAGGCAGACCGGAAGGAACAAGGAAGCAAGTCAGCAACAGGCCTACGATCGGGAATACGATCTTTTCCGTGGAAGAAACGGCTCTCGGCGGTTTCATGCGGATCAGACGTTCTTTCTGAGTCGTCAGCAGGCGCATGAACGGAGGCTGGATAATAGGAACCAGCGCCATATAAGAGTATGCCGATACTGCAATAGCACCCATCAAGTTCGGAGCTAACTTGGAAGAAAGGAAGATTGCTGTCGGGCCGTCGGCACCACCGATGATACCGATTGCACCGGCCTGGTTCGGTTCAAATCCCATTTGAAGAGCGATGATATATGCTCCGAAAATACCGAACTGAGCCGCTGCACCGATCAACATCAGTTTAGGATTGGAGATCAATGCGGAGAAATCGGTCATGGCCCCGATACCGAGGAAGATCAACGGCGGATACCATCCGGAGGTTACACCCTGGTAGAGGATGTTCAACACAGAACCTTGTTCGTAAATACCCACCTGCAATCCTGCATCTTTGAACGGAATGTTACCGATCAGGATACCGAATCCGATAGGGATAAGGAGCATAGGCTCGAATTCATATTTAATAGCCAGGAAGATGAACAACAGACCGACAAGGATCATGATAAGGTGACCCGGTGTCGCGTTGTAGACTCCTGTATAAGTGAGGAACAACTCCAAGTTTTCTCCCAAGAACTGGAGAAAGCTTTCATGAGCCGTACCTGCTGCCTGTAATAATACTGATCCTAACATAATATTATCCTATTACGACGAGGTCAGCACCTTCCAGTACGGAATCCCCTTTGTTTACTTTTATTTCAATGATTTTGCCGTCACGGTCGGCGTTGATGTTGTTTTCCATCTTCATGGCTTCGAGGACAAGTAGATTCTGGCCTCTCTTGACAGTATCACCGACTTTACAGTTAACCTGCAGGATTACACCTGGCAGCGGAGATTTGACAGCGCCCTTGGTGGTTGAGGCTGCCGGACGGGAAATAACCGGTTCGCCACTTGCCGTTGTAGGAGCTTGAGCCGGGCGTTTCAGTGTAACCATCTGTTTTTTTGCCGGTTTCTCCATTTTTACCTGATAGGGAGTACCGTTTACTTCTACTTCAGCGATGTCATCCACTACCGAGCTGATATGTACTTTATATACGTTACCGTTAATAGTATATTTAAAACTTTTCATTCTTGTTTGTTTTTAGAGATAATTACTTTTTGGGAACTTCACGCAGACCGTAAATCTTGGAACTCCACGGAGAATAAGATCTTTGAACCTTGCGGATCGTCAGAACCGTATGTTCGATGTCGTGGTTGTCGTCGCTCATTTCGTATAGAGCCGCACCGATAGCCGCAAAGATTTCCCCGGATTCCTGACCTGCATTGTCTGCAATAACAGCCGCTCCGGCCGCTTTCTGTGCATTGCGTTTGCTGGCCGCGATCGAGAGCTTTCCGATTTGTTTAAAGATGATGAACAACAGGAATAATCCGGAGAACACAACTGCCATGGCAGTCAGGGTCATACCGATACCCCAAGAATCATTTTCTTTAAAGTTTTCGATTTTCTCGTTAGAATCCAATGTTACGTTATTGGTGCTGGGTGTAACTTTTGTCAGAGCTGTCCATTCTCCTTGTCCGTCTAAAGTTCTACCATAGCTGACATCTGCTTTTTGTGAAGCAGGGATAACGATCTCATCGATCAGAGTTTTACCGTCTGCATCGTATAACGCAATGTAATTTTCTTTTGATGGGTCGAGCGTGAAATTGACATGGAATGTTCCCCGATCCGGTTCTCCGTCTGCCCAGAACAAAGTGTGCTGGCGAGGAGGAATTACTGTTAGAACGTCGCCCTTCGGAATCGGATACTTTTTCGGGTTGCTCTTGTCATTAGTCAAGTAGCAACCGGCGATATTGACCGAACCGGCCGAATTGTTGAACAATTCGATCCAGGCATGGCGTTTGCCGTAATCATCAACAAAGTTATCTTCGTTGATGACCAGCACTTCATTTATTCGCATGGAGGTTGCACGCTGTGCTTTTGCTCCGAATGAAACGAGCAACGCGAACAGCAGCAATACCCCTATTTTCTTATTAATCATATTCATTTCCTGTTTTAAGAATTATAGAGGCAGATTGTCATGTTTCTTGGCAGGATTGCTTAACTTCTTGGTCTGCAATTGTTGTAAAGCACGAATAATACGGAAACGAGTGTTACGAGGTTCGATAACATCGTCGATATAGCCATATTGAGCTGCATTGTATGGGTTTGCAAATGCTTTTTTGTATTCGGCTTCTTTTTCTGCAGCGCAAGCTTTCGGATCTTCCGAGGCAGCCACTTCTTTTGCAAAGATCACTTCTACAGCGCCGCTTGGGCCCATAACTGCGATTTCGGCTGTCGGCCATGCGTAGTTCATATCGCCACGCAGATGTTTGGAGCTCATCACACAATAGGCTCCACCGTAAGATTTACGCAATGTTACAGTTACTTTAGGCACTGTGGCTTCGCCGTAAGCGTAAAGCAATTTGGCTCCGTGCAGGATAACGCCGTTGTATTCCTGGCCTGTACCCGGTAAGAATCCCGGTACGTCAACCAATGTAACCAAAGGAATGTTGAAAGCATCACAGAAACGGACGAAACGGCCTGCCTTGCGGGAGGCGTTGCTGTCCAGACAGCCTGCCATTACTTTCGGCTGGTTGGCTACGATACCGACAGTCTGGCCGTTAAAACGGGCGAAACCGACGATAATGTTCTTGGCATAGTCGGCATGTACTTCCAGAAATTCGCCGTTATCGATGATGGTTCCGATAACTTCATACATATCGTAAGCCTGGTTAGGATTGTCAGGGATGATGTCGTTCAGGTTATCATCCAGACGGTCGATCGGGTCTTTACATTCGATCAGAGGAGTTTCTTCCAGGTTGTTCTGCGGCAGGAAGCTGATCAATTTGCGGATCAACTGTAAACCGTCTTCTTCCGTATCGACTGCGAAGTGGGCCACACCGGATTTGGTCGTATGTACGCTTGCGCCACCTAATTGTTCCTGTGTAACGTCTTCGCCTGTAACTGTTTTTACAACTTTCGGACCAGTCAGGAACATGTAACTTGTTCCGCGGGTCATGATATTGAAGTCTGTCAGGGCAGGAGAGTAAACCGCACCGCCGGCACATGGACCGAAGATACCGGAAATCTGAGGAATAACCCCGGAAGCCAAGATGTTACGTTGGAAGATTTCTGCATAACCGGCCAAGGCGTTGACACCTTCCTGGATACGTGCGCCACCCGAGTCGTTCAAGCCGATAACGGGAGCACCCATCTTCATGGCCTGATCCATGACTTTACAGATCTTCATGGCCAGTGCTTCGGATAAAGCACCGCCGAACACGGTGAAATCCTGAGCATAAATATATACCAGACGTCCGTCGATCGTTCCGTAACCTGTTACGATACCGTCGCCCAAATACTTAGTTTTTTCAATACCGAAGTTTGTACAACGATGTTGTACGAACATATCGAATTCTTCAAAACTTCCCTCATCCAGCAACATGGCAATACGTTCGCGTGCGGTGTATTTACCTTTTTTGTGCTGAGATTCGATTCTTTTTTCTCCACCACCTAAACGAGCTGTTTCGCGAAGGGCGATAAGCTCCTTTACTTTTTCAAGTTGGTTACTCATTGTACTATAGATTTGTTGTTAGAAATGAACTTATTTAATTGGCAATTAACGATTGAGAATTGACAATTGAATAGCATCAAATAATTGTCAATTCTCAATTGTCCATTGTTTCTTATTTTCCCGGCATGCAAAGTTCGGTCAGAACGCTGCATGTCGATTTCGGGTGAAGGAATGCAATGTTCAAGCCTTCTGCACCTCCACGAGGAGCTTTGTCGATCAGCTTGACACCTTTTGATTCGGCTTCGTCCAATGCTGCCTGTACGTCGGGAACAGCAAATGCAATGTGGTGGATACCTTCACCTTTCTTTTCGATAAATTTAGCGATTGTACTGTCTTCACTTGTCGGCTCCAGCAACTCGATCTTAGTCTGGCCTACTTTAAAGAATGCAGTTTTTACTTTCTGGTCTGCTACTTCTTCGATGTTGTAGCATTTTAGTCCTAAAACTTCTTCATAATACGGCAGGCAAGCTTCGATGCTCTTTACTGCGATACCCAAATGTTCGATATGTGTAAGTTCCATGTCAATAATAATTTAGTAATTTAATATTGCTTTTTGTTCTATGTTGGCAAAGGTACACTCTTTTTATTAATAGAGAAATAATTCGTTAATATTTATCAGCATGATCCGGATATGTTTAAAAAGCATATTTTTGAAATCATGTGGTTAAAAATCAACGATAAGTCGAATATTCAATTGTCTTCCGGTCAGGTAATTAGGGATTGCGTACTGGTGGTTGTCTATATTGGTAATCCAATAATAGGAACTCGTGTTCTTTATGTCGAACAAGTTGAAAATATCCAATCCGAGCCAAATGTTCTTGAGATTGCGGAAGAATCCGCGATCCATGATTGCATCCGTTCCCCCGGCAAGCTGGTAGGAGAAACCGAGGTCCACGCGTTTGTAGGTCGGAGTACGGAAATAGCCGTCCTCGTAGCCTGTACGTGGGGCTGTGACGGGAAGGCCGCCGGACAGTACGCCTTTCAGATTCAGTTTGACACGTTTGTATCCGGGGAAATAATCCTGAAAAAAGAGCGAGACATTATAACCTTGGCTGTTAGGCATCGGTACATATTCGCTCCCTCGGATGCTTTGCTCCGCTTTCATTAGGGAGAAGCTGATCCAGGAGTCCGTACCCGGAACAAATTCGCCGAAGAATTTGACATCGAGCCCCATCGCATGGCCTTGCGCACAGTTCTCGCCGTAGTATCGGATTTTGACATTATCCACCGTATAGGGGTTCAGGTTATCCAATTTTTTATAATACATATCGGCACTGACTTTGAAATTTCTGCCGGATGCCCGGAATGTATAATCGCCTCCTGCAATGACATGGATGGAACGCTGTGATTTCAGGTTTTTGTTCAGTTGTATGATACTGTTGCCGTGTTCGTCCTGCACAGTTGTACGTAATTCCTTATAGAACGGAGACTGATAATACAGACCGGAAGCCAGCCGAAATGTCAGGTTCTGGTCGAAGTTCGGAATGAAACCTATTGAAGCACGCGGGCTGAATATAAATTCCCTGTTATAACTCCAATAGCTGCCGCGTACACCACCAACCAGCGTGAACAGTCCTTGTTTGGTACGAAACTTGAATACATCCTGCAAATAGCCGGAAATACGTGTGCTTTCCAGTTTGTTATCCGAGAACAGGTTTGCGATCACGTTGACATTCCCGCCCCCTTGCGGTAACGAGTATCCGGCGGAGTCGCGTTTTTCCCATTCGCTGATCTTGTCGTTGATTTTCTCCAACTGGACGGTAGCACCCCATTTCAACGTATTGTTTTTTATGCGAGCGACACCATAATGCCCGACATTCATGATATTGGAGTGCAGACGGTTGCGAGCGTGCTCGTTATAGCGTGCGATGGATAAATTCTGTATTTCTCCGCCTCCTTCTTCGGCTGCATCTCCCAGCCAGTAATCACCGGCAATATCATATCCTTCCTCTTCCTTACTGGTAAAGGCGGATGCTTGCAAGCCGAGTTCCGTATTGTCGTTCAGGTTATGCTTTAAAGTGAGTGCTCCGAATAACGTTTCGAACTTATCCCGTTCCTGGCCACTCATGAATACTTTAAATTTTTTGGCATTTGTTGCCGTTCCAAAAGAAGTCTCTCGGGTGTGGGGAATGAACTTATAATTGTTTATGGCTAAGTTCCCGAGAAAGTTGATCTCCCATTTGGGGGCAAGCTGGTATGTCATATAAGTCTGCAAATCAATGAAATTAGGATCATATTCGGCATCCGTATCGGTTGTTTTCAAAAGAGATCGTCCTGTTTTGTAACGGAAACCGGTCACCTGTGTGAACTTGCCGGAAGAACTGCCCACATAAGCATTGGCTCCCAGCAGGCTGGCGGAAGCCGAACCTTCGAATCCTTTCGGTTTTTTGTAGGTGATGTCCAGCACGGAACTCATCTTGTCCCCATAACGGGCTTCGAATCCTCCGGCGGAGAAATTGACGGCTTCCGTCATGTCCGGGTTGATAAAACTCAACCCTTCCTGTTGTCCGGAACGGATGAGCAGCGGACGGAACACTTCCAGTCCGTTCACATATACGATGTTTTCGTCATAGCTGCCGCCGCGTACGGAGTATTGCGAACTTAATTCGTTATTGGAAGTAACGCCAGCAAATGTAACGACCAGACTTTCAATGCTTCCTCCGGCAGGGTCGGGGAGTAGTTTGACGCGGTCGGCATTCAGGGTTTCAAGGGTGGTTGTCTGCTTTCGGATGGCGGTAGCTACGACTTCTCCCAGTTCGAGTGATGTATAGTTCATCTGCACGTTGAGACGCATATCTTTGGTTACCTGAGGTAGGATCCTTTCGGCCTTGTTGTAGCCCAGGCATGAATAGATAAGCGTCACCGAGTCACCGGTTGCGACCGAAAGCGAGTAGTGGCCTTTTTCATTACTCATCGTCCCGTTTAACGTGTTCTTGACCCGGATATTGACCAAGTCCAGCGGATTACCGTCCGCGTCGCGGATATAACCGCTGATTTTGGCACGTCCCTGCCCGAAAGCACTTATCGAAAATAATATAAATAGTAGTGTAGCTATTGCACGAATCTTCATATTCCATCTAATTATTAAATCTACAAACGCGGGAAACAACGATTTATTTTCAACGAAAGGCAATTTCTCACTATCTTTGTGCCTTATATAAATAATTAAGGAAAGAAGATGCCTTTAAACCTACAGAAGAACTTGCCAGCTGTTGAGCTGTTGAAGAAAGAGCACATCTTTGTGATGGACTCGTTGCGTGCGTCTGAGCAGGACATTCGTCCGCTACGTGTAGTTGTGCTGAACTTGATGCCACTGAAGATCACGACGGAGACGGACCTTGTTCGCCTCCTGAGCAATACCCCCTTGCAAGTGGAGCTCGACTTTATGAAGATAAAAGGCCATACTCCCAAGAACACGCCGATCGAGCATATGAAGGAATTCTATAAAGACTTTGACGAGATGCAGGATGATTTTTACGACGGCATGATTATCACAGGTGCTCCGGTAGAGCAGATGCCTTTCGAGGAAGTGAACTATTGGGAGGAAGTGACCGAGATATTCGATTGGGCGCGTACGCATGTGACTTCTACCTTATATATATGCTGGGCGGCGCAAGCCGGGTTGTACCATTTTTATGGTGTCCCCAAATATGATCTGCCAGCCAAGATGTTCGGCGTGTTCCGCCATACGTTGCGCGAGCCCTATGTGCCGATCTTCCGAGGCTTCGACGACGAGTTCTATGTGCCGCACAGCCGGCATACGGAGATACGCCGCGAGGATGTGATGAAAGTTCCCGATTTGACGCTCTTGTCCGAAAGCGAAGAGTCTGGTGTCTATATGGCGATGGCGCGCGGAGGACGCGAGTTTTTTATCACCGGGCATTCCGAATACTCGCCTTACACGCTGAATGACGAGTATATGCGCGACGTGAACAAGGGATTGCCAATTGCCGTTCCCCGTAACTATTACCGTAATAACAATCCGGCCCTCGGTCCGGTGGTCCGGTGGCGTGGTCATGCCAATCTTCTGTTCACCAACTGGCTGAACTATTATGTCTATCAGGAAACCCCGTTCCGTATCGAGGATATCAGCAAGTTGGGTGATTTGTAATCAAGAAATAAGAAATAATAGCATGCAAACAAAATCCCGTCCTATAGAACTTCTCTCTCCGGCTAAAGACCTCAATTGCGGGATTGAAGCGATTAATCACGGTGCCGATGCCGTCTATATCGGTGCACCCAAGTTCGGTGCGCGTTCCGCTGCCGGCAACTCTTTGGAAGATATACGCGAGCTTTGCGAGTATGCGCATCTGTATGGCGCCCGCATCTATGTTACGCTTAACACGATATTGAAAGAAGATGAGTTGGAAGAAGCCGAACGGATGATCTGGGATCTCTGGCGTGTCGGGACGGATGCCCTGATCATTCAGGATATGGGGATTACCCGGCTGAACCTGCCTCCTATTCCGCTTCACGCCAGCACGCAGACGGACAACCGCACACCGGAAAAGGTCCGTTTCCTCGAAGCCGCAGGCTTTACACAGGTGGTTCTGGCACGTGAATTGTCGCTGAACGAGATTCGCCGGATATCGGAAGCGACTACCGTTCCGCTGGAAGTATTCGTGCACGGCGCCCTCTGTGTCAGCTATAGCGGGCAATGTTATCTGAGCGCCGCTTTGAGTGGACGTAGTGCCAATCGCGGAGAATGCGCCCAATATTGCCGCCTGCCCTATACGATGGTCGATGCGACAGGGACGGAGATCGTCACCCATAAACACTTGCTTTCGCTCAAGGACATGAACCGCTCCGACCAGCTGGAAGCCCTGTTGGATGCAGGTGTTTCTTCCCTCAAGATCGAAGGGCGGTTGAAAGATGTCGGCTATGTCAAGAATATCACGGCTTATTATCGGAAGAAGTTAGATGCAGTCCTGTCCCGCCGTCCGGAATATCGTCGTGCTTCTGCTGGACGAAGCACTTATACGTTCGAGCCGGTAGCTGAAAAGAGTTTTAACCGTGGGTTCACCCCGTTCCTTTTGGAGGGACGGACGGCGGATATTACCGCTTTTAATACATCTAAGTCGTTGGGCGAACCTGTCGGAATGGTCAAGGAGATCAAAGGCAATTCCTTTACTGTGGCCGGCTTGAAGCAGCTGAGCAACGGAGATGGGCTTGTTTTTTTCAATAGGAAAGGCGAGTTGGAGGGCTTTCGCGTAAACAGGGTGGAGGCAAACCGGGTGTTTCCGCTGGATATGCCGCAGCTTGCCCCCAAGACTCCTCTTTACCGCAATTTCGACCAGGCGTTTGATAAACTGCTCGCCAAGCCTTCAGCCGAACGTAAGCTGTCCGTGGAGATCGAGTTCTTGGACAATCCCTTCGGTTTTACGCTTTGTATGGAGGATGAGACGGGAGCACGGATCATGCTGACCGAGCCGTTTGCAAAAGAGCTGGCGCGTCGTGAACAGCAGGATAATATACGGACACAGCTATCCAGGTTGGGGAATACGCCTTTCGAGGCATCGAAGGTGGTGGTCGGTTTGTTTGAAAACTGGTTCGTTCCCTCTTCTCTGCTTGCCGATATGCGCCGTAGAGGAGTGGAGAAGTTGCTGGAAGCACGCCGTGCCCGCTATCCTCGTGAGACAGTGAAACGTGTGCAGCCGTCCGTGTCGATACCTTTCCCCGAACGCCAACTTACTTATTTGGGGAATGTTGCCAACGGGAAAGCCCGTTCGTTCTACCAGGATCACGGGGTGGAACAGATCGACCCGGCATTTGAACTGTCTCCCCGGAAAGATGTTCCGTTGATGTTTACCAAACACTGCCTGCGCTACAGCATGGGGTGGTGTCCTACTTATCAGAAAGACAAGTCTCCCTACAAGGAACCGTATTATCTGCTTTATAAAGATACGCGCCTCCGGTTGCAGTTCGACTGCAAGCATTGTCAGATGTTGGTATTTGAAAGTTGAAAATTATGAGAACGCTATTGTCAGGACGGATAAGAATGACTGTCCGGTGAAAGAAGCCATGATCCGTTTGACAAAAGTATTCCAGCAATAAAGGAGCCGATAGGTATGTGATAACAGTTTCATAGGGATGGAATGATAGTTTCATGGGGATGAAAAAGAAGTTTCATCCCTATGAAAATAAAGTTTTCTTTAAGGGGAACGGGAAGGTAGTGCAAGGTTATATAGCCTTTCCTAATAACTCCATATATTTTGCCACCCCTTTCGTGTCTTCTGGAGCCGGACTCCAGGGTGCGAAATTTTCCGGAGCGAGCGGAGCGAACGGCCCTTCCTTGATTTCATATATGACAGAGCCGGATTCTAGAACTAACAGCCCGTGCCATGTTCCCGCCTTTATTTCGGCGCCGTAGACACCTTCTTTCGGATCGAGTATTTGTGTTTTGGTGATTTCCCCTTTGTTGTCAAAGAGGAATACAGCAATGCGACCTCGCAGCAGGAGGAATATTTCATCTTTTTTAGGGTTCAGATGGCGGTGTGGGCGGAGGTAGGTTCCCGGTTCAAGGGCATTGAGCAAGCGGTTGACGGGATCGTCCAAATGCTCATGAAAGTTGTAGTTCAGCGTAGTCGGGGTGACTGTTTGGCACGCCCGGTCGTTTCATCCAATAAAGCTTCGTTTATGATCTTCATGCGAATAATTGATTACTGGAGGACGAATGTACAAAATAAATATTGGCTGGTATGCCATTTCTCCGTACATTTGCAGAAACCTGTAAATAAAACAGAATGAAACCTGCTCTAACTTATTACGCTCTACTGGCCTTATTTCTGGCATTCTGTTTTTCCTGTAAAACAGATTCGGAGAAGAAAAAGTATGTTATTGGCGTCTCGCAGTGTACGCTTGAAGGTTCTTGGCGTAAATCGATGTTGCTGGATATGAAGGTGCAGGCCTCCGAATATCCGGGCGTCTCCCTGTTAGTCGAGGATGCGGCGGACAGTAGTCTGTTGCAGGTGGAGCAGATACGCAGCCTGATAAAACGTAAGGTCGATCTATTGATTATCTCCGCCAATGAATCGGAACCTGTCACTCCTATTGCGATTGAGGCCTACCGTGCCGGCATTCCGACTATCCTGGTAGACCGGAAGATCAGTTCGGACGAATATACGACTTATATCGGTGGTAACAATTACGAGATCGGTCGCCAGGCCGGCTTTTTCGTGAACCGACAGGTGAAAGAGAAATATCCTACCGTATTGGAAGTATGGGGCTTGTCCGGTTCTTCTCCGGCGCAGGATCGCCATCGCGGTTTTATGGAGGTTTTGAACTCCCGCATCAAGGTGAAGGAAATATTCGGGAAATGGAAGCCGGAAACGGTGGAGAAGGAGATAGCGGAAATGGATTCGCTGGAGGAGGTGGATGTTGTGTTTGCCCATAATGATGTGATGGCAATGGCTGCCCGCAGGGCAATCGAAAGGATGCATCCCGGATTGGCGGACAGGATTTGTTTTGTGGGGATCGATGCCGTTTCGGGACGGGGATCGGGGCTGGAAGCCGTCATGCACGGAGAGTTGGCCGCTTCGGTCTTGTATCCGACGGGTGGGAGCCTTGCTATCCGTGTAGCCATGCAGATATTGAACGGAGAAGATGTGTCTCGGCAATATTTGCTCTCTTCTGCCTTGATCGATAAGAACAATGCCGGAACGCTGTTTATTCAGTCCGAACAGGTGGTCGACTATCAGCACCAGATCGAGTTGCAACGGGAGAATTTGGAGAGTATGCTTTCCAAATACACGTTCCTCCAAAACTCCGTCGGCATTATCCTTTTGCTGATGGGGATGTTGCTTTTGTCCGCCTTGTACGTGATCCATGTGAACCGGGCGGTGAAGCGGAAGAACCGCGAGCTGAAACGTACGAACTTGCAGGTACAACAGCAAAAAGAAGAATTGGCTGAGGCAAACCGTTATATTGAGAAGTCGACGGCTCAGAAACTGCAATTCTTTACCAATATCACACACGAGATCAAGACGCCGTTGACGTTGATCCTCGGTCCGCTCGGCAAGCTGTCGAAAGAGGCTCCGGAAGGTTCTTCATTGGCAGACGATATCCGTATCATTCGGAAAAATGCGGAAAGGTTGAAGAGAGTCGTGGACCAGTTACTTGATTTTCGAAAGGTAGAGAGCAATAAGATGAATATGCGGGTCGGAGAGGTAGATTTAGTTGCTTTTGTGGCAGAAGTGAAATCTTATTTCGATACGATGGCTGCCACCAAGCAGATACATTTCACGTTTGAGCATGACTGCCCTTCTGTTAATATATGGGTAGACAGGGATAAGATGGAGAAGATTCTGGCCAATCTTTTGTCCAATGCATTCAAGTTCACGCTGGACGGAGGTACGGTCACGATCCGCCTGAAGGATAAAGGAGATCAGGTCGAGCTTTCTGTCGAAGATAATGGCAAAGGCATTCCGTCGGAAAATATTGCTTCCGTCTTTGACCGTTTCTTTACCGGTGACCAGAACTATGTGACGGGGACGGGGATCGGTCTGCACTTGACGCGTGAGTTCGTCCACATGCACAAAGGCACGATCCGGGTGGAGAGTGTTCCGCATAAGAGTACTGTCTTTACGGTCATCCTCTTGAAAGGTAAATCTCATTTTGACGAATCTTGTATATTCGATCTTTCCGTAACCGAGCTTTCCAGTGATGTCGCCGACTTGAACACGGATGAATTGCAGGAGGTTTTGAACCGTACCTACAATTATACTGTTCTGGTCGTAGAAGATGATCTTGATATACAGAGTTACTTGCAGGCGGAATTAAAACAGAACTTCCGTGTGTTGGTTGCCGATAACGGCGTGAAGGCTTTGGAGGTACTGATGAACGAAGAGATCTCGATGGTTATCAGCGATGTTATGATGCCGGAAATGAACGGTTTCGATCTTTGTCGTAAGATCAAGTCGGATATTGTCCTGAGCCATCTTCCGGTTATGCTGTTGACTGCTTTGTCCGACGACAAACAGCAGATGTACGGGGCTGCCAGTGGTGCGGACGCGTATATCCAGAAACCTTTTAACATAGAAGTCGTGAAACTGCGTATCATCAAGCTGCTGGAGGACCGTGTCCGGTTGCGTGAGGCTTATGCTCGCGATGCCTCTTCGCCTGCTGTTTCCGTGAAGGAGGAAAAAGCGGGAAGCATGGACGATCTTTTTATGAATCGTTTCTTGAAACTGATCGAAGAGTCCTATGCCGATCCGGATTTCAGTATTGAGAAAGGCAGTGAAAAATTGGGCTTGTCGCGTGTGCATCTTTACCGGAAGGTGAAGGAGCTTGCCGGAGTGACACCGACCGATTTCCTGCGTAACTATCGTTTGAAGAAAGCTGCTGCTCTACTCCGACGGAAAGCCGGGAATGTGAATGAGGTGGCTTATGCGACGGGCTTCGGTTCGCCTGCTTATTTCTCGAAATGTTTTAAAGCCGTTTACAATATTACTCCGACTGAGTATCTGGAAAAGGAATAATATTCTTCTCTTTAATAACGCTCGTTACATTTGTGTAACATTTGTGCATGTAACTCGAAAATAAGAGTATAATGTAACAAGTGTTATCAATCTTGTAGCATTAGTTATCGTCGCATCTGCTACCTGTCTCTATCTTTGCATCGTAGATAATAAATTATCCTTGTCAAATAAACTATAATGAAACAATGCAAAGCAACAATAAGAAACCGGTCGTAGTAGGCATAGGAGAACTCCTGTGGGACATGTTGCCAACAGGAAAGAAAGCAGGTGGTGCTCCTATCAATTTTGTCTACCATGCGTCGCGGTTGGGGGCGGAAGGATATGCTATCAGCGCCGTGGGAGACGATGGGCTGGGGCGCGAAATCCTCGAAGAACTGGATAATAATTCGATCCGGTATCTGATCGAGAAAGTCCCTTATCCGACCGGAACGGTACAGGTTACTCTGCAGGATGGTGTCCCTGACTATATTATTAATGAACGTGTAGCTTGGGATCATCTTTCTCCGACGTCAAATGCGATTGATTTGGCCGAACGGGCGGATGCCATTTGCTTCGGTACGTTAGGACAGCGTTCCGCACAGTCGAGAGAGACGATACAAGCGATTCTTTCTTTTGCCCCGGACGATGCTTATCGTTGTTTTGACATCAATTTGCGTCAGCATTATTATACGAAAGAGTTGATCGAAGAGTCGCTTTATCTAGCAAATATGTTGAAGGTGAATGACGGGGAGTTGGTCGTCCTGCGGGATATGTTTCATTTGGAAGGAACGGACAAGGAGGTGGCTCATTGGTTTATAGAACACTATAATCTCCGCTTGGTGGTTCTGACGGCCGGAGGAGCTTATAGTACGATATATACCGCTAATGAAGAATCGACTTTGCAAACCCCGGAAGTGCAGGTGGCGGATACGGTTGGAGCAGGTGATGCTTTCTCCGGAGCATTGGTCATTTCGTTGCTGAAAGGGGCTTCGCTAAGGGAAGCGCATGAATTTGCCGTCCGCACAGCTGCTTATGTCTGTACGAAAGAGGGGGCATGGCCGGCATACGAGGAATAGGAAACAAGGGAAATATATATATGATTTGATAGGTTTAGTTTTTAGGTTAGAAAGATTGTTTAGTAGTTAGTAAACCTTAACGTATAGTAGAGCAAAAAGAAAAAGATGGTTGATGTTTAGGTTTTTAGGTTTTTTTGTTTTGGTTGATTGAATGGCTCGGAACTTCCGGGCCATTTTTATTGTTGAATAGCTATAGAAACATAAATAGTGAATGATATGAACAAAGATTTTGCCAAGATTCCGGAGAATGCCGAATCGAAAGCTGTGGATAGGGAAAAGGAAGAATACCCCGTACAACAAGTAGCTGTTACTTATCCGATAGGTGAGAAAGAAGTGAAGGATGCTGTCAAAGAACTCAATCCCGATACGGATAGCCTTGGAAGCAGAGGATAAAGGGATTTTAAAATGGAGAATTGAAAATTACATCTGTAGCTAATTTTTAATTCTCCATTTTAAATTTTTAAATAGCTCCTTCTATTTTATATCTTAACTGATCCAGCATCAGGGCGACTTCGGCTTCTTCTATACCGGCGATCAACAGGTCTGCTACATCTTGGCTGAACTGTTCTTGGAACTTAAGGATGTTGCCGTTTTCCATTTGCACCGCCTGCTGGTAAAAGGAGAGAGCGCCCTTGATATTCTGCAGTGCCCATTCGGTATGTCCGGCATTCAGCAGATCTTGTGCGTGGGGCTGGTTCTCCAGTATCTTTTTGTAGTAATTCCGTGCTTGGTCGTATTTCCCTGTCAAGAAAGAACACCATGCGATAGGTCGCCATGCCTTATGGCTTTTGTTATCCAGGTAATCGACTTTGAAGAAGCATTTCAACGCTTCGTTATAATCCTTTAGTTCGAGATGGCAATGGCCAATGCTGATTTGAACTGATAAATTATCCGGATTTAAAGCTTCGTACCGGCGGTAATATTTCAAAGCCTCTTCCGGTTGTTTAAGTGAGCGGTAGCAACCGGCAATTCGTCGGATTACCCATTTGCTTTCGGAATTCAACAAGTCTGCGTGTAGGTAGGCTTCCAGGGCGCCCTTCAAGTCTCCTTCCATTTGCTTGCAATAGCCGATTTTCTGGAAAAGAATGTCGCTATCTTGATCCGTTTTTGCCAATTGGTTGAATATGGTCAGTGCATCGCTAAAATAGTTTTTACGGAGATAATATTCAGCGATGTTTGTAAGGCTTTCTTTATCAGAGATATAAGGACGCAGGATGGCAAGATTGTGGAAGTCGAGCGGCATCGTGAAGATATCCGTAAAATCCAGATGGCCCGGATATAGTTTGAAGAAACGATACAGGTCTTGTATGTACTGTCCGATGATCGTATCCTGTTTTCCACGTTTGCTGATCAATTCTTCTTTATTCTGCTGGATCATTTCTGTGGCCTGGCTGTCGAATTGGTTCATCATCATCTTTCGGGCTTCTTTCGGCAATTGCATCATGCTGAAATAAAGCGAATATTTATCCGAATTGCACATAAAAGCAGCGAATGTCATAGAGTCGAGCATCTGCTTTTCAGCTTCGTTGTCCGGAGTGAACTGATCATCGAAATAAGAATGCTCGATTGTGAATGGAAGCAGCCAGTTGCTTAATTCATGGAAAAACGGGAAATTTTTCAAATGAACGAAGGTCGAGTGCATGACGTCGGCCCCTTCCTGTTGAAGCTCCCCGAATTCTACCATTTTCTTTCCGAGGGTACTGTCAGAAAAGAAGCTTTCCCATTCTGGGTTCATTTCATTTCCTGTCAAATCTTCAGGGGTGAGTTCGTTGAGATTGATCTTTTTGCTGAGCTTTGGACTCAATTTTAACATCTCCGGGATGATCTCATCCTGTAGTTTGCGGGTGATCTTCTCTGTCTCGCGGGCTAAGATAAAGCGTAGGATGATTGTGCGGATCGTTTTGATGAACCCCGGAGTTTCGGCCAAAGCCGCTAGCCTGTCGGCTATCTGCGGATATAACTGCGTCCGTTTTCTATATGTGTATAAAGTGATCAGGATTGAAATTAATGCTCTGACTTTGACCTCTTCGTTCGGATGGCTGGCTGCGTCGAACAATAAAAGTATCTTTTCTCTGTCGAACGCCTCTTGCAATCCTAACATCAAGGCGGAAACAATCTGGCTACCGGTTGTAAAAGGTAGTGCATTGTCGTGTAGCATGCCGCGGATATCTTCAGCTTCCTCTCTTTTCAGAAAAGAAGATACCCATATCTTATTAAAGATGAGAATATTGAATGCGTCACTTTCTTTGTGCTTTCCGGCTTCATGTTCTAAGAGCAGTTGGTCATGCAGCTGTTTGTAAGTGAGAGAAGGCTGTATGTTCAGGCTTCTTCGGCGGCTGTAATAGGATAGGGGAGATTCCACAGCTACTGCTTTCTGCTTGACTGAATCGGCCAATTCATAAGTCGATGCCTGTAGATTGTTGTATATCTGTTCCTGCATCGGATCTTTTGCTCCTTCAATCCGGTAGCGCAGCATATATTTGTAGGTGTCCTGCAGTTCGTTCAGCTTGTCCTGAAAAGAATATTCGCGACTTCCAGCAATAAGAGCCTGTAAGGAATCGAAGGCATTCTTCAATTCTTTACTGTCTAATGAACCGACTATGCGGTTGTATGCTTTGTTTATTTCTTGTAGTGTCATATATTATTAATAACAAATGGTATGCCAAATGTATAACAATTTAGCCTAAATTCACTATCTTTGCACACCTAAATAAGTTTAGCAGATGAAGAATATCCGCAATTTCTGTATTATTGCTCATATTGACCATGGTAAAAGTACTTTGGCCGACCGTTTGCTTGAGTATACCAAGACAGTAGAAGGTAAAGATTTGCAGGCGCAGGTTCTGGACGATATGGACTTGGAGCGTGAACGAGGCATTACGATCAAGAGTCATGCCATTCAGATGAAGTATAATTATAAAGGAGAAGAATATATCCTGAATCTGATCGATACTCCGGGACATGTCGACTTTTCATATGAAGTATCCCGTTCGATTGCAGCTTGTGAAGGTGCTTTGCTGATTGTTGACGCAGCTCAGGGTATTCAGGCACAGACTATTTCCAATTTGTATATGGCGATAGAAAATGATTTGGAGATTATTCCGATCATGAACAAGATAGACCTTCCGAGTGCAATGCCGGATGAGGTGGAAGACCAGATTGTCGAACTGCTGGGATGTCCTCGGGAAGATATTCTCCGGGCCAGTGGTAAGACGGGAGAAGGGGTATATGACATTTTAAATACAATTGTCGAAAAAGTGCCGGCTCCGAAAGGTGATCCGGAAGCTCCGTTGCAGTGCTTGATTTTTGACTCTGTGTTTAATCCCTTCCGTGGCATTATTGCTTACTTCAAAGTCGTAAACGGGGTGATCCGTAAAGGAGATCATGTCAAATTTATTGCAACCGGTAAGGAGTATGATGCCGATGAGGTTGGAGTATTGAAGCTTACGATGTCTCCTCGTGATGAGATTCGTACCGGGGATGTCGGTTATATTATTTCTGGTATTAAAACTTCTCGCGAGGTTCGGGTTGGAGATACTATCACCCATGTGGCCCGTCCGGCGAAAGACGCGATAGCTGGGTTCGAAGAAGTGAAACCGATGGTCTTTGCCGGTGTTTATCCGATCGACAGCGAAGATTTTGAGAATTTGCGCGCTTCTTTGGAAAAACTCCAGTTAAACGACGCCTCTTTGACATTCCAGCCGGAAAGCTCAGCGGCATTGGGCTTTGGTTTCCGTTGTGGTTTCCTGGGGTTGTTGCATATGGAGATTGTGCAGGAACGTTTGGACCGTGAGTTCAATATGGATGTGATCACGACCGTTCCTAATGTGTCTTATAAAGTTTACGATAAGAAAGGCAACTGTACGGAGGTTCATAATCCGGGCGGCTTGCCCGATCCTACGTTGATCGACCATATTGATGAACCGTACATCCGTGCGTCTGTTATTACTAATACGACTTTTATCGGTCCGATCATGACACTTTGTCTGGGTAAACGTGGCATATTGATCAAGCAGGAATACATTTCCGGTGATCGTGTCGAGATTCATTATGATATGCCTTTAGGTGAGATCGTAATCGATTTTTATGACAAACTGAAAAGTATTTCTAAAGGGTATGCTTCTTTTGATTACCATATCCATGATTTTCGTCCGAGCAAGCTGGTTAAACTGGATATTCTTCTGAACGGGGAACCGGTGGACGCTCTTTCGACGCTGACTCATATGGACAACAGCGTTGCCTTCGGCCGGCGTATGTGTGAAAAACTGAAAGAGCTGATTCCTCGGCAACAGTTCGATATCGCTATCCAGGCGGCTATCGGAGCCAAGATCATTGCCCGCGAAACGATAAAGGCAGTTCGTAAAGATGTAACGGCCAAATGTTATGGCGGTGATATCTCCCGTAAACGTAAGTTGCTTGAAAAACAGAAAGAGGGAAAGAAACGAATGAAACAGATCGGTACAGTTGAGGTTCCACAAAAAGCGTTTTTGGCTGTATTGAAATTGGATTAAAGTTTTTCATGCTCGTGTATTCAAAACCGGAGGAGCATGGAATCGGGACGGCAAGCAATAAAAAAGGATGAATCTGTCAAGACTCATCCTTTTTTATTACCGTGGATTGGATTTTTAATATTGTCTTTCCAGAATCCATGCATCCTGGAAGTTTGGAGCGTATTTTGCTTTGATTGCATCGCGGCTGTCCGCAGCATCGGCTTTGTCATTGAAACTGGCGACGATCACACGAAGCATACCTTGTTCGTTTTCTCCCAAAACAGCGTTATATCCGTCGTTCTGCATACGTTCTTTCAAAGCGTAAGCATTTGTTTTGTTCTTGAAACTGCCGATAACGACACTGTAACGTTTCAGTCTGCTTGCATCTTCACCTTGTGCAGCATTAATTCTTTCTGCGCGTGTACTGACGTTGGAAGTTCTCGGTTTAGAAACCGGAGTTACCTCTTCAACTACTTCCTCTTCTTCGACCACCTCGACCGGAGCTGTCGATTCTTTTTCTTTTGCTTGTTCGTAAGCAGCCTTATACGCACTCTGTTTAGGTTTACAAGAACCTAATGCTAAAACCATACATATGGAGGCTCCAAATAACCAAATCTTATTCATACTGTTCAGTTCTTAAATTAATGGGACAAAGATATAAATTATATTTTGTACTTTCGTGCCCAAAACACAATATATTATAAACTACATGAATAAATCTATCGGAACAATGGTTATGGCAACATCCTTATTATTTGGAGCTTGTAGTGGGGATGGAAAAACGTGCGATCGTGCGACCCAACAGAAAGGAAACACGGAAAATGTGATCGGGCGTTCGGATATTAAAGTCAAAGACGGACGGATGACGCCGGAAGTGCTTTGGGCAATGGGACGTATCGGGGGGATGAATGTATCTCCGGACGGACAGAAAGTAGTGTATACTGTAGCCTACTACAGCGTACCGGAAAACAGAAGTAATCGCGAAGTGTTTGTTATGAATGCAGACGGGACGGACAATAAGCAGATTACAAAAACGTCTTATTCCGAAAATGAAGCTGTTTGGATTAAAGGTGGAAAAAAAATCGCTTTCCTTTGCAATGAAAGCGGCAGCAGCCAGCTTTGGGAAATGAATCCGGATGGAAGCGGCCGCAGACAGCTCTCTGAATATGAAGGTGATATCGAAGGTTTCGCCTTCTCTCCCGATGAGAAGAAAGTCCTGTTTATTTCACAGGTAAAGACAGTCAAAAGTACGGCAGATAAATATCCCGACCTGGATAAGGCTACTGGTATTATTGTCACAGACCTGATGTATAAACATTGGGATGAATGGGTAACAACAGCCCCGCATCCTTTTGTTGCTGATTTTGATGGTAAGGCAATCAGTAACCCTGTCGATATTATGGAAGGCGAACCGTTTGAAAGCCCGATGAAACCATTCGGAGGAATTGAGCAGTTGGCATGGAATACTACATCGGACAAGATTGCTTACACGAGTCGTAAAAAGACCGGAAAGGAATATGCGTTGTCCACCAATTCGGATATTTATGTGTATGACCTGAATACGAAAAAGACGGCCAATATCAGTGAAGGTATTATGGGGTATGACACGAATCCCCAATACTCTCCCGATGGCAAGTTCATCGCATGGCAGAGCATGGAGCGTGACGGTTATGAGTCAGACCAGAACCGCTTGATGGTCATGAACTTGGAAACAGGTGAAAAGATATTCGCCAGCAAGGATTTTGATTCCAACGTAGACGGGTTCGTTTGGAGTGCAGATGCAAAGGCTCTTTACTTTACGGGGGTATGGCATGGTGAGTCCCAAGTATATAAGATCGATCTGACGGATAGCAATAAAATCACGCCGCTTACTTCCGGAATGTACGATTATGCCGGTGTGGCTTTGTTGGGTGAACATAAGCTGATCGTGCAGCGCCATTCTTTGAGCATGGGAGATGAAATCTATTCGATCGATTTGGCTGATAATAATAAAATAGCCCAGTTGACAACAGAGAACAAGCATATCTATGATCAGTTGACAATCGGTAAGGTGGAAGGTCGTTGGATGAAAACGACAGATGGTAAACAGATGCTTACCTGGGTGATTTATCCTCCTCATTTCGATCCGAATAAGAAATATCCTACCTTGTTATTCTGCGAAGGTGGTCCTCAAAGCCCGGTAAGCCAATTCTGGTCTTACCGTTGGAATATGCAGATTATGGCTGCTAACGACTATATCGTGGTTGCCCCGAACCGCCGTGGTCTTCCCGGTTTCGGTATGGAGTGGAACGAACAGGTCAGCGGCGACTATGGAGGCCAGTGCATGAAAGACTATTTTACGGCTATTGACGAGATGGCGAAAGAGTCGTTTGTCGATAAGGATCGTCTGGGTTGTGTGGGAGCGAGCTTCGGAGGCTTCTCCGTTTATTGGTTGGCTGGTCACCACAACAAACGTTTCAAAGCCTTTATTGCACATGACGGTATTTTCAATATGGAAATGCAGTATCTGGAAACAGAAGAAATGTGGTTTGCTAATTGGGATATGGGTGGTGCTTACTGGGAAAAACAGAATGTGACGGCACAACGTACATTTGCCAATTCCCCGCACTTGTTTGTCGATAAATGGGATACACCGATTCTCTGCATCCACGGTGAAAAGGATTATCGAATTTTGGCTAACCAGGGTATGGCGGCGTTTAATGCAGCTGTCCTTCGAGGTGTTCCGGCCGAGTTGTTGATCTATCCCGACGAAAACCATTGGGTGCTGAAACCTCAGAATGGCGTGCTTTGGCAGCGTACATTCTTCGAATGGCTGGATATGTGGTTGAAGAAATAAGGATTTATTCATAAAAGAGAAAACGCCGTTCCGAATAGTCTGGAACGGCGTTTCTTTATTTATACTAAGCAATTGTGATTCCCGGGTCCAGATATACATCCTGTATGGTGTGCAGCAGTTCTACACCGTCTTTCATCGAACGTTGGAACGCTTTTCGCCCGCTGATCAGTCCCATACCGCCTGCCCGCTTATTGACGACAGCCGTGTAGACCGCATCTTTCAAGTCGGAAGCTCCGTGAGATTCACCACCAGAGTTGATGAGGCCGACACGTCCCATGTAGTTGTTGGCAACCTGGTAGCGACAGAGGTCAATCGGGTGTTCTGTAGCTAGTTCGGTGTACATCTTTTGGTCGATTTTGCCAAATTTGACAGCTGTGAATCCTCCGTTGTTTTCCGGTAGCTTCTGCTTTATGATATCTGCTTTGATCGTAACACCCAAATGGTTGGCTTGGCCTGTCAGGTCGGCTGCGGCATGATAGTCAACACCGTCTTTTTTGAATTCACTGTTGCGCAAGTAACACCATAAGATGGTGGCCATTCCTAGCTCGTGCGCATATTCAAAAGCCTCTGACACTTCGACCAACTGTCTTCTACTTTCTTCCGAACCGAAGTAGATGGTAGCGCCTACGGCTGCAGCTCCCATGTCCCAGGCTTCTTTTACGGAGCCGAACATGATCTGGTTGTATGAATTGGGATAAGTCAGTAATTCGTTATGATTCAGTTTGACCACAAACGGTATCTTATGCGCATATTTACGTGCTATGGAACCTAAGATTCCGAACGTAGAGGCTACTCCGTTACATCCTCCTTCAATAGCCAACCTGACGATGTTTTCCGGATCGAAATAGGCGGGGTTCGGGGCGAACGAAGCCCCCGCGGAGTGCTCGATGCCCTGATCCACGGGCAGGATCGAGACATAGCCCGTGCCGCCCAGCCGTCCGTTGGAGAGAATCCATTGCAGGCTGCCCAGCGTACGGACGCTGCGGTCGGATTCGGCCCAGATGCGGTCCACGGTGTCGGGTCCCGGCAGGTACAACGACTTTTTGTCGATGGTGCGGCATACGTGGGAGAGGTAGTAGCCGGCCTGCTCCCCTAAAATTTCAACTGTCTTGCTCATAATCGCTGTGTTTTGGTCATTTTACGAATCCCGTGCAATTCCGGGTCCAATCAGGTCCCGTTTACGGCCTAAAAGTTACCGAAAAATCCGGGAGGTTGTTCCCGGCGCGGGAGGCGGAGCGCGGATTCGGACCGAATGGTACAGAGGTAGGACAGAAATGCGAAGCGGGCGCGCCCGTTCAGGGCATGCGGCGAGGCCCGTTCAAAGCGTTCCGGCTGCTGCGGGCCGGACTACGCAGGGACACAAACCGTCCCGGACGCAGAATTTACCGCCCGGAGCGGACAAAAGTCCGAAACCCGGATACCTATTTTTTGTTGTTGCGGTACTCGGTGGGCGATTCCCCCGCGTGCTTCTTGAAAAAACGCCCGAGGTAGGACTGGTCGGGAAACCGGAGCCGGTAGGCGATCTCCTGCACCGAAAGGTCGGTCGACTGGAGCATCATCTTGATCTCCAGCATCACCGAACGGTCGATGAACTCCTTGGCCGAACTGTGCGCCACGCTGCGCACGATGGTCGACAGGTAACGGGTCGAAATGCAGAGTTTGTCGGCGTAAAACGACACTTCGCGCTCCTGGGCGCAATGCTCGTGCACGAGAGCGACGAAACGGTGGAACAGCTCCGACTGCCGCGTAGTCGTCTCCGGCACGCGGTGCTGCCGGGCTGCGAAACGCTGCATCTTGTCGTAACTCTCCAGCAGCAGATTCTGCAAACGGTTCTTGATGATCGTATTGCGGAACACGTTGCCGCGGTCGCGGTAGGTGTAGGCCGCCATCTGGAGCCAGATCGAAGCCCCCTCGACGATCCGCTGGGGCGGATGGGAGATCGGACGCTCGCGCAGGGCGTGGAAAAACGAAGGGTCCATCCGGAAGGCCGCCTCGGAAAAGAGATCCCGCGAAAACGAGCAGTAGGCCGCCCTGAAATCCTCCGTGCGGTCGGTGAGCATGAAGATAGATCCGGGCAGCAGCAGCACCATCGTATTGCGGCGCACCTGCCCCTGGTACTGGTTGACGGTGGCGTCGGCGCTGCCGCTGCGACAGAAGAGAATCGCACCTCCTTCCACACGGCAGGCGTAATTGCCGAAAAAGGCGAAATCGGATTCGCCCACAACAAATTGCTCCTCGGGAGTGGTGATTAGCGGATTGACCTGTGGCATACAATTCTTTTTTCGAACAAAAATAATGAAATTTTCGATAAATATTCCATTTTTATTCCGAAAAGTACCAATTCTGTTCGCAATAAAGGGTACATTGATACCGTTTTTAAAATACTTTTGCACCTGAAAAAGTTTTTTAGTCCAATCAGTTAAAGGAATTGTTATGAAGCAAACATTTGTGAAAGCTGCCGTTTTGGCATGCTGCATGGCGGCCGTCGGATGCAAACAGGCTCCGATGACAATGGGCCCCGGCGAATACGCCGTAATGACCATCGCCACCACCGACCGGGAAATCCCGAGCAACTACTCGGCGACGATCCGCGGCCGTCAGGACATCGCAATCTATCCGCAGGTTTCGGGAACGATCTCACAGCTCTGCGTCAACGAAGGTCAGAAAGTCGCCAAGGGACAGACCCTTTTCATCATCGACCAGGTTCCCTACAAAGCCGCCTTGCAGACCGCCGAGGCCAACGTCGAGGCCGCCAAAGCCGGCGTGGCCACCGCACAGCTCACCTACGACAGCAAGAAGGAGCTTTTCGCCCGCAACGTCGTTTCGCAGTTCGACCTCTCGACGGCCAACAACAACCTGCTGACGGCCAAGGCCCAGCTCGCACAGGCCGAGGCACAGCGCGTGAACGCCGCCAACAACCTCTCCTACACGGTCGTGAAGGCTCCGACCGACGGCGTGGTGGGAACGCTGCCGTACCGCGTCGGCGCGCTGGTGAGCGCTTCGATCCCGCAGCCGCTGACCACCGTGTCGGACAACTCGGAGATGTACGTCTACTTCTCGATGACCGAAAACCAGCTCCTGGCCCTGACACGCCAGTACGGCTCGATCGCCGAAACGCTCAAGAGCATGCCGGGCGTACAGTTGCAGCTCAGCGACGGTTCGACCTACGACCAGACGGGCCGCGTGGAGTCGATCAGCGGCGTCATCGACACCTCGACGGGCAGCGTGTCGCTGCGCGCGGCGTTCCCCAACCCGAACGGACTGCTGCACAGCGGCGGTGCGGGCAACATCATCCTGCCGAGCATCTACAAGGATTGCATCGCCGTTCCGCAGGCCGCGACGTTCGAACTCCAGAACAAAGTATATGTATATAAAGTGGTGGACGGCAAGGCCTCTTCGGCGATGATCGACGTCGAGAAGATCTCGAACGGCCGCGAGTATATAGCACGCGCGGGACTCGTGCCGGGCGATGTGATCGTTGCCGAAGGCGTGGGTCTGCTGCGCGAAGGCACGCCCATCGTTCCGAAGGGCCAGGCCGCAGCAGCCGCTGCCGCAGCACCCGCAACCGACGAGTCCGCCGCTCAAACCCAAACCGAGAAGGAGGAATAACCTATGACACTCAAGCATTTCATAGAACGACCCGTATTGGCGTCGGTCATATCAATCGTAATCGTAATCGCCGGTCTGATCGGTCTGGCGACACTGCCCGTCGAGCAGTATCCCGACATCGCGCCCCCGACGGTCATGGTGCGCGCCTCCTATCCGGGAGCCAGCGCCGAAACGATTCAGAAGTCGGTCATCGTACCGCTCGAACAGGCCATCAACGGTGTGGAGGACATGACCTACATGACCTCCAGCGCAGCCGTCGGCAGCGCCTCCGTGACGGTCTATTTCCGCCAGGGAACCAACGCCGACATGGCGGCCGTCAACGTGCAGAACAAAGTGTCACGCGCCACCGGCCAGCTTCCTCCCGAGGTCACGCAGATCGGTGTGACGACCATGAAGCGCCAGACCTCGATGGTCAAGATCTTCTCGCTCTACAGCCCCGATGACTCCTACGACGAGACCTTCCTGTCGAACTACCTGAAGATCAACGTCGAGCCGCGCATCCAGCGTATCCGCGGCGTCGGCGAGGTGTTCACCCTCGGCGCAGAATACTCGATGCGCGTCTGGCTGAAGCCCGACGTAATGGCCCAGTACAAGCTCATCCCGTCGGACGTGACGGCGGCGCTGGCCGAGCAGAACATCGAATCGGCGACCGGTACGCTGGGCGAGAACTCCCAGAACATGTTCCAGTACACGATGAAATACCGCGGACGCCACCAGACGCCCGAAGAGTTCGGTGAAATCGTGCTGCTCTCGAAGCCCGACGGCACGCTCCTGCGTCTGAAGGACATCGCCGACATCGAACTGGGCAGCGAATCCTACGCTTACAAAGGTTACACCAACGGCCATCCGGGCGTCAGCACGATGATCTTCCAGACGGCCGGTTCGAACGCCACGCAGGTCGTGAACGACGTCAACGCCCTGCTCGACGAATTGCAGGCCGAACTGCCGAAAGGCATCGCCATCGCACATCTCCAGAGCGTGAACGACTTCCTCTACGCCTCGATGAAAGAGGTGGTCAAGACCCTGTTCGAGGCCATTCTCCTCGTGATCCTGGTCGTGTACGTCTTCCTGCAGGACATCCGCTCGACGCTCATCCCCACGGTGTCGATTCTCGTGGCGCTGGTCGGAACCTTCGGCTTCCTCGCATTCGCCGGATTCTCGATCAACCTGCTGACCCTCTTCGCGCTGGTTCTTGCGATCGGTACGGTCGTCGACGACGCCATCATCGTCGTCGAAGCCGTGCAGGCACGCTTCGACGCGGGCTACAAATCCTCCTACATGGCGACCATCGACGCCATGTCGGGTATCACGTCGGCCATCGTGACCTCGACGCTGGTCTTCATGGCCGTGTTCATCCCCGTCGCCATGATGGGCGGAACGTCGGGCGTCTTCTACACGCAGTTCGGTATCACGATGGCCGTGGCCGTGGGTCTTTCGGCCGTCAACGCCCTTACGCTGTCGCCGGCGCTCTGCGCCATGATCCTGAAGCCGTACCTCGACGAGAACGGCGAGATGCGCGACAACTTTGCAGCGCGTTTCCGCAAGGCCTTCAACACGGCATTCGGAGCCTTGGTCAACAAGTACAAGCACGGCGTGATGCTCTTCATCAAGCACAAGTGGCTGATGTGGTCGACGCTCGGCCTGACCATCGCGGCGCTGGCTCTGCTGATGAACACCACCAAGACGGGTCTGGTTCCCGACGAGGACCAGGGTACGATCATGGTCAACGTCACCACGGCCCCGGGTTCCTCGCTCGCCGAGACCCACAAGGTCATGGAGCAGGTTTCGCAGCGCATCAGCGGCATTCCGCAGATTCGCGACTACATGCAGGTGGCCGGTTACGGCATGATCGCCGGACAGGGTTCGTCGTACGGTATGGCCATCATCAAACTCAAGGACTGGGACGAGCGTCCGAACAAGGAGGATGACGTGAACGCCGTCATCGGCCAGATTTACGGCCGCACCGCCGACATCAAGGACGCACAGATCTTCGCCGTGGCTCCGCCGATGATCTCGGGTTACGGAACCTCGACCGGTTTCTCCATGCACCTGCAGGACAAGACCGGCGGCGACCTGACCGAATTCTACAATATTTACCTGCAATTCATCGGCGCGCTGAACCAGCGTCCGGAGATCGCCCGCGCATACTCGACCTTCAACATCAACTTCCCGCAGTACATGGTGGACATCGACGCGGCGAAGGCCAAGCGTGCCGGCATATCGCCGACCTCGATCCTCTCGACGCTGGCAGGCTACTACGGCGGCCAGTATGTTTCGAACATCAACCGGTTCTCGAAAATGTACTATGTGACGATGCAGGCCGATCCGAAATACCGTCTCGACACCGAGTCGCTCAACAACGTCTACGTGCGTTCGAGCAGCGGCGAGATGGCTCCCCTGGGCCAGTTCGTAAATCTGACGAGGGTTTACAGCTCCGAGGTGCTGAACCGCTTCAACATGTACAGTTCGATCGCCGTGAACGGTACGGCCGCCGACGGTTATTCGTCGGGCGACGCCATCCGGGCCATTCAGGAAACGGCCGCGCAGGTGCTTCCGAAGGGCTACGGTTACGAGTTCGACGGCATCACGCGCGAGGAGGCCCAGACGGGCAGCAACACGGTCATCATCTTCGGTATCTGTATCCTGCTGATCTACCTCATCCTGAGCGCGCTGTACGAGAGTTTCCTCATTCCGTTCGCCGTCATTCTGTCGGTTCCGTGCGGTCTGATGGGTTCGTTCCTGCTCGCCAAGATAATGGGACTGGAGAACAACATCTACCTCCAGACGGGTATCATCATGCTGATCGGTCTGTTGTCGAAAACGGCCATCCTGATCACGGAGTACGCCGCCGACCGCCGCGCCGCGGGCATGAGCCTCTCGCAGGCCGCCGTGTCGGCCGCCAAAGCCCGTCTGCGTCCCATTCTGATGACCGTCCTCACCTGCGTGTTCGGTATGATCCCGCTGGTGCTCTCGCACGGCGTAGGCGCAAACGGCAACTCGACCCTCGGTGCAGGTGTCATCGGCGGTATGATCGTAGGTACGCTGGCGCTGCTGTTCCTCGTGCCGACGCTGTTCATCGTCTTCCAGACGTTGCAGGAGAAAGTCAAGCCCCTGGAATTCGATCCCGATCCGCAGTGGGCCGTGCGCGCCGAACTGGAAGAGTGTAAAAACGAGAAAGAGGAGGAGTAACACATGAAAAAGATCCTGATTATATGCGCCGCGGCGGCGCTGACCGGCTGCGGCATCTACAAACCCTATACCCGTCCCGAGGTGACGACCGCAGGGCTGTACGGATCGGCGGAGACCGCCGACACGACCACCCTGGGCGACATCCGCTGGCAGGAAATGTTCACCGATCCCCAGTTGCAGGCGCTTATCGCGCTGGCGCTGGAGAACAACACCGACCTGCTGTCGGCAGGCTGGCGCGTGAAGGAGGCCGAGGCGACACTTAAATCGGCGCGTCTGGCCTACCTGCCGTCGTTCAACTTCGCCCCGCAGGGCAGCTTGAGCAGCTTCGACGGCGGACCGACGGCGAAAACCTATTCGATTCCCGTGACGGCCAGCTGGCAGATCGACATCTTCAACGGACTGACCAACGCCAAGCGCAAGGCCAAGGCGCTCTACGCCCAGAGCAAGGAGTACGAGCAGGCCGTGAAGACGCAGCTGATCTCGGGCGTGGCCAATCTCTACTACACGCTGCTGATGCTCGACAGCCAGTACGAGGTGACGGAGGAGACGGCCGCCAAATGGCGCCAGAGCGTCGAGGCGATGCGCGCCCTGAAAGAGGCGGGCTACGCCAACGAGGCCGGAGTGGCCCAGTACGAGGCCAACACGCTGGCCATCGAGGCATCGCTGCACGACCTGGGCTACCAGCGTACGCAGGCCGAGAACTCGCTCTGCTCGCTGCTGGGAGAGGTTCCGCACACCATCGCACGCGGACGTCTCGAAAACCAGCAGCTGCCCGACGACCTGACGGTCGGCGTACCCCTGCTGATGCTTTCGAACCGTCCCGACGTACGTTCGGCCGAGTATTCGCTCATGCAGTCGTACTACGCCACGGCGAGCGCCCGTTCGGCCCTCTATCCCTCAATCACGCTGAGCGGCACAGTGGGCTGGACCAACAACAGCGGCGCAGGCATCGTCAATCCCGGCAAGCTGATCTGGAACGCCGCAGGATCGCTCCTGCAACCGATTTTCAACGCCAACGCCAACCGTGCCCGCGTGAAGATCGCCAAGGCGCAGCAGGAGGAATCGAAGCTGTCGTTCCAGCAGACGCTGCTCAACGCAGGTGCCAGTCGGCCCGCGCCAAGGCGGACCTCCGCGAGCGGCAGATCGAAGCGCTGGAGCGCGCCGTGGAGTCGACCGAACTGCTGATGCAGCACGGCTCGACCACCTACCTCGAAGTGCTGACCGCCCAGCAGTCGCTGCTTTCGGCACAGCTGTCGCAGATCGCAGACCGTTTCGACGAAATCCAGGGAACCGTGAACCTCTACCAGGCTCTCGGCGGCGGACGTGACATTACGGAGGAAAAATAATGAAACGGGGAGTGACCAAAGAGGAGATCATCCACGCTACGCAGGAGCTTATCGCCCGGAACGGCATCCGTGCCGTCCGGGTCGATGAGATCGCGCAGACGCTGGGAATCTCGAAACGCACCCTGTACGAAATGTTCACCGACAAGAATGACCTCGTAAGCGCATGCCTCGAGGCCATGAGCCACCAGCAGCGGGAACGCATCGTCGCCTGCCGCAAACGGCGCGGCGGCAATCCGCTGCAAAAGGTGCTCCGGCTGACGAACGAATACATCGACAACCTCTATACGGTAGACCACCGTTTCCTGTCGGACATCAGCCGCAAGATCATCTTCGCGGAGCACTACGACGAGCACCGGGAATTCTGGCGCAGGGAACTGACCGACTACCTCGAAACCTGTCGCCAGGAACAGCTTCTGCTGCCCGAAATCGACGCCCCGGCATTTGCCGAGCAGTTGATGAGCACGATCCTCGACCTGCGCCTGAACGGCACGGTCCGCGAGGAACTCCGGCTCTTCTGCCGGACGATACTCCGCGGCGCGGGGACCCGGAAGGGCATCGAACTGATCGACCGCAAACCGTGAGTTTCGCAATACGCCTGTAAAAAAGCCCCGCAGCCGAACTGCGGGGCTTTTTTACGCCCGGAAACGACATGGCCGCCGGACGCCGCAAAGGCGTCTCCGTCCGCCCGAGGCCCGCAGACCTCTGCGAAGCGAAGCCGCGGGTTCCGCGGAGTTTCAAAGCCTGCGGTCCCCGGGCCTGCGGAAGCCCCGCACGGCCCGGCCGTCCTCGATACCCGCGCAGCCCTCGGTCCGCCGGCATCTTCCGGATGCGAAAAAGGCTGCGAACGATTCGCAGCCTCTTCCCATAACAGGTCGTTTTCTCAATAGATCCTGCCGGCATCGGCGCTCTCCAGATACCACTCCGCGTGCTCCGCGCCGTTGGACGAGGCCCATGCCATGAAGTGTTCGTAAACGCCGCGGATGTCGTTCGCCTCGGCAGGGTAGCGGAACTCGCCCGGAATCATCAGCGCCCACATCATGTAGTTGTTCTTGGTCTGGTCGCCCTCCGTCACGAAGAACTTGTAGGGATCCGAAGGCAGGAACGAACCCTTGCCGATAATCCCCGAAGCGGTCGGCGCATAGCCCGGCATGTGAATCTCGCTGGTGCGCTGCTTCGGCGCGATGAAGAAGTTCATCTCCGAATCCAGTACCGAGGCGATGTCCACCGGCTGCGAGAAGGTCACCGTCGTGGTGTGTTTCCGGATTGCAGCGGCGGGCTGTCCCTTCCAGGTGTTCGAGGCACTCAACAGCTCCTCCGTCCTGTTGAAGAACGGAATCACGGCACAGGGGCTGTCGGCGTCGAGCCCCCGCGAAGCGAACGCACCGCTGCCGAAGCCCTCGTGCGACGAGACGACGCCGGCCACGTCCGACGTCTGCACCTTGTCCATCTGCACGGCTCCGGCGATGTCGTAGGTGGTCCCCGCAGCACGCAGTTCCCAGTTGATCGTAAGAGCCGAGACCTTGCCGCCGTCCTTCGACGTCATACGGTCGATACGGCTCACGATGACCACGTCGTTCATGTCGTAATCGCCCAGCCACGGCCAGTTGTCCTCGAAGCAATAAGTATAGGTATGTCCGGGAACGTTCGCATACTCGTCGGGTTCCGGCTCCGGATCAGGATTTACGGGGTCCTTGCCGCCGTTGCAGCCGTTTTCTGTGATGATCGTCGTCTGCGACGCCGACATCACGGCTCCGTCGGTCAGATAATCCTTCCGGATCGTGTAATCCTTATCCCGGTCGTTGTCATAAACGACCTCGATCGCTCCCGAGAAATAGGTTTCATGCCCTTTGCGGGTATACGCCTTCTCCGAAATCAGGACCACGGCCCTTGGATCGGCGTCGCCGGTAAACGCGAATCTGTTCCCGCCGCCCTTTTCGTCGGCGTTGTACTCCTCCATCGTGAAGATCGCGCCTCGGGCCATCGACACGTTCGTATTGTTGAATTCAACCCTTCCGGCATCGAGTCCGGCATTCGCGCTGAAATTGAACTCCGCCCCCTGGGCCTCCAGCTCGTTCACCGAAGTGTGGCAGTTCACCCAGATCGTACCGCGGGCGGTCATCTCTTCGATCGAAGCCCGGCCGCGCTGGTAAATGGCCGTACTGCGCTCCAACTCGCACTCGTCGTTCACGACGAGCAGGGCGTTCTCGCAGTTGTGGAACTCGCCGTCGGAATTGATTTTCAGATCGTCGACCGTAACGGCGCCGTCGTTGTAGATCCGCGCGGAGTTAGAAACCTTCATCTCGTCGGTCACGGTCAGCACGCCCGTCGCCGTGTTGTAGACAGTCAGACCGTTATTCATGTCGAGGCTGCCATCGACCGTCAACGTACCGTTGTTTACGATGCATTTGCCGCTGACATTGGGTTTCCCGACGGACAGCTTGCCATCGGCAAAGACGTAGAGCGCAGCCCCGTCGGCGGCGGAAGGCTGAATTTTCAGGGTCCCGATCTTCACCTCGCCGCCCGGCAATACAGCCAGTTTGGCCCGTCCGATGTTGAGCGACGAAAGCGTCAGTTTGCCGGCGACATAGAGGATCGGGGCCTGATAGGGGCTGAACCCGCCGTTGAGATCCAATTTGCCCGCAACCTCCGCCCCGGCAGGGATCAGGTATTCGGGAGCGGCGTAAAAAGCCCAACTGGCTCCCAGCTGGTAGCTCTTGCCGCTCTCGATCGCAGTGATCACGGCTTTGGAATCGAACGACGCCGCATCGGGCGCCTCCATTTTCGGATAATCGGGCATCGAACTCCCGACCCGGGCGTTCGCCGCCAGACGCATCTTCGGCGCAGCGGCAGCCTTCATCGAAGCGCCCGTCACGGCTACCGTGCCGTGCGCCCCGACCATCTTCACCGACTTCGTGCCGTCGGGCAGGGTGGTCTGGACATAGAGGTTTTCGGTCCCGGCGTTCAGTGTGAACGCCGACCGGAAAGGCATAGCGGATTTCGCCACGCCCCGGGCCGCCAGATTCTCCGCCGAAAGGATCGGCGAGGAGTAAATGCGGATCACGGCATAGGGTGGCGTCGCGCCTTCCACGACAGGCGTCGACACCGAAACGGTCACGTTCCGGGTCGTTTTCCAGTCGAAATCGGCGGGAACAGCCCCCGGCACAACCGGACTGTCAGGGCTTCCGCCCAGATCCTTCTGACAGGAGGAAGCGACAACAGCCACCGCCATCAAAGCCGTGCAAAGTTTTTTCATATCGTAATTTTCTAAATGTGTGATGCATTCTGTCTTCGCGACAAATACTAAGTATAATTTTCTCAACTACAAAATTCCGCTCATTTATATGACAAAAAAAGCCCGTTTTTTTACGCAAAACAAAATTCCGGCCGAAAAAGAGGATTTCCGAAAAAATTTCCTATATTTGCACCGTAAGAGCAACAGAAGCGAATGACCAGCCCTGCAACATACGACTGTCGGCGCCGCGGAGAACACCGCGGAACGATGATGATGTCCATGTGCATGTGCAACCGTTTTCGCCGGGTGTAGCTCCTTCATGCACTGAAAATGACACAATCCGGCTTCGTAGAGGTCGGATTTTTTTATCGGATTTTTTAACGACAGATATAACATACCATGGATTCAAAAAAGTACCGTTTCGAAACCCTCCAGATTCATGCGGGCCTGCAACCCGACGAACCCACCGGCGCCCGGGGCGTGGCGATCTATCCCACGGCGGCCTATCGGTTCAAAAACTGCGACCACGCCGCAAGGCTCTTCGAATTGAGCGAAGGCGGCAACATCTATACGCGCCTGCAAAACCCCACCACGACGGCCTACGAACAGCGCATCGCCGCCCTGTACGGGGCTGTGGGGGCGCTCGCCGTCTCGTCGGGCATGTCGGCCATCCTGATCGCCGTGCTTTCGCTGGCGGCTGAAGGGGACAACATCGTCGCCTCGCCGTTCCTCTACGGAGGCACCTACAACCAGTTCCGCACGTCGCTGCGCCGGCTCGGCATCGACTGCCGCATCGCCCCGAGCGAGCGTCCCGAGGATTTCGAGGCGCTGATCGACAGCCGCACCAAGGCGCTCTACGCCGAGAGCATGGGCAATCCCACCTGCGCGGTCCCCGACCTGGAGGCGCTGGGCGAACTGGCCCGGCGGCGCGACATTCCGTTCATCGTCGACAACACGTTCGGTGCGGCGGGCTACCTCTGCAACCCGTTCGAGTGGGGCGCGAACATCGTCGTGGACTCCGCGACGAAGTGGATCAACGGCCACGGGACGGCCATGGGCGGCGTGATCGTCGACGGCGGCAACTACAACTGGGCGAACGGCAAATTCCCGCAGATCGACGGACCTTCGGAAGGGTATCACGGGCTGAATTTACACGAGGCGTTCGGTCCGGCGGCCTTCATCGTCAAATGCCGCGTCGACGGGCTGCGCGACCTGGGATGCTGCCCCTCGCCGTTCGACTCCTACCTGATGATGATCGGGCTGGAGACCCTCTCGCTGCGCGTGAAGCATCAGGTGGAATCCACCTGGAAACTGGCCGAATACTGCCGCAGCCACCCGAAGGTCGAGCGGGTCAGCTTCGTGGGATTCGACACGCACCCGAGCCATGAAAACGCCCGCAAATACTACCGCTACGGCTCATCGGCGGTCTTCACCGTCGAACTCAAGGGCACGCTCGAAAGCACCGTGCGCTTCGTCGAATCGCTCCGCCTGGCGGCCAACATGACCATGATCGGCGACTCGATCACCGTCGTGACCCATCCGGCGTCGACGACCCACAAACAGTTGAGCGACGCCGACCTTACGGCGGCAGGCGTCACGCCCACGCTGCTGCGCATCTCGCTGGGACTGGAAAACGCCGACGACCTTATCGAGGATTTCGAACAGGCTTTCGCACAAATCGGATAATGGAACCGCAGATTTACATAGCTCCCGGACCGTTCGAACTCGAAACGGGCCACACGCTGCCCGAGCTGCGGATCGCCTACCACACCTACGGCACGCTGAACGCCGCCAAGGACAACGTGGCATGGGTGTGCCACGCGCTGACGGCCAATTCGGACGTCGCCGACTGGTGGCCCCACACGGTCGAGGCGGGACGGTTCCTCGACCC
>OIET01000433.1_pt1 | contig 38495 bp, 28 predicted proteins | sample 1581871 | NCBI WGS metagenome assembly OIET01 (sample SAMN03279760, study PRJEB24777) | human gut metagenome | isolation source: fecal sample PR121 from 1 month old male Malay infant, vaginally delivered... | place: Singapore | collected 2005-09-16
AACGAATAGTTTTTCGAATAGCGCATCATCTGGTCCGGATAGTCTTCGGTGTATTCGACCGTGACGTCGACGATCTCGCCGTTCTCCATAACCGGTTTGTAGACCGGATTGACGAATCCGCTGAACGGTTCGATATGCAGTTTCCCGTAGCGTGCGAGTACTTCGTCGTGCAGTTTTTGATCCACTTTCACGCCGTAATTCTCGACGAGCGCCTTGCCGGCGGCATAGTCGCCTTCGCTCTTGATGCGCTGGATTTCATGCAACATATCGCCGAACAGGCCGCGCAACTTTTCGTAGTCGGTAATCTCGATGTAGGTCTTGCCGTCGCGCTCCACCTTTTTGATGACGGCTTCGCCGCCGCCCTGGGGAATAACCTGCAGACGTGTCTGGCCCCTTTCAAAGGGGATGAGGGCGTACACGCCGCTTTGGCCGCCGGAACCAGGCCGGTATTCGATGAGCCCTTCCCCGATGAGCCTGCGGCGGTGTTCCCAGATGCGTTTGGCGTCCGGTTCGCCCAGAAGCCTCCGCAGGTCGTCGTTGGGCACTGTGTACCACACGGGCCAGTACATGAAGCCGTCCTCACCCATAAAGGCGGCGCGGTTGTTGCGCACGAGCAGGTAGTTCCAGAAGCTCTGAAAAGCAGTGCTCCTGGGGTGGCTCTCCAGCCAGACGTAAAAGTTCAGGTGCTCGGTGAGGTAGTTCATGGCCGGGCCTCCTTCCCGGCGGTGGGATGAATGCCCTGCTCCCGCAGAAAGTCGTACAGGAAGCGCCGCCCCTTAACGGTCCACTGCATGCTGCTGAAGGTGCGCACGCGGCCGCCGGTATCGCGCGCGGTGAGCCGGGTGGCAGTGTAGCCGCGGTTCTGGTAGCGGTCATACAGGTACCAGCGTTTTCCCCGCTTGTACTGAATGCCCTGGTCGCGGAGCAGCTTGTTAAAGGCCTGGGCGCTGCGGCCATAGTCAGCGGCGATCTCGCTGACCGGAAAGGCCTCTGTGGTGCCCATGGCCTCTCTGGCAAAACGGGCGTCCACGGCCACAGTTCCCAGGATACAGGCAAACTCGATGAGCTTGCGGGAGATGGCCTCCATCAGCTCGGTCTCCTCGTTTTCGGGCGTGGCAAACAAGCCCCCTGTAAAAAACGCTTCCAATAGTTCTGTCGTTGTTTTCTTCTGCATATTATTACCTCCTTGCAGTTTTTAGGTTCACCGCTTGGGTGTACCTACAGGGTACCTGAACAAGGAAGCTGAAAACAGGAATAATCCGTTGAGAACCGCACTTTTTTATCGGGGGACGGCGGCGGTATCCCCATTGACATCCGCGAAAAACTGAAGGAGGCGGCTGTACCAGCCCCGCATGAGCGGCGCGCCCGGCCGCCTGGCGGTAAAGGCCTGGGCGTAGGCGATGACCTGGGCCCGGCGTTCCCTGCCGCTGTCACGGCGGTCCCGCCGCACGCCCTGGGGCACGCGGTATAAAGGCTCCGGCACCGGAGCGTACAGCGCGCCCACCAGCTCCCTTGCCAGGGCGATGAGGGCCCCGAACTGTGTTTTTATGCGGCGGGCGTGCTCCTCGCTGAAGGGAAAGGCCACCGGCCGGCCGGGCACAATGTCCTCCAGGAGGATGTCCTCAAAAACGCCGGACAGGTGGGAGCTGTACTTGACCATGTCGGCGGTGAGGATGCGGTGGCTCACCTGTCCGCCAAAGCCAGGATCGGCCTGTCTTCGCTCGGCGCAGTCCGGGCAGCGGTGCACCTCGATCATGAAAAAGGTGGGCACGCCCTCCACCTCGGTTGGGCCGCGCAGCTCGCTGCTGTTGTAGACGAGCTCGGCATCGCAGACCTTCAGCCGGGGCCTTGTCTGGTTCTTGGTGGTCTTGTAGGACACGCGGTTTTCGCAGCGCAGCGGCTGCGCGGGCGTACACTGGATCACCTGGGGCATGTCCCCATGCGCCAGCCAGTAGCCGTGCAGCCGCCATCTGTTGGCGCGGCCCTTAACCTTTGGCATGGCGTCGTTGATGCCTTCCCCGGCCTCAACAATCACCGTCTGATGATACTGACTCACGAATTTTGCTATGATTTCTCACCCCTCTCACTTACATTGTAACCGTTATGAGAATAAAAAGCCATTTTTAATGTAAACTTTTTATTATCTCCTTATGCATATATGGTTTTCTTATTGCTTTCATATGAAAACGGTGATAAAATAAGAATAATTATAAGCACCAAAATACGAAAAAGAAGGAAAGCAAAATGTCAGAAAATGAACAAATCCTCAGACATTATGATATTGCACCGGACAGTGAGTACAACATGCTCATGAGCGTCCTGCGGGTGAGTGTGAGCCGGCATTTAATGGATGAGCACTTTACAGTGGTCGAGGCCAATCCCTATTACTATGAGATCATCGGCTACCCGAAGGAAGAGTACGAAACCCTTTACCACAACAAGTGCGACCTCTATTTCAAAAACAACCCCGAGGACTGGGCATCCATTGTGCGGGCGGTTGAAAAGGCTGTGGACGCCGGCCAGACCAGCTATGAGACCCTGGCGCGCATGATCCACAAAAGCGGCCGCCCCATGTGGATCAAGCTGGTAAGCGTCTTTACCGACGAAACCATCAACGGCTACCCGGTGGCTTACACGGTCATGACCGACATGACCGATTACATCGAGCAGGAGCAGGCCCTGCAGCGCAGCAACGCCAAGCTGCTGGAGCTGGCCTTTGTGGACCCGCTGACCCGGGGGCCCAACCGCACTAAGTTTGATATGGACGCCGGCGGCGCCATTCTGGAGAGCGCGCCCGGGGACTATGTGCTTGTCTCGGCAGACATCCGCAAATTCAAGCTCATCAACGACCTTTTTGGCATCGAGATGGGAGACCGGACCCTGCGCTATGTGTACGAGGTGCTTAAACAGAATCTGGAGGAGGGCGAGTTTTTGTGCCGCACCGCCGCGGATAATTTCTGCCTGCTGCTGCACAATACGGACAAACGCAAAATCATCAACCGGCTGTCGGTCATGGCCCACGACATCAACCGCTTTAACGAGGATCAGGAGCGCAAGTATTTTCTCTCCCTGGCCTTTGGCATTTACCCGGTGCTGGACCCGAACCTACCGCTCACCCAGCAGCTGGACCGGGCCAACGTGGCCTTAAAGAACGTCAAGGACACAAACGACAGCCGCCTGTTCGCCTTTCAGTTCTACTCCGACCTGGACCGCCTGAAGCTCATGCGGGAAAAGGACATGGAGAACCGCATGCAGGACGCCCTGAACGCCGGCGAGTTTGTGGTCTACCTGCAGCCCAAGCTGTCCTTAAAGGATGACACCATATCCGGTGCCGAAGCCCTGGTGCGCTGGCAGGACCCGGAACGCGGCCTCATTCCGCCCGATGAGTTTATCCCCTTCTTTGAGAAAAACCGCTTTATCGTGGAGGTGGACCTGTACGTGTTCGACCAGGTCTGCAGCCTGCTGCGCCGGTGGCTGGATGAAGGCATTACCCCTGTGCCCATCTCGGTGAACATGTCCCGGGCGCACCTGGCGAAAACGGATTTTCTGGACGCCTACGAGGCCATCCGCAAGGCGTACGGTGTGCCGCCGGAGCTTTTGGAGATCGAGCTCACCGAGACCCTGGTCTTCACCAACCCCGAGGCGCTCTTCCAGGTCATCGACCAGATCCACCGGCGGGGCTACCGCTGCTCCATGGACGACTTTGGCAGCGGCTACTCCTCCTTAAACCTGCTCAAGGACCTGCGGATGGATACCCTCAAGCTGGACCGCGCTTTTTTCACCTCACAGAACGCCGACAACCCCAGGGAGCGCGATGTGGTGACCTCGGTCATCGACCTGGCCGAAAAGCTCTCCATGTCCACAGTGGCCGAGGGCGTGGAGACCCCGGCCCAGACAGCGTTCCTGAAGGAGGCCCGGTGCGACATGGTGCAGGGCTACGTGTTCTCCCGCCCGGTGCCCATCCCGGATTTTGAGGCCCTGGCCTTTGGCGGCGCTGATTCCGAAAAGGCTTAATCTGTAACCAGGGCCCTGCGGCCTGTGTGATAAAGGAGTGATCCCATGACCGAAATAATTTACAACATTCTCCTGGTGCTGCTGCCACTGCTGTCCGGCACCCTCTATGCCGCCTCCAGCCACTGGCTGATCTCAAGCGTTGCCAGCGCGCCAATGCGCCCACGCTTTTGGCGGATCGTCTTTGGCTTTTTTGAGGTCGCCTTTTTTCTGGTTACGGTGGTCTCCGGGATTCCCCTGCCTCTTTTTTATCTGCTGCTGTATGTTCTGAAGCTCATTGAACTGATGACCTTTTCGGTGAAGAAAAAAAACCTCTGGCTTTCCATCAATTTAAGCTTTCTGTTCACTGCCACCCTTTACCTTATCGTGCTGGGTATTTTTTCTCTGCTGTCCGGCCTTAACACCAGCACTGTCCTTCGGAGCCCGCTGCTCCGGGGCGGTATTCTGTGCGTTGTGCTGTGCCTTGATTCGGCGGTTATGTGGTCGTCGGGTAGAAAGAACGCTTACCTGACTATTCACCAGGAGGTTTACTCGGAGGAGTCCGCTCTTTTTGTCCAGTTCAGCTTTCTTTCCATTGCCTTTGTGATGGTCGACAGCGCCGCCTGTCTGTTTGAGCTTCCCCATTTCATGACATCCCTGTTTTTAATCGGGAGCAACGGACTTTTACTGATGATGCTCTCCTTTTTCCTGAATCAGCTCAGCATTATTAAAAAAGAAATACACCTGGAGACCGAACATGATCAGCTGAAAGCGGACCGGCTGGCCCAGATGGCCCGCACCGAAACCCTGCGCGATTCGGCTTACAGAGACCCGCTGACAGGAGCCCACACCCGCCTTTATGCCTACGAACGGCTGACAGCGCTGCTTGAGAGCCAGCAGCCTTTTTCTCTGGTCTACATAGACCTCGATGGCCTGAAGGGCATTAACGATGCCTACGGTCATCTGGCCGGCGACCAGTATCTGAAGGATTTCGCCGCCCGTTTCAAAATATTTTTACGTCCCGGGGATGTCTTTGCCCGGATGGGCGGCGACGAGTTCATGCTCCTGATCCCTGACTGCGCGGAAGCTGCGGCACAGGAAAAAATCGGCGGCTTCCGAAGCCGCCTTGAGCTGGATGACAATGGCTGGCAGGGCATTCCTTTGTCCTTCAGCTTCGGGGTTACCGGAACGGCGGGCGGGGAACAGCAAAGCAGCGAAGCTATGATCCGGAAAGCAGACCATGCCATGTACAAGGACAAGTCCGCCCGGCGCAGAAAAGAGGAACTGCCGTTATGATACAACATTCTATTCAGCTCATTGTAATTGGCGTCATTTACTTTTACCAGAACTGGCAGTTTTTTAACTACGCCGAATCGGTACTGGCAAAGCCCGTTAAAAAACAGCAGGTTGTACTGGCCTTTGCCGTAAACTACCTTCTCTTTACCGCAGTCAGCCTTTTACAGCTGCACCTGACCATCAACTGGCTGTTGATCTTTACCCTGTTGTTTGCGGAGATCCTTTTCTTTTTCAGGTGCTCTGCCCGAGATGGTTTTATTCTGGCCCTGATCGCCATGATCATGGGGTTAGCCCTGAATGTGCTGTTCCGCTGCCTGATATCTATTGTGACCGATACCCCGCTGACTGCTTTCAGCAACGCGAGCCGGGACGCTGCCAATCTGAAGAGCTATCCTGTCGGTCTTGGCTTCCTGTTATCGGGCTTCTATTTCCATGCCGCCCGGTATACAGAAGAACACACAAGCAGCGTGCGCATCATCTTTCAGGACCCTGCCCGTAAGCGCTTCCTCATCCAGCTCAGCATTGCCATTTACCTGTATCTGGTGTTAAACCTGCTCATTTACTCCATTCCGGACAACAGCCTGATGCTAAAGCTCTGGGGAATTAAATCCTGTGTCTTCTCCCTTCTGGGGCTGTATCTGTCCATTATCTACGCGGCCCGTATCAGCCGGCTGAACCAGTATCGGCGCCTGAACCGCCAGGTGCGTGAGGATCTGCGGTCCCGCAGGCTGGAGGAACTGGACCTGCACCGCATCGCCTCCATCGACCCACTGACCAACTGCCTGAACCGCCAGTCCGCTGAGCGGGACCTGAACACTGTCTGGTCCCTGGGACAGCCCTTTTGCCTGTGCTTTATAGACCTCAATAACCTGAAGGAGGTCAATGACACTCTGGGGCATGACATGGGAGACCTCTACCTGCTCACAGTGGTCCAAACACTGAAAAATATCTTTTCCCACTGTGAGGATACCCTGTACCGCTACGGAGGCGATGAGTTTCTGCTCATCCTCAAGAGCATGACAGCCTGCGAAGCCGACAGCCGGATATTGACTGTCAACCGCAGCCTCGCGGCCCGCAGCCAAACCCAGGAACACCCCTTCGTCATGGCTGTCTGCCACGGCTCCGTCGAAAGCAGCGAAGCCCGGGATATCCCCGCTCTGCTCGGAAAAGCGGATCAGAAAATGTACCTGGAGAAGAAAAAGGCTTTAAAAACGAATTAAAACGCCATTAAAAAAAGCGCCAGACGGCGCTTCTTTAATTTCTCTTTTCTCCAAGCTCCCGGATTATCCGGCAGAGCTCTTTGACATCAATGGGCTTGCTGACATGGGCGTTCATGCCAGCGGCCAGGGCTTCGGCCTTATCTTCATTAAAGGCATTGGCGGTGGCGGCAATAAGCGGGATGCTGCCGGCTTCAGGATGGCTGCTTTTACGGATACGCCTCGCGGCCTCATGGCCGTCCATCACAGGCATCTGCACATCTAACAAAATGGCATCATAGAACCCGGGGGCGGACGCCTCAAAGCGTTCCAGCGCTTCCAGTCCGTTAGCCACAGTCTCCACCGCAGCGCCATGCATGCCCAGCAGCTCTCCCGTGATCTCCAGGTTCAGGGAATTGTCGTCCGCCACCAGAATACGGTATCCCGACAGCGACCCATCCCTTTCCGGCGCCGCGGGCTTCGCGCAGCGGCCGCTTGTCACACTGACCAGAGTATTATAAACCGAGGAAAGGAACAGCGGCTTGGACACAAAGGCGTTTACGCCTGCTTCCCGGGCTTCCTGCTCAATCTCACTCCACTCGTAGGCAGTGATAATGACAATGGGCGTATCCGGTCCCACCACTGCGCGGATACGCCGGGTGGTCTCGATGCCGTCCATGTCCGGCATTTTCCAGTCAATAAAGCAGACATCCACATCCTCTCCGTCTCTGTGCGCAAGGGTAACCCAATCCACAGCCTCCGCGCCGGAAAGCGCCCAGCGGGCATTGATCTGCATCTTACTGAGTAACAGGGCGGTGTGCTCGCACATATCCCGCTCGTCATCCACCACAAGCACCTTCAGAGCACTGAGCGCTTCCCTGCTCAGCGCCCCCAGCTCATTTTCAGCCTGTTGGAAGGCCAGCTCGACAGTAAATACCGTTCCCTGTCCCGGCGTACTCTTAACATCAATATGGCCGCCCATCAAGCTCACCAGGTTCTGGGTGATGGACATGCCAAGCCCTGTGCCGCCATATTGTCCGGAAATACTGGCATCGGCCTGTTCAAAAGGTGTGTACAGGTGGCTGAGCCCCTCCTCATCCATACCGATGCCCGTATCTGAGACCTTGAAGCGGATACGCCTCCAGCCATCACGGGGCCGCAGTCCCTGTATTTCCAGAGATACACTGCCGCCGGGACCGGTAAATTTGAGGGCATTAGAAAGCAGGTTGAGCAGGATCTGGTTAAGCCGCAGCGAGTCCCCAATAAAGGTGCTGCCCTTTTCAAATCCGGTAATTTTCTCAGTAAAGGTGAGCCCCCTTTCCTGTGCCTGAGGATAAACCACTGCCACCAGGCTGTTAATATACTGGTAAAGCTCAAAGGGCTCCTCATTCAAGGTGAGCTTATTGCTCTCAATACGTGACATATCCAGAATATCATTGATGAGCATGAGCAAATGCCTGGAAGAGTAGCCGATTTTTGCCATGCAGTCTTCAAGCTTTACCGGGTCATTCAAAGAAGCTGCCGCAATGGTGGCCATGCCGATAATGGCGTTCATGGGCGTGCGGATCTCATGGCTCATCCGGGACAGAAAATCCCGCTTGGCCGAATTGGCGTTCTGGGCGTTGACCAGCGCGTCCTTCAATGCCTGCTGATCTCTGACACTCTGGGTACGGTCTGACACACGCACAATGGTACGGGAATCGTCTCTGTTCCAACGGGCCCTGTAATAGCACAGGGACAGTCACTGATCCTCTCCGGTTTTCGGGTTTTTATAAGCGGCCATTGTCTCCCAGGGCATGGCGGTTTCCGGGTCCAGAAGAGTAGTATGAATGGCCTTTACGTCCGCCGCATCAATGTTCTTGTACAGCTGGCTCCAGTCCTCCTCCAGAGCTTCCGCCGAAAGACCGGCGATATGGTCAATATTAGCAGTTACATACTCACAGCTCGGGTCCTCTTGTTCAAATACCATAAAAGCATCATCCACAGTGTGGGCAATCATATCAAAAATCTGATTTTGACGGATAATCTCCCTGTTCAGACGACGCAGAATATACTGAAAAAACAGCAGCCCGGCGATCATCAGCACCACAATGAAAACAGACCATCTCACTGTGGCAACCAGCGCATTGGCCGCTGTCTCGTAGTAGCTCTCCTGCCTCTTTTCAGAAAAATCAAGGGCTACATTCACCTCCTCCTTAAACTGGCGGAACAGGCCGGACAGGTGGTCTGCCTCAAAAGCTGCGACTTCGGCAGGCTGTTTTTCCGGGAGCCCTGCCAGCTCCTGAAGCGCAGCCATTTCTGCCTTAATAGCGTCAAAGGTATTCTGCACCCGGATAATATCTTCCTCGGGCCCAAGGTAACTGTTTTTTACCATGTTTAGCGCATCCTCTGTTTTCAGGTACAGCCTCTCCAGCTCCCCGGGCAAGTCCGCAATCTCCTCCGACTCCGAATGCGCCAGCAGATAGAGCACGCGGTTCTCGATTTCTGAGATGCTGTCTTTGGCGTTGTCTGCTTCCCGGGCAACCTGGTAAGGGTGCTCAGATATCTGTCGAGTCTGCCAGTTAATCTTTACGGCCCCGTAAATACTCACAGCCAGATAAGCTACCATCAGGAGAATCAACAGCGCGCTGCAGATTAACCATATCCGGTTAAACATTTTTCCCCCGGCCATGGGGGCCCTTTTCTTTTTCTTCATTTACTTTACTCCTCAGTATTCATCATCTTCATTCCTTCAAAAAATCTGTTTGGTTTATATTTTGCCGTTCAGGTCACCCTTTTGTCAACCCTTTATTGAATACTTTGAAAAAAGCAGCCAAATAATTGCCGATAAGGAATTTTATTTATTTTAAATATCTTTAAATAATATTTATATCATTATTTATGCTTTTATTCTTAAAGAGCCGTTTCGCAGGCTTTATATCACAATTGCTATTACTGCCATCAGCCTACCAAACTGGTTCCCACATTACTTTTAATGATGGTACACCGCCTTGAACTTAATGGCAGGAAGTGATAAAATAAATGGAATAAAATTTAAACGGTTAAAGGAGAATCGCTCATGGCAGCAAAACCCCCGTACACGCCCAATATCATAACGGCCGCAGCGTCTGAGTTGCTCTCCGACGGCATTGCCTGCTTCCAGTCAGACGACGCCCTGACCCCGCGCTACCTGAACCCCAGCCTCATGGACTTTCTGGGTGTGAGCGCACTGCCGGGTTCCCTCGCGTCCTATATGGAGGAGGAAGACCTTCCCGCTTTTAAACAGTTCCTAAACCACCTTAAACCCGGCGAGACCGCGCGCACCTGCCAACGGCTGGCGGACTCTAAGGGCGGCCTGACCTGGGTCTGCGCCTCCTGCCAGCTGGTTTCAGGGCCCGATGACACACCCGCTGTTATCCTCTGCCAGTTTGCGGATCTCCAGTACCTGAAGCGCAGCCAGAGCGCCAGCAACGCCGACCGGGTGCCCTGCGGCGTGTTCAAAACCCTGACCGATGAGGATCTGACCCTGCTGTACGCCAACAGTTTTTTCTACCAGACCTATGGCTACACCCGGGAGAGCGCCGAGGCCGCGGGCTTTACAAACTGCCGGCGCATTGTCATGCCAAATGAGTATCCTCAGCTCCGCCAGAAGATCGGCCACTACATCGACACGGGCGTTTACGCCTTTGAGCTGGAAAACCACTGCGTGACCATTGACCGCAAAGCCATCTGGGTGCTGGTCCGCTGCCAGTACAACCCCCAGGAGGACACCCTTTTCGGCGCGGTCTTTGACATCACGGACCGCAAGGCCGCCGAGGAGGCCCTGCGCATCAGTGAGGAAGAAAACCGGATCGCCCTGCGCCACTCCGACAAATTCATCGGCCGGTATGACCTGCGGACCAGAACCCTGACCCGCACCGGCGAGGCCGCCCGGCTGCTGGGCCTGCCCGAGAGCACACGCGATGTCCCGGACGGCGCCATCGAAAGCGGTATCGTGGCTCAGGAGAGCGCCGCGGATTATGCGCGTTTTTTTAAGGACATACTGGACGGCAGGCCCGAGGGCCACACCTCGGTCAAGCTGCGCACCACCACAAAGAATGCCTACTCCTGGTTCAACGCAGATTATTCACTGGTCTATGACACTGACGGCAGTCCCATCACCGCCATCCTCACCTACTTTGACAGCACCGACCTGCACGAGCGCGAGGTGGCCTACGAGCGGTGGGCCAGGACCTATGAGCAGAAGCGTGAGAACTGCATCGCCTACTACGAGTTCAACCTGACCGCCGACGTCCTTGAAAAATATGAGGGGCAGACCAAGGGGGATATTCCCACAGGTTATACCCACAGCCTCCTCTCTCTGGCCCAGTTTACCGCCGACCTGTACACCGTGCCCGAGGACCGCAAGAAATTCGTGCGTTTCTTTAACCGTGACCACCTGCTGGAAAAACACCGCGCGGGCAATGACGAGCTCTCCCTTGATTACCGCCGTTACAACCGGGCAGGCGGCGTTTTCTGGGCCAGGGCTGATGCTCAGATGGTGGACGACCCCTTTGTTGGCGTTGTGCGTCTCTTTGTGCTCATCCAGGATGTGGACAGCGAAAAGCGGCGGTCCCTTGAGCTGCGCCGGCTCTCCCAGACCGACCCGCTCACCGGCCTCTATAACCGCGCCACGCTGGTCAAGCGTCTTGGCCGTGTGCTGCGCCGCGGCACAGCCGCCAGCCATGCCCTCATCATTCTGGACATCGACCATTTCAAGGAGCTCAACGACACCTACGGCCACCAGTTCGGCGACACTGTCCTCATTGAGGTGGCTGCCGCCCTGAAGGACTGCCTGCGCAGCAATGACTTCTCCGGCCGCCTGGGCGGCGACGAGTTCATGATCTTCATGCGCGGCCTGTCCGACACGGCCATTATTAGAGAACGCCTGAACGTGCTGAGGGACCGGCTTTATAATCTGGACCTGACCAACACCCCGCTCACCATCAGCATCGGTATCGCCTTCTTCCCCGCCCACGGCAAAAGCTTCCAGGAGCTTTACGACCGGGCCGACACTGCCCTTTACGAGGCCAAGCGGCAGGGACGGGATCAAATCGTATTTTATGAATGAGTTGAAACAGATAAAAGCAGGAGACGAATTTTCGTCCCCCGAAAAAGCGTAGGTTCGTGCCCCAAAGTTATTCTAACTTTGGACTCACCGTCATTCTCAATTCTTCATTGAAATTGCTTCTTGCTTTAATCTAGCAGCCATCTTTTAACTTTGCCTACAATCTAAAAAAGGGCCAATGGCCCTTTTTTTATTGCAGCTCTGCGTAATCCTTGAGGAAAACATCGATGGCCGCCTTAATCTTCTCACAGCCGCCCACCTCGTCAGACTCGATGTTTAACGGGATGATGGGGTCGTGGAGGGACATGCGCATCAGGCACCAGCCGTTGCCGGCGTCCTCGCCGCAGTCCACACGGATGCCCTCAAAATTGGGCTCCACAATGGTCCAGCCTGGCTGTTCCTCCGCGAATTTACGGAAGCCGTCCAGCACCTCCTGGCCGTAGGCCTTGAAGTCCTCCGCCGTGATTTTGAAGCGGTACTCTCTGGCCTCAGCGGGCTCCTTGAGATCCTTCAGGAACACAGAGAGCGGCTTGCCCTCCCGGTGCAGCTGGGCGAACTTGATGAGCGCCATGGTGACCAGGTAAGCGCCGTCGTCCAGGAAGTAATTTTCCCTGATGGCCCCATGACCGCTGGTTTCCATGGCCAGGTGGGTTTCCACGCCGTGCTCGTTCAGGCGGACCGCCTCATTGATGACGTTCTTGTAGCCGCGCTTAAAGCGGTGGTGGTGTCCGCCAAGGCCCTCGATGTACTCGGTCAGTCCTGTGGAGGTGACGGAGTCGGTGACGATGGTGGTGCCCGGGTATTTTTCCAGCAGCATGCTGGCAATAAAGGCGATGAAGCCATTGCGGTTGATGGCGTCGCCCTTTTCGTCGATGACGGCAGAGCGGTCCACGTCGGTGTCAAAGATGATGCCCATGTCGGCCTTGCTGTCAATCACCGCCTGGCAGATGGCGTCAATGGCGTCCGGGTCCTCCGGATTGGGGATGTGGTTCGGGAAGTGTCCGTCCGGGTCCAGAAACTGGCTGCCCCTGGTATCGGCGCCCAGCGGGGCCAGCACGCCGTCGGCAAAGAAGCCGCCCGCGCCGTTGCCCGCGTCCACAATGATGCGTGCGCCCTTAAGAGGTGTTTCCTCCCCGGTGGCCTCGCGGATCATGGCGACAATGTTGGCCGCGTACCTGGGAATAAAGGCGTAGTCCTCACGCCTGCCGCCGATTTTAAAATCGGTGACGATGGTTTCCGCCTGTTCGAGGATCTCTGCGATGTCCTCCTTGTTCAGGCCGCCGTCTTTGGTAAACAGCTTGATGCCATTGCGGTTAAAGGGCAGGTGGCTGGCGGTGATCATGACCGCGCCGTCGCAGTCCATCTCCGGGTCCAGGGTGGTCATGAACATGGCTGGCGTGGTGGCAATGCCGCAGTCATACACATGGCCCCCATCCGATACCAGCCCCAGGCAGACGGCCTGTGCCAGGTTCGGCCCGGTCAGCCGGCTGTCGCGGCCCACAGCCACGCTCAGGCTCTCCTTTCCGGTTTTCGCCTTCAGCCATTTGCTGAAGGAGTAGGCGATCTTCATGGCCATGTCCTGGGTCAGGTTAATGCTCTCGCCCTCAACCCCTTCCATGGCAATCCCGCGGATATCTGAGCCGTTCTGCAGTTTGGTGATGTTTTGTATTTCCATTCTTTTTCCCCTTTCTTAATCAGCTGGAGTCAGTATAAATGACAAAATGGAGAATTGAGAATGCAGAATGGAGAATTAAAGGTCCAAATTTGTCAAAGACAAATTTGATTAAAACTTAAATCCGCTGTGCGGATTTATTCCAATAATTCTCCATTCTCAATTCTGCATTCTCCATTCATTTCAGTCCACGATTGGCTTTCCGTCAGCATCGACCTGGTTGGTGGCCAGGGTGGCGCACATGACAGCCTTGATGGTGTGCATGCGGTTTTCGGCTTCATCAAAGACCTTGGAAGCAGGGCTTCTGAATACCTCATCAGTCACCTCCTGCTCGGTCAGGCCAAAGCGTTCGTGCACGTCCTTTGCCACATCGGTGTTCAGGTCGTGGAAGGACGGCAGGCAGTGGAGGAAAATCACGTCCGGGTTGCCGGTGGCTTCCATCATTTCCGCGTTGACCTGATAAGGCGCCAGCAGCTTGATGCGCTCTGCCATCTGGTCCTCCTCGCCCATGGAGACCCACACATCGGTGTAGATGGCGTCCGCGCCCTTCACACCCGTCTTAATATCGTCGGTCAGGGTAATGCTGCCGCCGGTTTCCTCACAGATGGCGCGCATTTCTGCCACCAGGCTTTCTTCCGGGAACAACACCTTGGGCGCCACTGCCACAAAGTGCATGCCCAGCTTGGCGCAGCCGATCATCAGGGAGTTGCCCATATTGTTGCGGGCGTCGCCCACATAGACCAGGCGGCGTCCTGCCAGCTCTCCGAAGTTTTCCTGGATGGTGAGCATATCGGCTAAAATCTGGGTGGGGTGGTAGGTGTCGGTCAGGCCGTTCCATACTGGCACGCCGGAGAATTCTGCCAGCGCTTCCACTGTTTCCTGCTTAAAGCCGCGGAACTCGATGCCGTCGTAAAAGCGGCCCAGCACTTTGGCGGTGTCCTCGATGGATTCTTTTTTGCCCATCTGGCTGTTGGTCAGGAAGGTCACGCAGGCGCCCTCGTCAAAGCCTGCAACCTCAAAGGCGCAGCGTGTACGGGTGGATGTTTTTTCAAACAGCAGCACGATGTTTTTGCCGGCGAGCAGCCTGCCCGGACGGCCTTCTTTTTTCTTCTTCTTCAGCGCGGCGGCATAGTCTAACATAAAGTTTATTTCTTCTGGCGTAAAATCCTTTAATGTCAGGAAGCTACGGCCCTTTAAATTAATCCCCATCGGAATTCCTCCTCATTTATCGTCATTATTTGCCTTTATTTTACCCTAACCACCGCGTTTAAGCAATGCTTTATCGTTTGCAGTTGTTCGGGCCTTCAGATTGATCCGCTCTGAATGCGGTAAAAAAAAGACGTTATCGGTAAAAAGCTTGTTTAGCTATTAATGGTGATTTATAATCAAACATAAGTGCGCAAACACTTAAAATACTTTATCAAGGGAGTTAAAATGATGAAAGGTAAAACTTATTTGAAGGTAACCGGTATTCTGCTGTTGATCGGCGGCATTATCGGTGTTTTATGCTATGGGCTGCTCGCGCTGCTGATGGGGGTTGCCGTTGTGGACCAGGGCGCTGGCAGCGGCGCTGTTTCGGTAACACTCATCGTCGTTATCTATCTGATCGCCGCTATTATCCAGCTGGTCGCGGGCGTGATGGGCATCAAGGGCTGTAATAAATCTGACAAGGCGGACGGATGCTTTAAAATCGGTATTGTTGTCTTAATTATTTCCATCCTCGCCGCCATTGTCAACATGGCCGGAGCGGGCTTCACCTTTTCCGGGATTCTATACGCACTGCTCGGTCTGGTGGTTCCAGGCTTATACATCTACGGCGCCAAGCTGAACAGGGATTCCCTGCCAATCACTTAAAATGTTAAAAAACCCGCTGCGGCTCACGCCACAGTGGGTTTTTATTGTTTAGCCGCGTTTTTTAAGAACCAGTGCGGAGCCGCCTGCCAGCGCTGCCAGCAGTACCAGTGACAAGCCTGCGCTGTAGGGCGTCCCGGTTGCCGGATTGCCCGGGGTGGTGCCCGGGGTGGTGTCCGCAGTGGTGCCGCTGTCCGGCCCGGCCTTCTGGGTCAGGGTGATTTTCACCAGCTCGCTGCTGCTCGCGATATGGGCTTTTTCCCGGCCGTCCCGGTTGTAGAACGCGCGAACGTAGTAGCTGCCCGCCGCGGGAGTCTGGGCAATGTTTTTGCCCTCTGCGTCGGTGTAGGCTTCAAAGCTCAGCAGGCCGCTGTCCTGGTCAAGCTTAATGACCCGGCCGTCTTTATCCCTGACGGTGGTAGCCCTGATCATGTCTTTGTCCAGGCTCTGGGTATCGGACACGTCGTAGCTGCCCTTGAGGGCTGAAGCGTTGATCTCTGTGGTGGTGGGCATCATCAGGGTGTAGGTGTAGGAGACGCTGGTGAACTGAAGATCCTGGGCCTGATGGGCGTCATTGGGGGTGAAGGCAACATTCAGGCTGTAGGTTCCCGGCTCGGTGGGCGCTCTGTCCAAAAGCATACCGTCATCAACGCTGTCGTATTTCAGGCTGATTTCGTCCTTGTCGTATGCGATATTCTTATGGCCTTCCGGGTCCAGATAAGTCACGATGACGGCATTATCCTTTGTCAGCAGGGCCTGCAGGGCGTCATTTGACTCGAAGTAATTGGAATCCGAATCATAGCTCAGCCCGTCAATCCGGACGCCGGTGGCTACCCTGCCAACGGTGAAGGGGCTGCTGGTAATTTCGCCATAATAGAAACCGCTGGTATCCTCGGCAGTGACCTGCGCAGTTTTGCCGATATCCGCCTTGGTCAGCTCCAGGGTGTCGCCCGGAACAGTGGTGGCTGTACCGTCTTTATCGGTGAGAGTCCAGGTGTAGTTGAGCTTCAGCAGAGCCGCGTCAATGCCCTCCGCAGGCCTGAAGTCCGCGCGCACACTGCCCTGGGAAACGGAAATCTCAGACGGGAAGTCCGCGAAATCGCCTTTAAGCTCAGCTCTTGTGATTCTGAAAGACGCTGCCTCTGAGCTGCCTTTGGTGAGGGTCTGGGCAGCGCGATTTTCCTCGCCGGCGTAGCTCACGTTGAGTGTGTAATCCCCCGGCTGGGTCGGCGGCGTCTGGAGCACGTCCGGATAACACATATAGGTGCTTGTCAGCCTGCCTTCGGCCGGCGTGATCACCTTGCCGTCCCCGTCCGTCACTGTTATGGTGACCTTGCCCAGGCCGCCATCGGCCTGCGGGTCTCTGCCAGTGTAAGGGTAGCTGCTATGCTCGATATTAACTGACACGTATGTATCGAGCACTTTGGCGGTTTCCAGCCTGCCGTTCTTCAGATAGGGCGCGTAGGTTTGAGCGTCCTTATTCTCCTCTAACTGGTAACAGAAGCTGCCGACCGCCTCCTCACCCAGCGCGCCCGATTCCGCCTCGGCCAGCACGGCCGGATTGTTAAATATCAGCGGATAGGCCGCATAAACCCTGCTGACCACGCTGCTGCTGAAATCCTCAGCCAGTATGATGGGTTTCTTTGCGAGCGCGATGTACGCAATGTCGGTTTTCCCGGCCAGGGTAACCTGGGCGGCAAGCATGACGTTTAACAGGTTATCGGCCGTCGAGTCGCTGATCAGCAGCTCCGAACCGTAGTTTTCAATGATGTCGACAGACGAGCCGTGTACCTGCACGTTTGGGCTGAAGCTCGCAATGCCATATACCTGGCAGCCGTCAAAAGAAGCGGCGCTCTCATCTGAGACACCCACGATTGGCAGGGCCGCGCCCGTTGCTTTCAGGACCGCGCTGCCCGAAACGCCCACGAGTGCCGGAGTCTCCCCGTCTGATGTTCCGGTGACCGCCGCGTCGGTGATGTTCAGCATGGCGTTGTTAGTCGCTTTAATACTGGAGTTTTCCAGTGTAACGCCGGCTTCCAGGTTTAAGACGCTGTCATTCCAGACATTGATGGTTCCGACCCCTTCCGGCACTTTCAGGGTGATGCTGTGGCCCGCGCCGTCAACGGTCAGCTGATTTTCATCATAAAGGGTAAAAAACGCTCTCGATGATGTGTCTTCACTTAAGCTCACGGTATAATCCCCGTTGGCCGTCAGGGTCACGCTGCCGTGAACCACAATGGTATTCTCCACCACCGCATCCCCGGTTAAGGTAATGGTCGCGGTCTGGCCGTCTTTTATGGAAGCGAAGGCCTCCTCAAGGGTACTGTAAGTGACGTCCGCGCCTGCCTGGCGGCTCTGAGCACCGGTTGTCACGGTGCACACAGGCGCTCCTGCCGCATGGGCCTCATCAGTCTTATTTTCTGCCGCCGGGGTTTTCTCCTCTGCGGGCGCTTCAGCCGCCGGGGCTTCGTCCATTTCCTCCAGCGCCCTGGTGATTTCAGGCAGCTCAAGGCTGCTCTCTGACGCTTCGAGTGCTTTATCAGCGCTTTCGCTGCTCTCGGCGGCGGTATCCGCCACAGGGTTCCCGGCTGTGCCCGCCGCCAGGGCCGGCACACTCGAGCAGACCAGCGTCACGGGGATGATCACCGCTGACAGGGCTGATGCCAGGCGTGTTCTAAATTTCTTTGACATTTTTTACCTCCAATATTTCTCCTAAAGATAGATAGAATATATTTCAGTCTATAGACAAAGTCAAAATATCGTTGTAAAGTTAAAGCAAGAGACGATTTCAATGGAGAATTGAGAATGCAGAATGGAGAATTAGAGGAACAAAATGCTGCGCATTTTGAATAAAATAGCGGCCACAGGTCGCTGTCTTAATCGCTTTTGCGGTAGCAAAAGGGGCCTTTCATTCTCCATTTTCAATTCTCCATTCTCAATTAATCGTCCTCTTTTTAACGCTTTGCCTGTTAACGACAGCATTTGTCTACACTCTGAATATACTTCTATTCTATCTTAACACGTTTTCAGGAAATAAAAGTTCAAGATTCCTTCAAGAATTTAAGCGGTAGTTCTCTCTCCTCCCATTAAAAAAAGCCCGGGTGTGGGCCGGGCTTTTTATGGGGCAGGGGGACGGCTCCATACGTCCCCCTGTGTCTGCTATTGCGCGTCGTCCACCTTTAAGGCGTGGAAAATGTTGGAGGTGTCCACGCTCTGGGACAGGTCCAGGGTCACGCTGACGCGGGCCCCCACCTGGTAGTTCTGGCTGTTGACCTCTGCGTTCATGGTCTCAAACATGATCTCGGTGTTGCCGTCTGTGGTCAGATCCAGAGTATTCATGGAGGCTGATGCGATCACGCCTGTGATCACAGACCGGTCGCCGGCGTTCAGCTCTGAATCGCTCACGCTCAGCACCACCACGCTTTCATAGGCCTGGAGGTCGCCGGTGTAGGTGACAGTCACCTCATTGCCGGTCAGGATGCCGCTTACATAGCTGTGCTGGGCGTCGGTCACGTTCAGCGGGTAATCGGCGCCGTTGGCGAAAACGACAAGCTCGCCGTCCGCGTAGCTCACCACGTAGCCGGTGAGGGTCTTGACCTCAGGCTCGGGCGTGGGCTCTGGCGTTGGGTCTGGAGCCGGAGCGGGTGTGGGCTCTGGAGTGGGTTCCGGCGTCGGTGCTGTCGTCGGTTCTGGCGTGGGTGCCGGCGTCGGGTCAGGTGCTGGTGCCGGGGTGGGTGCCGGGGTCGGCTTTGGCGTCGGCCGGGCGCTTGGCTGCGCGGGCTGTGACGGGCTTGGCTGCGGCTTGGCCGGCGCTGGCGCACTTGGGCTCGCGGGCTGTGTGGTGGTTAAATACTGGGAATAGACAAAGGCGTCCTTTCCGTTGTAGTTCACTCTGGACCAACCGTTTTCGCAAACACCGGTACGGGTGATCTCATTGCCAGGCGCCAGATCGCCCAGCACGTTGGAATCGGTGGTGTAGGACTCCCGCACGTGTACGGTGTCGGTGGCCCACACCTTTTCGTCCGCGGCTTTAATCTCAACCTTGACAGGCTCCTGGGCCTTTTTTATGTTCTCATCATTGTCCACAATTTCAAGAACCCTGACGCCAGTGGCATCTGTGCCATTGATCTCACCCACATATTTTACCTGAACCCAGTTGCCGTTTTCGATGCCGTTCTTATACGCCTGCCGGGCCCCCGCGGTGTTAAAGCTGTACTCGGTGCCGTCAGGCTCCTTGAGGGTGAGGGAGTGCTGGGTCAGGTTCCGGACCGTCCCCACCATGGTCTGTTCCTTCGGCGCGGCGGAGCCGTTGTCCTTTATCTCCGTCACAGTGACGCCGCTGGTGTCGGTGCCCTCGATGGTGCCGTCGTATAAAATGGTGATCTTGTCACCGGACAGCATGTTTTTGCAGCTGACGGTCGCCTTTGAAAGGTCAAAGGCCAGCTCGCTTCCATCATTTCGCGTCACCACCAGGGTTCCGGACGCGTAGCTTTTCAGCACGCCGTCCACACTGCCAGTGCTCGAAGCTCCCTGCTGGGCATTGTCCGTTTTCGCGCAGGCCGTAAAGGATACCGCTAAAAGTACACACAGTAAAATCCCGAGGATTTTTGTCTTTTTCAATTCTTATCTCTCCTTTTATGCGATCCTCCTTCCATACCTGACCCTATTATATAATAGAATTCGCTTTGCGGCCACCAATTTCAGCCAATAAAAAACCGCTGAGCGCAATATCAGCGGTTTTTACTTATTTTTGTTGTTTATTACGGTTAAGGAAAGGCCGTGTGCTCCCGCAATCATTTGCCCTCATGGCGCTTTTTTATTTCAGCGGATCGCGGTTAAGGGGCATGGTCATACACCGCGGGCCCCCACGGCCGCGCACCAGCTCGGAAGCTTCAATACTGATGACGTCAATGCCGTTTTCGGCCAGCACCTCGTTGGAGCGCTCATTCCGCCCGTAGGCCACGATAACCCCCGGTGCGATGGCCAGGGTATTGGTGCTGTCATTCCACTGCTCTCTGGCCGCGGCCACCGGATTGCCGCCGCCGCTTTCAATGAGCTTTATGCTCGTGAGGTTCAGGGCCCGTCTCAGGGCGTCGTGCAGGCTGTCGATGTGCTCGTAGCGCATATGCCCCTTGCTGCCCCGGCGGATCATCACAGTTTCCACGTGGTCCAGAATGCCCGGGTACACGGTAAATTTGTCGTAATCCACCATGGTAAAGACCGTGTCCAGGTGCATGAAAGCCCTGTCCTTGGGAATCTTGACAGCCAGCACGCCCTCCAAGGCCGGGTTGTCCTCGAACAGCCGCTTTGCCAGCTCCTCGACGCCCTGCACCTGGGTCCGCTCGCTGCACCCCACCGCCACCACAGTCGGGCTGAGGATCAGGATATCCCCGCCCTCCACCGAGAAGAACTTATCATATTCATAGTAGGTTTTCCCCCCGCAGGAGGCGAACAGGGGATGATTTTTATAAATGTAGTGCATGTACAGGCTTTCCCGCTTGCGCACCTCGGTGGCCATGGAACTGATGCTCATGCCGTCGCCGATGGTGACCGCCGGGTCACGCATAAAATACAGGTTCGGCAGCGGGTTCATGTAAAAGGCATAGGGCTCGGATTCGTTGATATAATCCGAGAGCACCCGCTCCCGTTCCACATGGTCCAGCTCCTTCTGAAGCACGCCGGCGATCAGCGATTCCGCCAGCTTGCAGTCCTCCATGGAAAGCAGGTATTCCTGCAAAAATCCATCAATGTAATTGCCCGAGGACGGGTTCTGGTCGATGACATCACGCACCAGGTTTTCGCGCACCTGTGCGTCTGCCAGAATATCGGTCAGCAGCTGCTCCACGTAATACACGTGGATACCGCGCCCGGTGAGCACCCCCGCAAAGGCGTCGTGCTCCTCCTGCATGCGCCTGAGCCAAGGGATATCCTCGAAGAGGACCTCCTTGAGCACGTTGGGCACAATGCGCTCAAGCTCCTTGCCTGGCCGGTGCAAAAGGACGGCGTTAAGCTTTCCGATCTCCGACTGTATATTCAGTAGCTTTTCTTCCATTCACTTGTTCTCCAATCTTTCTGCAATTCTTATATTATACCCTCTTTGCCTTAAAAGAAAAACAAATAAAACGGCGCCCTCGCAGACGGATGTCTAAAACTTAACATCCGCCTGCGAGGGCGCCGTCTACGGGCTTTCAACTGCCAAAATTTGGCATCAAAAAAGAAGAATACGCGATTCTTCCCCTTCGTCTAAGCTTATGCGGGTTTAATCAAAATGTCAGTGGGATTCTTAGTAGCTGAAAGCACCTTCAACTTCGTCTACTAATGCGATTTTAACGCTTTTTGTGAGGACATCGGAATATGAGAAGGATAATCTCTGAGTCGGCCGTTTATCTTCCTTTACGCTGACGGTAAAGATGCTTGGGTAAGTCCCTTCAATAACGCCTTCTTTTTGATAGAGCTTTTTCTTGCTCTTATGGGCTTCCAGTTTTACTCTTTTTCCACGATAGTTTTCAACCTCACGCTTGACGTCCATAATTGTCGCTTTTTGTTTCTGCATGAACTTCACCTCGTTTGTGGATTTACATCTTAGTCATTATAACACGATTCCTCCAAAAAGTAAAGTATAATTATAGCAGTCTTAATTATCATTGTCAATATGTAAATGCACTTTTTATTTTCAAAATGTTTCTCGTTTACATCCGCTTCTATATGTTGTGTAATGGTTTTACAGAATAACCGGATATAGAAATCTTTTGGGACTCCAACCGGTTTTTTAACGCAAATATTTTTATGCTTAATTTTCACCTTATTTGTTAAAAAGTATCACTGTTTTATCACGCAAACCATATAACTATTTTCTGATTTTTTGAACAAAATTTCATTTTCGCTCCTCTTTTGCTTGTAAAAACAAGCCTTTTAATCTATAATAGAAGTTAAAGGACATTTTTGTTCATCGTCTAAGGATTAAACAGACGATCACTTTGAAAAAATGCATTGGAGATAAGGACAATGAACACAGACCAGCGTTTACTACAGGCAATTGCCAAACTATATTATGAAGAGGGACGGACCCAGTCCGAAATCGCCACCCAGTTCAGCATTTCCCGTCCCAAGGTGTCGAGAAAGCTGGCGGAAGCGCGGGAACGCGGCATCGTCAAGATTTTCATCGACGACGCCATCGATGATATCAGCGAGATGGAGCAGCAGCTCCTGACCGCCTTCCACCTCAAGGGGGCTCGTGTGGCCTCGGTGCCGGAGGACGACGTGGAGCTGGCCATCCAGCTGACTGCCCGCCTGGGCGCGCAGTTTCTCCCGACCTTTCTGGACCCCGGCGACCATATCGGCGTGAACTGGGGCTGGACGCTCTTTGAGCTCTCCAAGGAATTTCCGGCCTTTGCCCTGCCGGACTGCTCCCTGGTCCAGCTCTCCGGCGCGGTTGACAACGCCAACTGCCGCAGCTTTGCCCATGAGATCATCAGCAACCTGTCCCAGAAGCTCGGCGCGGAGAGCGCTTTCTGCCTGCCCTGCCCGGCGCTGGTGGAAAGCCCGATCATCCTCGATATCCTCCTGCACGACGCCAAGGTCCGCAGCCTGCTGGAACGGGTGGAGGCCTGCAATAAGCTCTTTGTCAACATCGCGACCCCGGATGAGGATTCCTGCCTCTACCAGGCCGGATACCTGAACGATGAGAATATTGCCCGCCTGAAGGACGTGGGGGCCGTTGGCAGTATCTGCAGCCGTTTCTTTGACAAAAACGGCAATATCTGCGATCCTGAGCTCGATAAGCGCACGGTCGGCGTCTCACTGGACGCCATTAAAAACGCCGAGTGTGTGCTGGCATGCATTGTCGGCCGCCAGAAAGCCCGTGCGGTTTACTACGCCCTCAAGGCCGGCTGGATCGACGTCCTGGTCACCGACTCGCTGACCGCCGAGCGGGTCATTGACCTGGCGAAGCGGGAGGGCGTGCTGTAAACAGAAAAAGAACTGCCCGTTCGGGACAGTTCTTTTTTAATGCACACTCACCGCAGGCTCCCCTTTGAGCCCCAGTGGTCCAACTCCAGAATATTGAGATAGATCTGGTTTCCGGCATAACCCAGCTGTTCCTCAAAAAGCTCAAAAAGCTTTTTGGTGTAAACCTTCAGGTACGGCTCAGGCGTTTTGCCGTATAGTCGTGTCTCCATGAAAGCGCAGGATGCCAGCTCGCCGCCGCGGTAAAGGCTGCGGCCGTCGTCGATCTGCACAATGGCCCGGTCTCCGGGCTTACCGGGCAGCATGGGCACCAGGGCCGCAACCCCGGCGGCCAGGGTCCGCTTTTCCTCATCGGTTAATTTCTTTGAAAGACTGATCTGTATGTAAGGCATTCTCTTTCTCCTCCTCTCTGCTGTGCGCCATCAGCACACTGCTGCCGAGGGCGATTCCCAGCGCGTCGGACAGAACCTCGCACTTGGAGCGGAACAGGTAAAACACCTTTTCGGGAAAATCCTCACCGCCAAAATCGCTCTCGTAATTGGCCAATCCCTTGAGGATGATCATATCCGCTTTCCGGAGGTTTTCCAGGGCTTCCTGGGACATATACCGGGGGTGCAGGCCAATGCAGTCGGTTCCGGTGTTCAGGATCTCCCCCTCCCTGTCAAGCCCTGCCATCCACGCGTCCTCCTCCAGAGCGTCGTTATAGATGGGGCCGCCCTTGACCATCACGCTTACCGCCAGCGGCGCCAGCCCGCGCGCCCGGCGCCATTGGCCGAGCAGCTCGAGCAGCAGGCGGTCCAGCACGATCTCTCCGGCGTTGTCGGTGACCAGCGTCAGCGTGCCCGCGGCCAGCAGGCGTTCTCTGAACGGCGCGTAGTCGTCGATGGCAAAGGGCTCCTCCATGCTCTTTTCAAGGGCTCCGGCCACGTCAAACTCGTCGGCAAAGGACACATCAATAATGTTGCCGCTGGCCGCGGCCCTGAGGGCATACAGCAGCGGGTCGTCCTTCTGCTCCACTGCCCGCCGGATCTCGGGAAGCAGGCGCAGCATCTGCCCATTCTGCTTTTTCCGCACCGCCCTCAGAGGATCAGGGTCGCCCAGAGCATCGCAGAATAGGCGGAACATCTGGGAACCAGAAACCCCGGCATGGATGTGGATGCTCTGCCGGCTCACCAGGTCGATCTCCTTTCTCAAAATTTCGTTCTGTTTTTCCACGGGCAGCTTAAACAGCTCGAACTGGCGCAGCAGAAAACCAAGCTGGCAGCGTGCCAGACATAAAAAATGCATGGGTGCTCCTTTCTGAGTAAAAAACCGGCTTTGGAAAAAGCCGGTTTTTGTTTATAAGTAATAGAGGGTTACGGGCGCAGGGCTATCCCTGGAAGCCGTGTTTTTTGAGGAACTCGGTCCGCGCTTCCCAGGCAGGGAACAGCGCGTAGGGGATGGCCTTGTAGACCTCGTACAGGTCGGCGTAGATACTCACATTCTTCGCAATGGGCTCGTAGACGCGTTCCACCTTGCAGAAGGCCTCGGAGGCTTCCTGCCAGCTGCCGAAATAGCCAGCCGCCAGGGCCGCGTTCCAGGCCACGCCCTTAGCGCCGAACTCGGTACCGCCGGGCAGGCTGATGGGCGCGTTGCAGATGTCCGCGAAGATCTGGCACCACACTGGGCTCTTAGAGCCGCCGCCGGACAGGCGGATATCGCTTACCGGGTAGGTGTAGGCGTCCAGACAGTGCTTGTTGGCGAAGGCCATGCCCTCGTACACAGCGCGCTGCATGACGTGGCGGTCGCTGTGAAGGTTCAGGCCGAAGAAGTTGCCCCGGGCGTTGGTGTTGGTAAAGGGCGCGCGTTCTCCCGCCGCGTTCATATAAGGATGGTAGATGGTACCGTCACAGCCCGGGTTCACCTTGTCAATCACCTCGTCAAAGAGGGCGTAGACACTGCGGCCCTCCTTTTCGGCCTGCAGCTTATCCGCGCAGGTAAAGTTGTTCACAAACCAGTCGCTGTTCGGCGTGCCGGTCAGTGGCGCGATGAGCTGCTGCCATTTGCCCGGTATGTTGTGAATGGTCTGGCAGCCCAGCATGGGTGAGTGGGCGAACTTGGGCATGGTCAGCATGATGACGCCAGAGGTTCCCAGGATAATGTTGGCCTGTCCGTCGTCCACCGCGCCGACGCCGGCACTGCAGCAGACAACATCCCAGCCGATGGAAGCCACAGGTGTCCCGGCCGCCAGCCCGGTCTGCCTCGCGGCCTGCTCCGTAACGTGCCCGCAGATTTCCCAGGGCTCCTGCAAGGGCAGGAATTTGTCCTTCAGGTCTAGGATTCCCTCAATCTCCATGACCCTGTCGCTGTAGGTGCGGGTTTCGTCGATCTGTGAATAAAAATCGGTAGCGTTGGAGCCAAATTCGCCGGTCAGGTTGTAGCACATCCAGTTGGTGTTCAGGCAGAAGTGGGCTGTCCGTTCCAGCACCTCAGGCTCATGCTCCTTCATCCAGGGAAGCAGGATACCCACATCGCCGGTCATCAGCCAGTTGGCGGTCGCGCCGAAAATCTGCTCCATCTTTCCGCTCTCAATCCATTCCCTGGTCATGCCGGCGCACCGCGCGTCGTTCCAGAGAATCCCTTTGCGGGCCGGGCGGTTGTCCTTATCCAGGAAGCAGACCCCCACGCCCTTTCCGCCGAGCCCGATGGCCAGCACTTCCTTCTTGTCCACACCGCATTTTCCCATGAGGTCGCTGATAACGCCGGCGACCTCTTTCCAGTCCACGTCCATGTCGAATTCTGACCAGCCAAAATGCGGCTCCTCCACAGGGGTCGACCGTGAGGCGACGCAGATTTCATTCCCCTGCATATCAAACAAAGCGGCCTTTACCATAGATGTCCCCGAATCAATTCCAATGATATAACCAGTTTTCATCGTATTACTCTCCTATCTCTCTCCTGTAAAATCACAATCCGCTTAAAGCTTTCCGGCTGCCTTCCAGGCCATGAAGGGCCTCTGAACATCCCAGGTGCCGCCGTCACAGGGCACATTGATCCCGGTGGTGTACTCACAGAGGTCCGACGCGAAGAACCAGCAGATCTTGGCGATCTGATCCGGCGTGCCGAATTCGCGCATGGGGATCTGGTCCAGCTTGGCCTCAGGACGCTCCTCGATGATGTGGTGCACCATCGGGGTATCGGTGACGGACGGCGCGTAGCCGTTCACGCGGATGCCGTAGGGCGCGCACTCCGCGGCCAGCACGCGGGTCAGGGCAAAGAGCCCGGCCTTGGTGGCGCTGTAGACCCCAAGCCCAAAATCCGGGAACTGCCCCAGGATGGAGTGGGCGTTGATGATGCTGCCGTGCCCCTGTTCCTTCATGATTTTAATGGCTGCCCGGCTGGTGTAAACCGGTCCCCGCAGGTTCACGTCGATGAGCAGGTCGGTCACGTCGTCGGTTGCGTCCTCAACGCGCTCTCTGCGGAAGACGCCGGCGTTGTTGACCTGGACGTCCAGACGCCCGCCGAAATAACCGCCGATCTGTTCGTAGGCGGCGTTGACGCTCGCGGAGTCTGTGACATTGCACTCGACCGCGATGGCGTCAGCGCCCCTGGCCTTACATTCCTCAGCCACAGCAGCGGCTGTTTTCAGGTTCATATCCAGCACCGCGGCATTATAGCCGCGTTCGGTAAAGTAGAGCAAAATGGCCCGTCCTATCCCCTGGCCGCCGCCAGTGACGGCGATGACAGGTTTTTCGGACATTGTATTCTTTTGACAATTCATCATATATCTCCTCTCAGATGATCCCCTTAAATCATGCTATTCATCAAAGCTGTCAAGTATCGCCAGGCTGGCCGACACGCCCAGACGGTCAGCGCCGGCTTCGATATTGGCCTTGGCGTCTGCCCATACATGCATCCCCCCAGATGCTTTTACCTGCATGGTGTCTGGAATGCTGGCCTTCATCAGCGCTACGTCGTGCGGGTTGGCGCCGCCGGTGCCAAAGCCTGTGGAGGTCTTGACAAAGTCGGCTCCCGCCTTCGCGGCCATCTGGCAGGCAGTGGTTTTTTCGGCGTCGGTCAGGTAACAGGTCTCAATGATCACCTTGACCAGGGTGCCGTCCGCGGCGTCCACAACAGCCTTGATGTCTCTGTACACGGTATCCTGGTCGCCTGCCTTCAGCGCGCCGACATTGATGACCATGTCCACCTCCTGGGCGCCGCCCGCGATGGCGTCCTCTGTCTCAAAGGCTTTGACGGCCGGGGTGTTGGCCCCCAGCGGAAACCCAATAACGGTGCATACCTTAACCTCTGAGCCCTTCAGAAGCTCTGCCGCCTGTCTTACATTGCAGGGGTTGACGCATACCGACGCCGCGCCGATTTCCCTGGCTTCCTCACAAATTTTCGCGATCTGCTCCGGTGTGGCCACAGCCTTGAGCAGGGTGTGGTCCATCATACCAGCTAATTGTTTTTTATCCATACTAAACCTCGTTTCGTTATTCTAATCCGTCACTCAGACCAGCCGAAGCTTTTCCAGGCTTGTCTTTATCTTTTCTTTTTCGTCCTCACTCAGCTCTGCCAGCGGCCTGCGCATATACCCCAGAGGCACACCCATCAACCCGGCGGCGTATTTGTAGCCTGCCACAAAGGGCCCGGTCTTCAGGGCTTCCCGAATGAGCAGAATTTCATTCTGCGCCGCTCGTCCACCTGCAATATCTCCTGCCTCCATGGCGTTTACCAGCTTCAGAACCGCCTTTGGAAAGACCGCGGATATCAGGGATACCACGCCGGCCCCGCCGAGCTGCATGACCGAAAAGGTGGTCGCGTCACTGCCATTTAAAAACGTCATGGGGCGGTCCGGCCCGATGAGGCGCATCGTGTTCTGAATGTGCACAAAGTCAATGGTGCTCTCCTTGTAGAACTGCATATTGCCATTATGCTTGAAGATGGCCGCCACCGATGCCGGCGACAGCGTATTCCCTGTCTGCGGGGCGTTGTAGATGCCTGCCGGAAGGGCCGTGGCAGAAGCGATGGCGTCAAAATAGGCCACCAGCTCCTCCTGGGGAATGCTGTAAACACAGGGCTGCTGGATGCAGACCGCGTCCACGCCGGCAGCCTCATAGCCCCTTAAAACCTGCATGGCCTCCGGAAGGGTCTGGCAGGCAATGTTCCCCATTACCAGCGCCCGGTCCCCGGCTGCCTCCACGACCGTCTTAGTGGTCTCAACCAGCTCCTCTGCCGTGAGTGACAAAGATTCACTGGCGATCCCATTGGTAAACAGCGCTTTTATGCCATTTTGAAGCTGATACGCTACCTCACCCCTTAACAGAGGGTAATCCACCTGTCCGTCTTCTGTAAATGGCGTGATCAGTTCGGTCATTACACCTTTAAAAGACACGTTATCTGCCATATGCTTTTACTCCTTACTGAAATTTTTCTGAGCACTCGGAAAATTGAACATGAATTGAACATAATTTTGAATTCAAAGTTTTATAATCATTTGTTCAACCCCATTATATAGCGTTCCATTTCAAAAAGCAATAGCAGAAAACGCATTCACCCTTTCATTTAACCTCATTTCAATTGTTTAAAATTATATTTTTTGTATTTTTTATCAATATATAGTTGTATAATGACATCATTATATCTATATATAGCAATACGGAATTATTTTGAAAAAATATTATATATTAAGTATATTTGAGAATATGTTCATTTCTAACCTGAGAATCTCTTTACTTTCATCGTCTTATCTTTTCAATTTGTTTTTAAAGCCTCTATTTGAAAATAAATCTGAACAAAATTTCATTTTTCTCACAAACCAATTTTTTATGTCACTGTATTATAGCATATTTCTGCCTGCGGCACACTTCCTTTCCTGCGCGTTTAAGGTTTAGCGCTTTTCTCCGGGCATTAAAAAAGAACCCGCCGCAGCGGGTTCCTGTCCTTGGTCCTATTCTTCTTCCTTCAGCTCGTCCTGCTTCTTCTCATTAAAAATCTCATACATCTGGTCACCGTATTTCAGGGCGTCGATGGCGCGCAGGGGATTCTTAATCCAGATGGCATCGTCGTACTGCATGAGCTTTTCGGGGTCGGTGAAGCCCCAGGTACAGAGGACCGGGAGCATTCCAGCGTTTTTGGCGGTCTCGTAGTCCACAGAGCTGTCTCCCATATAGATGCAGTCACCGGGAGCCACACCCATCTTAGCCGCGACCTCCAGGGTCTGTGTGGGGTCTGGTTTTCTGGGCTTGTTGTCGTTCTGACCTACCACATCCACAAATTCGCTGATGTCAAACAGAGCGTCCACAATGGTCTTGGCCGCGCCGTCGGGCTTGTTGGTACACACGGCGAAGGGGATCTTGTGCACATGCAGGTAGCGCAGTAAATCCTTGATGCCGTCGTAGGCTACCGTTTTGTGGGTGTAGCGTTTGGCGTACTCGTCCTTCATCAGGGCCACTGCTTCGTCCACCAGGGCCTCGTCCTTTGCCATTTCCGGGGTCACGGCGCGTTTGATCAGGTTTCTCAATCCCCGGCCAATGAGCTTTTTGCCCTCCTGGTAGCTTTTCAGCTCCAGCCCGTAGTGCAGCATTACCTGGTTGCAGGCATCGACAAGGTCCTCGAGAGAGTTGATCAGGGTACCGTCTAAATCAAAGATAATTCCGCTGTAGCGGGGTTTGAACAGTTCTTTCGCAGTTGTCATGGTGATTCGCCTCCATTTTTTTGTCCCGATGCAGATGTCGGTCTTTCGGTCTATTCATTATACCACAAATTTGGCCAAGTATCCTTGGATTTTAGAAAAGGTGTTCCCTCACTCAACCCCGCCTGCTGCCCACGAGTCTTTACCGCGCAAATATATCCTGATTTTTACTGGTCTTTACATAAAATACAGGGTATAATATATGTAAATATACTTTTTTAACAACTGGAGGTATCATTATGTCATTTCGTACCGATCACTACGCGGCACTGGCCAAAACGCTGATCGCCAAAATGGAAAAGCGCCATTTTGAAGCCCACTACTGTGCGACCAAAAAAGAAGCACTGGTTTTGGCGCTCTCCCTCATCCCCGACGGGGCATCGGTGACACACGGCGGCTGCATGACCATCGAGGAAATCGGCCTGGTGGACGCGGTCAAGCAGGGGGTTTACAACTATATCGACCGCAGTGTCGCCACTACCCCGGACGAAAAGCGCGAGGCCATCGCAAAAGGCATGATGGCCCATACCTTTCTCATGAGCGCCAACGCCATCAGCCGTGACGGCGAGCTTGTCAACATCGACGGCTTCGGCAACCGGATCGCCCTCCTGGCCTATGGGCCGGACCAGGTCATTGTGCTGGCTGGCATGAACAAGGTTGCCGGAAGCCTTGAAAATGCCATTGACCGCGCCCGCAACGAGGCCGCCCCCATCAACTGCGTGCGCCTGAACCGGCAGACGCCCTGCCTGAGCACTGGCGTCTGCGGCGACTGCCACAGCGCGGACTGCATCTGCAGCAATATCGTCATCACCCGGAACAACCCGATCCCGGGGCGCATCAAGATTATTTTAATCGGCGAGGCGTGCGGTTATTAGAATTGCACCAAAAAATAAACTTGACAATGTTTTGCGGGTAGCGTACAATTAACCCAATCAATTTGTAAACAGGAGTAATCTCATGGCAATTTTAACATCTTTAAACAATGTTAAAAAAATGAATACCTTTTTCAGCAGCTTTAGCTTTTTTAGCTTTAGCTTCTTTTGGTGTCCAAAATTTAGTTGCCACGAGCGAACAGCCTGATCGGATTGTACAATGATATGATCATCAAGGGTCTGTCTCTGGTAACAGAGGCAGACCCTTTTTCGATTTTTTAACCACCAAACAAAAATAAAAGAAACGAGGAAAAACAAATGACACCCTTCAACGATCCCGAAATGGAAGAATTAATGAAAATCAAGGAACCCTACAAAAAGGCCAACCGTAAATACAAGGCTGAGGACACCATCATCAATATTGGTGATATTCACTTCGGCGAAGGCAACTTCCACGTTTTCTCCGGCCCCTGCTCAGTCGAGAGCAAGGAACAGATCACCGAGGTGGCGAACCGCGTAAAGGCCGCCGGCGCCACTGTCCTGCGCGGCGGGGCCTTCAAGCCCAGAACCTCCCCCTACGCATTCCAGGGAATGGCCGCAGACGGCATCGAGCTGATGCTGGAAGCCAAGCGTGAAACCGGGCTGCCCATCGTGTCCGAAATCATGAACATCGCGCTGCTGGACCTTTTCGCGGATGTGGATATCCTCCAGGTGGGCGCCCGCAATATGCAGAACTTCGATTTACTCAAGGCTCTGGGCCGCAGCAAAAAACCGATCCTCTTAAAGCGCGGGCTGGCCAACACCATCGAGGAGCTCCTGATGAGCGCGGAATACATCATGGCCGGCGGCAATGACAACATCATTCTGTGCGAACGCGGTATCCGTACCTTTGAGACCGCCACCCGCAACACTCTGGACATCTCAGCCGTCCCTGTCCTGAAAAAACTGACCCACCTGCCTGTGATCGTTGACCCCAGCCACGGCTGCGGCAAGGCTGAGCTGGTTGAGCCCATGTCTCTGGCTGCCCTGGCCGCCGGCGCTGACGGCCTCATTATCGAAGTCCACAACGATCCGGCCAACGCCCTTTGCGATGGCCCCCAGTCCTTAACGCCAGACCAGTTCGACACTCTGATGAGGGACAAAATCCGGCCGATGTCTGAGCTCATGGGCAAAAAGCTCGGGGCTTAATCGGAAAACCACTATGACGCCCTTATCACTCACACCCGAACAGCAGAAAAGCCTCCGGGACTACCAGTCCGCCATGGCAAACACCCGCACGCCGGTCGAAAACCCCACTGTGGCCTACTTTGGCACGCTGGGGTCCTACACCGAGCAGGCCGCCATTGGTTTTTTCGGCGAGGACTGCCGCCGCGTATCCCACCGTTTATCCGAGGATGTTTTTAAAAGCATCACAAGCCAGGGGGCGGACTACGGCGTCCTGCCCATTGAAAACAGCACCACTGGCTCCATCGCCGCGGTTTACGACCTTTTAGCCAAGTACAACTGCTATATTGTCGGGGAGACCAAGGTCAAGATTGAGCACTGTCTTCTGGGGGTGCCCGGAAGCCGCCTTTCGGACATCCGCGAGGTATACTCTCACGCCCAGGGCTTTGAGCAGTCCGGTGAGTTTCTCGCCGCCTACCCGGACTGGAAGTGCCTGACCTACTACAACACCGCCGTGGCCGCCGAGCATGTGGCAAAAAGCGCCAACCCGGCCTTTGCCGCCATCGCCAGCCGCCGGGCCGCCGCCATCCACGGCCTCAGTATTCTGGCAGAGGACATCAACCTGTCCGAGACCAATGTCACCCGGTTTGTGATCGTGGCCAGCCGCATGGAGCTCTGCCCCGACTGCAATAAAATCAGCATCGCCTTTCACCTGCCCCATGTGGCGGGCTCCCTGTTTCAGGCCCTTTCGGTTTTTGACGCCAACGCCCTGAACCTGTGTAAAATCGAATCGCGTCCCATCCGCGACCACAACTGGGAATACCTGTTCTTCATTGACTTTATCGGCAATATTGACGGAACTCCCCTCGACACCGTCATGGAGGAAGTGATTTCCAAAACAGAGGGCTTCCATTTCCTCGGAATCTATAAAGATAATTAGTTTTTTTGATATTTTTATGGACTATTTTTCAAAGATGTACTAAAATTAAAGGAGTACAGCCGCCGCATTTACCGGACAGAATCCCAATGTGGCGGCATTAAATCCAATGAGGTCAAGCAGATGAAAAAAAGCGCGGTGGAGTATCGGTATCTGTTCATCTCCGCACTGGCTGTAATATGCCTGTGCGGTTTATTTTTATGTATTCCGGCCTATGGCAAAGAGGACACTGCAACCGTTCGTGTCGGCTACTATGAGGACGGCGACTACATGTACCGGAACACCGCGGGCGAGTACGTCGGCTATGACTTTGAATTTTTACGGGAAATCTCAAAATTCAGTGACCTGCGCTATAATATTATTGACTGCACCAGCTGGGAAAACACCTACAGGCTTCTAAAGGAAGGGCAGATCGACATTCTTCCAGCCGTTTATAAAAACGCCGAGCGTGAGCAGGAGTGTTTATTTTCCGAGCAGCCCATGTGCAATATTTACACCACTCTCAACGTCCGGGCCGATGATACCCGCTACAGCTATGAGGATTTCTCTGCCTTCCAGGGTATGAAGGTCGGGATCATCAAGGACAGCGTCGACGGGGAAAACTTCAAAAGCTACTGTGCCGAAAACAATATCGCGCTCACAGTTCTGCCCTATTTCGAAACCCAGGATCTCCTGGGCGCCCTGGAGGACGGCACCCTGGACGGTGTGGCCATCACCCATCTGGGCCGCAACAGCACCTTCCGCAGTGTCGCCCAGTTCGCGCCGGCGCCGCTTTACATCGCGATCTCCAAAAGCCGCCCCGATGTAGCCGAAGCAGTTGACAGCGCCATCAGCACCATTCTTCTGCGTGACCCCAACTACACCATGAACCTTTACAATAAATATTTTTCTGTCACCAACGCCCAAAAGCCTGTCTTTACAAAATCTGAGCTAAAATACATCGAGAGTAAAAAAACTGTATCCGCTGTGTACGATTATATGGCCCCGCCGTTCTCCTACACCAGTCCGGACAACGGCGCGTTTGCCGGTATCGCAGCAGACCTCTTCAGCCAGATCGCAGAGAACAGCGGACTGCGCTTCCAGTTCAGCCCAGAAGTCTACTCCCTCGGGCTTGAGAAGGTCAAAAATGGCCGGGCAGACGTCATCTGCAGTGTTGCGGGCGATTACCTCTGGGAATCCCGCAATAATCTGAGCACCACCCGCTACTACCTGCGATCCCCCACTGTTCTTATCCGTAAAAACACATCGGCACCCCTGGCCAGAATCGCCATGCCACAGGATTACGGCGCGGCAGAAGCCATTATCAGCGATTACCCCGACGCGGACGTCTACTATTACAGCAATACCGAGGCTTGCCTGGAAGCCCTGATGGAAAACAGGGTGAACGCTGTTTTCGCCAACTCCCAGGTTGCCGATTACCTGCTGTCTGACGCGTCCTACACAGCGCTGAGCAGCACTCCCCTGAGTAATTATACCATCGAGCTGTCCATCGGCGTCTCAAACACCGCCGATCCCCGGCTTTTCTCCATCCTCGACAAATGCATCCAGTACACCTCTGAGGAAAATATTGACGCCATTGTCATGGAAAACAGTATTCAGCCAAAGGCTATGACGGTTCGCGAATTCCTCACTGAGAACGCTGTGACCGTGATCGCCATCACCGTGTCTGTTTTAGGGCTGATCATCCTGCTGCTGGTCTATAACCTGCGCAGCAAGTCTAAGAGCAACCAGAAGATCCAGAATCTCCTCTACCGGGACACTCTCACAGGGCTCGATAATCTGGACAAGTTTCTCGCCGAGTGCGGCGGCCTGCTGAAATCGGCCCCAGAAGGCGGCTACGCCCTCATTTACAGCGACATTAACCAGTTTAAAACCATCAATGACCGCTACGGATTTACCGCGGGTGACCAACTGCTGCGGGCCTACGCCCAGATCCTCCGGGAAAACATACGGGAGGGCGAGTACTGCGCCCGCGTTTCCTCCGACAACTTTGTACTGCTGCTAAAGTACTCTGATTGGGAAACCCTGTGCACCCGGATGACAGACATTCAAAAAGCCACTGACAGTTGGATACAACGCGCAGGCTTTCCGGCGCCAGTTCTCACTGCTTCCGGCGTCTACCTGGTCGACAAGGCCGAAAAGCAGGACGTCCAGCTCATGCTTGACCTGGCAAACTACGCGCGCCGAAGCGCGAAAAACACCTCCAAAAGCGCTATCGTGCTGTACGACCGCCAGATGCGGCAGAACACCCTGCTTCGCAAAGAGCTCACCGACCGCCTTCCCGCCGCCCTCAGAGCGCACGAATTCGTGCCCTATTTTCAGCCAAAGGTAAACATGATCACTGGCCAGATCGTTGGCAGTGAGGCGCTTGTGCGGTGGAACCACCCTGACCGCGGCCTCTTGGCTCCCGGTGCCTTTGTCCCTGTCTTTGAGGAAAACGGCAGCATTGTGGAAATCGACTGGTATATTTACGAGGCTGTCTGTTACACCCTCCGAAGCTGGATGGACCGCGGCCTGCCAGTATACCCGGTATCCTGCAATTTCTCCAGCATCCATTTTGACCACAGCGACTTCACCGACCGGATTACTGCCCTGGCAGACCTTTACGCCATCCCCCATAGGCTCCTGGAGCTGGAAATCACAGAGAGCATTATCGTGACGCACCCCAAACGGGTTGCCTCCCAGATCGCCTCTCTGAGGGAAAAGGGATTCATGACCGCCATCGACGACTTCGGCTCTGGGTATTCCTCGCTGGGACAGCTGGAGCAGATGGCCGCCCGGGTCCTCAAGCTGGACCGGAGCTTTGTGCAGCGCGGTATGCTCGACGCGCGGGAACAGACCGTGATCGCCAACATTGTAAACCTGGCCCACGACCTCGGCATGCGCATTTTGTGCGAAGGCGTGGAAACAAGGCAGCAGGCCAATATCCTGATCCGCCTCGACTGCATCTACGCCCAGGGATTCTACTACTCAAAGCCCGTTCCGCTGGAAGAATTCGAGGAGATGCTCCTCAAACCGCCTTTTGAAAGCATAAACCTATAAAACAATCAAACCTTAATTCTTGAAATGGATAACAGCATGAGGTATAATTATCTTAATATATCTTAGAATCGTATTATGTTCATAATCAACACTGGCAAAGGGGTGGATGTGTTTTTCGTCACGGTTCCGAAAATGCTGTAGCTTATGCGCAAACAAAGGAATACCTATATTTTTATCTTAATCTGCATCTTTGTCATGGGGTTTTTGTTGTTTTCACTCATCCAGATGCAGGGCTACGCCAACATCATCAACGACGCCGGTATTGTCCGCGGCGGTACCCAGCGCTGTGCCAAGCTGGAGCTGAGCGGCGAGCCCAACGATGAGCTGATCACCTATCTGGACGGACTGATTCGCAAGCTTGAAGCCAGTGAAAACAAGCATCTTTATACTTCCCACGACTCAGCCGCCTACCACGATAATCTGGAGGCGGTCAAAACCAAATGGGATGAGATCAAAGCGGAAATTCCAGCTCTGAGGTTATCCTCTGCCATAGAGTTGCGTGAACACTTTCTCAGTCTGAGTGAGGAGCACTTTGAGCTGGCCAACAAAATGGTTTACGCCGCCCAGTACCGGGCGGAAAACGAGCTGCGGAACAGCATTATCCTGAGTGTTGTCATGATTCTCGCTGTCTCGCTAATCATGTATACCCTGGAACGCCGGAGCCAGCAGGAGCTGGAGCGGGTATTCTACACCGACCACCTGACCGCCCTTCCCAACCAGGCTGCCTTTGAGATCAGTGCAGCTGAAAAGCTGAGATCCGCGTCACCTGGCGCCTATCTGATGATATACCTTGACCTGAACAATTTTAAGTTTGTCAACGATTCCTATGGCTACAACGCCGGTGATAAGCTTCTGCTGTCCTTCTCGGCAACGCTGAAGCGGTTTTGCAGCAGCAATGAAATCTGCGCCCACCTGCACGCCGACCACTTCGCCATTTTGCTTAAAAAGCGCGAACACGTCATTGAAGATCTCCAGACTGCGGTCCTGGCATCCATCGAAAGCGAGCGGGAGCTGAACCTCTCAGACATTTTAACGTGCAGCTACGGCGTTTACACCATTCCCGACCCGGACGCGTCCATTGCTTCCTGTATCAGCAAAGCCAGCGTTGCTCTAAAAGAGGGGCGCAGCAGCCAACGCACTGTTGCCTATTACGATCAGCATCTACTGGATAAGATCACCAATGAAAATAAGATGACCCGCTGGATGCACCAGGGGCTTTCGGAAAAGGAATTCCAGATTTATCTCCAGCCCAAGGTCAACCTTGAGCGGTCTGAGGTCACGGGGGCCGAGATCCTGGTCCGCTGGAACTCAGAGCCCTTTGGCTTTCTGCCGCCGGATGAGTTTATCCCCCTGTTTGAGAAAAACGGTTTTATCGTGGACCTGGACTTCTACGTGCTGGAGGCCACCTGCCAGATACTGAAGCAGTCGCTTAAGATCTCGCCTGAGCGCACTGTGGTGCTGTCAGTCAATGTCTCGAGGGTTACGCTCTTTCAGAATGATTTTATCAAACGCTTTGTTCAGATGGCCGAGCGCTATGGAGTCCCGCCGAAATACCTCGAGATTGAGATCACAGAAAATGTCTTTATCTTTGACGCCAACACCGTGGAACAGATTCTTTCCCAGCTGCGGAGCTATGGATTCAGTATTTCCATGGACGACTTTGGCTCAGGGTATTCCTCCCTGAACCTGCTGCGTGAGCTGCCCATTGACGTCTTAAAAATCGACCGCATCTTTTTACAGGAGAGCATCCGTGTCGAGAAGGCCTACGCCATCATCAAATCTGTTGTGGAAATGGCCCACTCCCTGAATATGGTGGTGGTCTGTGAGGGCGTCGAAACCCTGGAGCACGCCGAATTCTTAAAAACCATCCACTGCACGGTGGGACAGGGCTATTACTTTTCAAAGCCCATTCCTCTTTCAGCGTTTCAGGAAAAATACAGTCTGCTGCCAACACAAAAACACCCGGATTCTTAAGATCCGGGTGTTTTTTATCTAAGGGGTTACTGAACGCGGCTGTTGCCGCCCATTCCCATGAAGCCGCCGTTGTTGTTATCATTGTCAACACGGGAGTTGTTATTGTTATTATTCTGCTGCTCTTCATATTCTTTTTTAGTCATAACATCGTCCACATGCATGTTAATTTCGATGACGTCCAAGCCTGTCATATCCTTAACGGTTTTGGTGACTTTATCAATCGTATCCTTGAAAATCTGAGGGATATTACGGTTGTATTCACAGATGACGTCCAAATCCAGGGCTACCTGTTTTTTGCCGACTTCTGCGCCGATTCCCTTTGTGATATTTTCGTTGTCGGTAATCTTTTCAGTGATATTACTGATCAAGCCGCCGCTCATGGCCAAAATACCAGGGACTTCCTGCGCGACCAGGCCTGCGATCTTCTTAACGACTTTATCGTCATAGGTCAATGAGGTTTTCTGCTGCATGTTCTGCTGCTGAGCGTTACCTCCCTTTTGCTGATTATTGTTCATTGTGTGCATTGTTGCTTCTGCTGCCATAATTAAAACCACCTTTCATTCATTTATAATTTTTTATTTTAATCTATATCAACCGCCCTCAATTCAGGACGATTATTGGCATCTTTATCAGCTGAACCGTTTGAGAATGTTCAGCCAGCGCATAAACCGCATGGGATTATCTTTATATACACCGATGGCATACCCGATCAGTGCTAAAATGACAATCAGGATGGTACGCCAAAACCCGATGGTCAAAAACAGAACGGCGGTGATG
>OIET01000448.1_pt1 | contig 37492 bp, 38 predicted proteins | sample 1581871 | NCBI WGS metagenome assembly OIET01 (sample SAMN03279760, study PRJEB24777) | human gut metagenome | isolation source: fecal sample PR121 from 1 month old male Malay infant, vaginally delivered... | place: Singapore | collected 2005-09-16
CGCTTCCGCCGCCCCCGGTACCCCCATTCCCGTGGGGCCTTCCGGCAGGCTCGTCCGCATCGACAACTAACCCTCAACGCCACAAGGAAAACACCGCACATGGAAGACGCATCCGAAAACCTCACCGTTGAAGTCCCCGTCACCGAAACCGGGCCGGACGCCCCCGCCGCAACCGCCTCCCCCAAACGCTACGCCGGGGAGTTCGACACGGTGGAGGAGCTTGAGGCCAAGTATCAGGAACTGCTCAAAACAACGACCGCCGCGCCTTCGGGGGAACCGGGCGACGGCGAGGGAGGTGATCCGAACAGCGACGATCCCGACGGTTCCCCGGCTGACGACAAGGAGACGGAAGGCGGAGACACGGAACCCGCCGCCAGCCGCGACGACGCGCAAAAAGCCCTCTCCGGCAAGGGCCTCGACATCAGCGAATTCGAGCAGGAGTTCGACGCCACGGGCGGCCTCTCCGAGGAAAGCTACGCAAAGCTCGAACAGGCGGGGCTCGGCAAGGCCGTGGTGGACAGCTACATCGCCGGGCGCACGGCCCTGCTCGAAGGCTTCATCAGCGACGTGAAAGGGCTTGCGGGCGGCGAGGACGGCTACAGGGCCATCACCGAATGGGCGGACAAAGGCGGCCTCACGGACGCTGAAAAGGAGTCGTACAACCGGGTCATGAACTCCGGGGACAAGGCGCTCATCAAACTCGCCGTGTCCGGCCTCGTCGCCAAGTACCGGGAAGAGGAAGGCGCGGCCCCCGAGCTGGTCACGGGAAAGGCCACCGCCGCCCGCCGCGCGGCGTCCGACACGTTCGAGTCCACGGAACAGGTCGTCGCCGCCATGAAGGACCCCCGCTATGGTAAGGACCCTGCTTATACTCGCGCTGTGGAGCGCAAGGTGGCCCGGTCCAGAGTCTTTGGCGGCTAGCGTCCTTCGCCCGTTCTCCGGCATCGCCACCCATCAACAGCAGGAGGAAAACGCCATCATCCCCACCATCGAGCAGCTCCTCGAACACCCCGTCATGGGCGTCATCAAAGAGTACGAGGGGTGGTCATCCACGCCCTACCTCTGCCCATCCGGGCACTGGACCATCGGCTACGGGCACCTCTGCGACCGGAACCACGCCCCCATCACCCGCGAACAGGGCGACCGCTACCTTGCGCAAGACCTGCATGACGCCCTGCAAGACATCCGCCGCCTCGCGCCCATCCTCGAAACCGAGCCCGACTACCGGGCCGTCGCGCTGGCCTCATGGGTCATGAACCTCGGCAAAGGCAACCTCGCTTCCTCGACCATGCTCAAACGCATCCGGGAAGGGGAATGGGAGGCCGCCGCCAAGGAAATGCGGCGTTGGGACAAAGCCACGGTCAACGGCAGGAAACAGACCCTTCCCGGCCTCACCCGCCGCCGCAAGACCGAAGCCCACCTCTTCCTCACCGGGGAGGCCAAGGCCTTCCCCCTGTAACCTTATAAGAAGGAGGGCCTTTGAACCTCAATCCCCTGTCCTTCATCTCGGACATCTTCGGGAAGGTGGCGGACAAGGTGGCCCCCGACAAAGGGACCATCCTTGAAGCGCAATCCCGGATCAACGAGCAGGAAGCCGCATCGGGCGGCATCCCGTTCCTGCGGAGCTGGCGCGGGGGGGTGGGCTGGATTCTCTGCCTGCTCCTCGCGTGGGAAGTCATAGGCCGTCCCATCATGGCCTGCTACTTCCCCGACGTCCCCATCCCGCCGTCCCAAATCGAATACGTGGGGCGCATCCTGTTCGGCATGCTCGGCCTCGGCATCTGAAAAGGCGCGCCCCGCCGGAGGCTACGCCGTGCGCGGCAGGCGCACGCGCTCGTCCCGCAGTTCAAGGAGCCGTTTTTCGTCGTCGCTGCGCGCCAGCGGACGCCACCGCGACAGGCTTTCTTCCAGCAGCTCGACCATCTCCCGCGTGTGCGCGGCGCGTTCCTCGGGCGTGGCGGGCAGGGGCAGACGCTGCGGCCCTTCCCCGTAGAGAATCCAGCGCGGCGAAATCCGCTCGCGCTCCCACAGCGGGAAAAGCCACGCAAAAGGAAAGGCCGCCTCCCGGATCGCCCATGCGATCTCGGAACAGCGGCAATCAAGCGTGTCGGCCAATTCCTGCCAGTCGTCGGCCTTGGTCACGGCGCACAGGCGGTCGAAGACGGCCTCGAAAACGGCCTGATTCAGATCGTGTTTCATCAGGGAACCCTCCGTCCAGAATGGCGGCGGTTCCCGGCATTGCCGAAAGGTTTTTGACAAATGCCGGGAGGTAGCAACCGCCCACAGACGGTGACCGTTATTTCCCGCCCGAAGGCGAGTCTTGTATTCACGGTCCATCCCGGCATGAGTAAAAAGAAGCAACGGCTTCTTCCTGAACTGCCGGAACAGGATGGCCGCCCCTCGGCGGCACTCTCCGCCTCTTATATGGGCGGAAAATCCTTTCCGGCATGAGTCAAGACCCCTGCGTCACCCGAAAAAACCGTTTGGGGAGACGCAGGGTTGCCACTCTTACCGGAATGGCTCACGACCGTGGGCATGTTGCTACACATGGATAACAGCCGTGCTTTTGTTTTAGCCTCGGCGAACCTCACCTGTCAATCCGCTGATAACCTCTTGCCTTCACTCACTCTAACCCAAGGAGTTTCCTCCCCTCATGGCTGAAAACCTCACCCTCTCCCGTCCCGGCGCACAGAACCTCGGCTCCGATCCCGCGAAAATGTTCCGCGACGTGTTCACCGGGGAAGTCATCACCGCCTTCGACGAACACAACATCATGAAGGACTGGCACAAGATGCGCACCATCACGCACGGCAAGTCCGCCTCCTTCGCCGTCATGGGCCGCGCCAACGCCCGCTACCACAAGGCGGGCGAAGCCATCCTCGGCAACAACAAGATCGCCGCCAACGAGCGCACCATCAATGTGGACAACCTGCTCATCGCGGACGTGGCCATCTACGACCTCGAAGACGCCATGAACCACTACGACGTGCGCCGCGAATATTCCAAGCAGCTCGGCGTGGCCCTCGCCAAACGCTTCGACGAGACGACCATGCGCGTGGCCGTGCTCGCGGCCCGCAGCTCCGGCATCATCGACGACGAGCCGGGCGGCTCCGTCATCAAGGGCGGGCCGACCCTCGCCACCGACGGCGAACTGCTGGCCGAGGCCGTTTTCTCCTGCTCCCAGACTTTCGACGAGAAGGACGTGCCCGAACAGGAACGCTGCCTCATCCTGCGCCCGGCGCAGTTCTACCTGCTCAATCAGACCACCAAGGTGCTCAACCGCGACTGGCTCGGCGCGGGTTCCTACGCCGACGGCAAGCTCGACAAAATCGCGGGCATCAAGATCCTCATGTCCAACCACCTGCCCAAGGCCAACATCACCGCCGCCGTGGACGGCGAGAAGAACACCTACTTCGGCGACTTCACCAACACCCTCGGCCTGTGTATGCAGTCCAACGCCATCGCCACGGTCAAGCTCAAGGACCTCACCGTCCAGCAGTCCGGGCACGACTTCAACATCGTGTACCAGTCCACGCTCATGGTCGCCAAATACGCGATGGGCCACGGCGTCCTGAACCCGTCCTTCGCCATCGAACTCTCGACGGCTGCCAAGGCGTAACAACCTAAAAGGTATTAGAAAGTGGAGGGGGGAACGCGCTCTCCTCCACTGTTCGCTACCGCCCCGACAGCTCCATTAATTGCCTGTAAAGCAACTCCATCAGGGCTCTTTTTAAAGAATCTACAACTTATGAAAAATGTAAAAAAAGTACAAAAACCGACAAATCCCGCTTCCAGTGCCTCTTTAAAATCTTGTGTTGCTAACCTGCCCATAATCTTCTCCTTTATTGTTTTTGCACAAACTATGCCAAAACTTGCTTTTTGTCAAATATGCTCTCATCAGAGGAACCTCACCCCATGTCCACATCCCCCACCCCCACCACGGAACTCGAAGCCGTCAACATCATGCTGTCCGGCATCGGGGAGGCTCCCGTCAACAGTCTCTCCGAGGTCACGGCGGACGTTTCCCTCGCCCGCCACATCCTCAGCGAAACCTCCCGCGAGGTGCAGCTCGAAGGCTTCCAATGGAACACCGAGGACGGCTACCCGCTCACCCCGGACATCCACGGCCTCGTCAAGCTCCACCCCTCCATCGTCCGCGTCCACTTCCGCGAACCGTCCGACCGGGAACTGACCATCCGGGGCAATCAGGTCTACGACCGGATCAACCACACCTTCACCTTCCCGCAAGGCACGGCGATCTCCTGCACCGTCACCCTGCTTCTGCCCTTCGAGCAGCTCCCCGAAGCCGCCCGCCGCTACACCACGCTCAAGGCCCTGCGGATCTTTCAGGAGCGCGTCGTGGGGTCGCAAGTCCTCAGCCAGTACCAGCAGGCCGACGAAGCCCGCGCCCGCGTCCAGCTCATGGGCGAGGAACGCAGGCAGGACAGGCCCAACCTGCTCATGGGCACCTATCCGCCCGTCGGCACATGGCGCGTCCGCGATGCCGTGATGCGCCGCAACAACACAACCCGGAGGCTCGGATTCTGATATGGGCAAGCTCGTCTCCTCCACCATCCCCAACCTCATCTCCGGGGTCAGCCAGCAGCCTTGGAACGTCCGCCTCCCCACGCAGGCTGAGGAGCAGGTGAACTGCCAGTCCAGCGTGACGGACTTCCTCAAGCGCCGCCCCGCGACCCGGCACCTCGCCCGCATCCGGGATACCCCCGCCGCCAACGGCATCGCCAGCCACCACATCAACCGCGACGAGACGGAACAATACATCGTCACGGCGGACGCCAGCGGCATCAACGTCTTCGACCTTGAGGGCAACGCCAAAACCGTCTCCGTCACGGGAACGGGAGCCGCCTATCTCGCAGCGGCGACCGCCCCCAACCGGGACCTGCGTTTCCTGACCATCAACGACTACACCTTCGTCCTCAACCGCCGCGTCGCCGTCAAGACGCTCCCCGACCTCTCGCCCAAAAGACAGCCGGAAGCCATCGTCTTCATCAAACAGGCATCCTACAACACGACCTACCAACTGTCGTTGAACGGAAACGTCTACTCCACACTCACCGCCGACGGGTTGAGCGACACGGAGAAAGCCTCCCCACTTCCTAATGAAATAAGTCTCTACAGATCGCTCTGTGACATCATCCCTTCCGAGTTTGGTGCCGCCGCAACGCCGTTCGGGGTGACACTCACCGTCTCTGAAAGCGATGTGAGCGGCATCAACATGACCCGCACAGGCTATCCGGGGAATACGTGGGGATTATCTACAGCCATCACCCGCTACACCACATACGGCGTCGTCATCAGGGGACAGCAATACAGCATCACGACAGGATCGGGCGCGACGGAAGACACGCAGGTGGCGGACCCCCTCTCTTCAATGGACATCGCCAAATCCCTCGCAGCACAAATCCCGCAAAGCGTCTTCTCCGTCCAGACCTCGAACTCCACCATCTGGATACGCAGGCATGACGGCGGGGACTTTACCGTCAAGGTGCAGGATTCCCGTTCCAACACCCACACGTCGGTCTGCAAGGGGAAAGTCCAGCGTTTCAGCGACCTGCCCACCGTGGCCCCGCGAGGCTTCGTCACGGAAATCATCGGGGACGCCAGCAGCTCCTTCGACAACTACTTCTGCGTGTTCGAGCCGTCCGACGCGGGCGACGCCTTCGGATCAGGCACATGGAAGGAAACCGTCAAACCCGGCATCCCTTGCAAGCTGGACCCGGCGACCCTGCCCCACGCCCTCATCCGGCAGGCCGACGGCACCTTCACCTTCGGCCCCCTTGAGTGGGGCGAACGCATCTGCGGCGACGAGGATTCGGCCCCCTTCCCCTCCTTCGTGGGCCGGAACCTCAACGGCCTGTTCTTCTACCGCAACCGCCTGTCCTTCCTCTCCGGGGAGAACGTGGTCATGTCCGAGGTCGGGGAGTTCTTCAACTTCTTCCTGACCACCGTGACCACCCTCGTGGACAGCGACGTGGTGGATGTCGCCGCCTCGCACACCAAGTCGAGCATCCTCCACCATGCCGTGACCTTCTCGGGCGGGCTCCTCCTGTTTAGCGACCAGAGCCAGTTCGTGCTCGAACACGACACCGTGCTCTCGAACGCCACGGTCAGCATCAAGCCCGTCACCGAGTTTGAGGCGTCCATGAAGGCCACCCCCGTATCTTCCGGCAAGACGGTCTTCTTCGCCACGGACAAAGGGGAATGGGGAGGCGTGCGCGAATACATCACCCTGCCCGACAACTCGGACCAGAACGACGCCTCCGACATCACGGCGCACGTCCCGCGCTATGTCCGGGGCAACGTCAGCCGCCTCGAATGTTCGACGAACGAGGACATGCTGCTGGTCCTGTCCGAAGAGATGCGGACCAGCCTGTGGCTCTACAAATACTTTTGGAACGGCAGCGAAAAAATCCAGAGCGCGTGGAGCCGATGGGACATGTGCGGGGAAGTCCTTTCCGCCGCCATCCTCAACACGGGCGTCTATCTCATCATGCAGTACGGCGACGGGGTCTATCTGGAAAAGATGGACATCACGCCGGGGTACAAGGATGAAGGCGAAACCTTCGAGTACTGCCTCGACAGGAAGATCACCGAACGGGACGTCACGCTCGGGGCCTACGACGCCATCAACAAGACGACGGCGATCACCCTGCCCTACGACATCCCGGCGGGATACACGCCCGTGGTCGTCACACGGACAGGCGGGCCGGACGCCCCCGGCAACCTGCTGCGCCGGGTGGACGTGACAGGACCCCGGACGCTCACCGTCGAAGGCCCGGACGCGCACGGCAGGAAACTCTTCATCGGCATCCCCTACGAGTCCTCCTACACCTTCTCCACCTTCGCCATACGCGAGGGGGACAGCAAGGGGAACGCCGTCACCACCGGACGCCTCCAGCTCAGGCGGCTTACCCTGAACTGCTCGAACACGGGATTCCTCCACATGCACGTCACGCCGAAATTCCGGCCCACCAGCACCTACACCTTCACAGGCCGGGAACTCGGGCACGGCACCAACATCATCGGGGAAATCCCCCTCTACACAGGCACGATCAACTTTCCCATCCTCAGCCTGAACACGCAGGTCGAGGTCAAGGTGGGGAGCGATTCCTTCCTTCCCTTCGCGCTCGTCAACGCCAGTTGGGAAGGCTTCTACAACACCAGAAACGCGAGGGTATAAACGCACTATGGGATTTGATCCAATGACTATGGCGGTGGCCTCCTTCGTGATCGGGGCGGCCTCGTCCGTCGCGTCGGGCGTATCCGCCAGCCAGCAGGCACAGGCCCAAGCGCAGTATCAGGAAGCGCAGGCCGCCGAATACGCCCGCGTCAACGACCTCAACAACAAGGCCGCCGCGCAGGAATACGTGGAGCAGTCCGCCGCCGAACGCATGTCGCAGATGCAGGAACAGGACAAGGCATCCCGCGACGCGCAGGAAGTCCAGAAAGAAGCCCTGCAAAAGAAAGGCGAAATGCTGGCCTCGACCAACGCCTCGGGGCTGGCTCTGGATTTCCTCATGGCGGACTACGAACGGCAGGAGGCGACACGCAAAGACATGATCCGTGAAAACTACGAGATGAGTTCCGCCAAATCCGATCTGAACGTCAACGCCTACAAGAACAGAGCGCAAAACCGGATCAACGGGCAGCAAAACTACATCTCACCCGGCTCATCCTATTCGACGGGCATGAACGTGCTCGGAACGGCGCTTGGCATCGGAGGGGCGGGGGCCACGGCCTATGACCGCTACTGGACCGCCAAGAACAAACTCGACGGAGTGAAATGATCATGAGCACCGCACGAGAACGCGAAGCCAAAACCATCAAAAAAGATATAGGCGGGAACGCTTCCCTGACCCCCGCCATCAACGCCCAAGGGCTCAGTTCATTCAGCTACGCCCGTCCCGGAGAAGTCGGCTATGACCGTTACGCCGGGGCCGGACTGCGGCAGCTTGCCGCCAACCTTTCCAGCATCGAGCCGAGCATCGCCCACGCCCACATGAAACTGTTGGACAGGCGGATAGCCGAGGACAAGTCCGCCGCCTCCCTGTTCGCCGTAGAAAACCCCGAGCTGACCAAGAATATGGAGGCGTGGCGTCAGGCGTCCGAGAAAGACGAGCGTATCCTCAACATGAACCCTTACGTCAAAAAGTACATCAAGCAGGAAATCCTCAAAACCTCGGCCCTCGGCTTCGATGCTGCCTTGAAGGATGCCTATGTCACCAGCGGTATGGTCAACGAAAGGGACCCGGAAAAAATCCTCAAATGGGGGCAGGAGTTCCGCAAGCAGTATACCGAACAGGCGGGCATCAAAGGCGAAGGCAAGGATATGGACCAGCTCGACATTGCCGAGCACTACACGGCCTACACCACCGCCTCCCTCGACAACCTCCTCGGCAAGCACAACCGGGACGTGGAAAGCCAGAACGCCAACCTGCTCGAACAGCAGATGTTCCAGAACATCTCCGACACCCTCGCCGGAAAGATGAACCCCCTCACGGGCGGTTACAATATGCATATCCCAACTGAACGCCAAAGCTATGTGACGGATGCCGCTCAGGTCATCATGGGCAAGGCCGAGGAAATGAAGAAGCTCGGCTACTCGCAGGACCGCGTTCTTGGGATGCTCGGCAAGGCCGTGCTGATGGGCAACCACTCCGCAGCCGTAGCCGAAGGGCTTGCCAAAAGCCTCACCGTCAACATCAATGGAAAACCCGTGAGCCTCCTTTCGCAGCCGGGCATCGCCAAAGGCATCGAAGCCCTCAAAGACAAGGAAATCGAGAGGGCATGGCAGGCCGAATCGCGGGGGCACACCAGAGAAGAATGGGCGCGCCAACGGGCGATCCGCAATGCCATGTCAGCGGGGACGGCCTATGGTTCCCAAAACGACGACCTCACGCGGGAAACGGTCGTAGGCAAACTGCGTCTCTGCACCGATGAAACCTATCCCGAGTTTGTCAGGAACGCGCAGCTTGCATCTCAAGCTAGGTTCTATTCTCCTGAGAATACCATCAACATAGGCCGATTGAAGTATAACATAGGTGTAGGTACTCAGGGATGGGCTGATATTGAAGATGCAGTCCACAATAAAGCCCTTCCTCCCAAAGAAGCTGTTGACCTGATGAACTTTTTCATCGCTAAAAAGAATGGAGAAATAGAACATTATTCCTCCTCCATCCAAGACATCGGCAAAACCTTCCTTTCAGCCATCACCGGAGCTTCCGTGGAAGAAGCCGGAGCCATGTACATGGCCTACTCGACCGGACGCAAGGCTCCCGTCGGCGTCATTGCCGAGGCCATGAGCCAGCTCCCCGACATCACCACCGAGTTCGAGAGCTTCATCAACGAGCAACGGGCCAAGAAAGGCAAGGAAGATGCGGCACTCACACAATCCGAAATGCTCCTGTACAAGCAGCAGTTCATCGCGGAAAAGCTCCCCACAAGCATCAGCACGCTCAAAGAACGCTATGCGGTTGAAAAAGCCGCGACATCTGAGACTGCCGCAGATAAGAAAGCCTTTTCCAACATGATGCAGGATCGTGTCCCCACCATCTATGACGAGGAACAGAACAAATGGGGCTATACCGCTTATAACCCCATAAAAGCAAAAGCCTACACATCTTCATTCAATGCCCTGAATACCCTCTTCCCCGATCAGATTCCCGAACAGGACTACAGGGGGATGCACAGCGTTCAAGACATGCTGGCCTATGCCCAAAGCCATACGCCGGGCGGCTTGTCGTGGCAGAACACCTTCTTCATCGCCGTGGGAGCGACACCGGATTCCCTCGGCGTCACCACAATACAGCAGGCCATCGACTATATCCCCAAGCACTTTGAACAGATGGGCTACAAGGTAAAACCCAGACCAGTCGTGCTCATCCCCAATGACGGAGGCCAGCAGAACCAATGAACAACACGATTGAAGTAACCCTCAACGGCTTGGAGGGCGGGGAAGAAGCCCTTTCCAGTATGCACGGGCTTGGCGAAGCCCCTCTCAATGCCACGGATGCCAACACCACGGCCTCCTCCGCCGTCGCCGAAAACGCTCCAGCCCCCTCCCCGGATACATCCCCAAAAGACGATGATCTTTCCTTCTTCGATTACGTCGGAGATGTGATCAAGGGCATCGCCAACGGCCCGGTGAACTCCGTCAACGAAACCATCGACCTTGCGGGAACCGTCCTGAACGGCGGGGAGGAAGTCGACGTCGCCAAGGCCACCAAAGGCAGCGGCTGGTTCACGGACATGAGCAACTTTGGGGAGACGCAAACCTCGGCAGGGAAATTTGCCGAAGACATCTCCACGTTTGTGTCCGGTTTCGTTACCGGAGGGAAACTTCTTGAAGGCATAAAAGTGCTGCAAGGCGCGGGCAAGGGTGCCATAGCCGCCCGAGGTGCCGCCAAGAGCTTCTACTCCACCGTCACCTCGTTTGACGGGCACGAGGAAATGCTCTCGAACATGGTTCAGGAACATCCGGCTTTGCAGAACGTGGTTACGGAAGCCCTCTCCGTGAGCAAGAATGACAATGAAATCGTGGGCCGCATCAAACACGGGCTTGAAGACCTCGGCATAGGCATGGCTCTTGAGGGGGCCATCTCCCTCTATGGAGGGTGGCGGCTGACGCAGGCAACAAGCAAGAGCGCCAAGGACAAAATCGTAGCCGAAACAGCCCACCAACTGGAACAACTGCGCGGCGATACAGAAATGCCCCATGCTCTCGCCACCGAGACAGCCGGTAAAAGCGAACCTCCCCTTCCTTCCGCAGCGGGAGGAAAAGAAACCACGCCTCCCGCCTCTGAGCATACGCTTCCTGAATCCCAAAACGCCGATGCGCTCACGCCAGCCAAAGCGGAGGAACACCCCCTCAAGCCTTCCGAAGCCATCAAAGCCGACACCATCAAGGAACATATCCTTGATGTCGTCACGTCCACCAAGAGCAGAGATGAGGTCGTCGAGAGCCTGTCCAAGGATTACAACATACGCACGCATCTTATCCGTGATGAGAACGGCCTCCGCATCCTTGACGACATCAACGAGCAGATCTCCCCCGCAACCCTGAAAGGTCAGGGCGTGGAAACCTTCGATGCTGTGCTCAAGGACGCTGAACGGCTCAAGTATTACGGCATGGACAAAATCCAGAAGGTGGTTGAGCTTGCCGCTTCCGGCGACATCCCTCTGAACAAGGCGAAGCGTACCCTGACGCTCCTCAAGGACGGCACGGAGTTCTGTTCCCGCGAACTCTACAGGATCGCCGAAAAGATGGAGGTGAACCCCGCAGCCGTCTCCCCGCAGGAGATGCAGGACTTCGTATGCCTAAAGGAAAATCTCGATAACCTGTATCTCGCCGAACGGAACCTGACCACGGAAGGCGGGCGGCTTTTGAGTTTCATGCGCAATGAGGGCGGCGTATTCAGCGACGAAAAGATGTTCAAATGGTATGCCTCCCCCACAGGCGGCACCACGGAGCAAATCGCCAGTGAACTTGCCAAAAAAGGCTATACCCCCGATACAATCAAGAAGATGGCCCGCGATATACGCCTGAACAAGGACAACCTCGGAGCCGTCGCGCAGGCGGCCCACAGCGTCAAACCCGGATCATGGTTCAACGTCTTCAACGAGTTCCGCATCAACAACATGCTGTCCGGCCCCTTCACCCTTGCCGCGAACGCGGCGACCAACGGCTTGAAAACCCTGCTCATGCCTGCCGAGAAGTACCTCGCGGGCACCATCATGCGGGATGATGCCGTGCAGCGCGAAGCCCTCGACACCTTCTCCGGCCTGTTCCGCTACTGGAACGACAGCTTCCGTCTGGCGAAAAAGGCGTGGAAGGTGGAGGATAACATCCTCGACCGCATGGGCGGCAAGATGGAAACCAATTCGGCGGCGATGACCTACGAGAACATACGCAACCTCATGCTCAAGGATGCCCCGAAGGGGACCGAGCTGTCCCCCCTTCAAGAGAACATAGCCCGAGCAATGGGTCTGGTCGGCCCCTATCTCCGCATCCCCTCCCGGCTGCTGATGAGCACCGACGAGTTCTTCAAGCAGTTGAACTACCGATCTTCCCTCTCCGCCTCGCTCCTGCGGGAAGGCCGGGAAGCGGGCATCAAGGATGCCGGGGAGCTGGCCCACTATGTCGAGGAGCAGCTTGCCCTCGCTTTCAAGAAAGACGGTTCCGCCATCCGGGGCCGCTATGCGGACGATGCCGTCAAGGACAGCATCCGGTACGCAAGGGAATCCACATGGACGCAGGATCTCGGACGGAACACGCTTGGCGGCGGCATCCAGAACCTTGCCAACACCCACCCCGTCCTCCGCATCGCCATACCCTTCATCAAGACGCCGACGAACCTGTTCCGCGACTTCGTGGCCCATACGCCCGGCGTCGCGCAGATGACCAAAACCTACCGGGAGGCGATCAAGGCGGGCGGGGAACAAGCCGCCCTCGCCCAATCCAAAGTGGCGATGGGTGCCCTGATGTGGACCGGAGCCGTCATGATGGCGCACAGCGGGCAGATCACAGGTTCCCCTCCGAAGGACAACAAGCTCAGGCAAGCCCTTGAAGCCACAGGCTGGCAGCCCTACAGCATCAAGGTCGGGGACAAATACCTCTCCTACAGACGTCTCGATCCCGCAGGGATGTTCCTCGGCATTGCCGCAGACCTCGCCGTTGCGGGCCAGTATCTCAACAAAGACCAGTATGATGATGCCGTCTCTATGGCTGTAGCCGCCCTGTCGAACAACGTCACGTCAAAGACGTACATGCAGGGAATCAGCGAACTTATAGACTTCATCAATGATCCCAATGAAAAGGCCATCCAGTATTTCGGCAGGATGGGGGCTACCCTCGTCCCCTTCGCGTCGGCGGCCCGATTCGCGCGCCAGCAGGCCGACGATCCCATGCGCGAGATGCGAGACTTTATGGATTACACCATGAACACCATCCCCGGATGGTCCTCCACCCTCCCCGCCCGGAGGAATTGGGTCACTGGAGATACCATCAACTACAACCTCATCCCCTCGAATGCCAACGACACCGTGCTTGATGAACTGAACAGGATGGCGGAAGGCATTTACGGCCCGCCCGCCAAGAAACTACATGGCGTCGAGCTTTCCACGGCACAGTATTCCCGGCTCAACGAGCTGCACGGCACGACGACCATCGACGGCAAAACGCTGCATGAGTCCCTAGGGGAATTGTTCGCCAGCCAGCAATACGACATCGACAGGAACACCATTGGAGATCCGCCCGACAAGGAACGCGGCCCCCGCGCCGTCGCCATCAACCGCATCATCCATGCATACCGACAGAAAGCGCAAGACGAACTGCTCAGCGAGGATGATAGCCTCCGCCATGAAGTGCGGAAATCCGACTACCAACGCCTCGCCTCCAAACGGGGAGCCATGACGGAAAACAACCAGCAGGAACTCTTGGATGCGCTCCTGACCTATTGATCCATTAGCGGCAACCATAACAACCGAAAAGGCGGCCTTCCGATCCCAATGATCAGAGGTCGCCTTTTCAGTCTTACGTGGATTGAGAATAAGAGGAGGGATACAAAGCTGACAAAACTCTGCTTGCCTTTGTTGCTGCTGTCTTTCTTCTAACGTAGATGATAATACTTTTCAACAATTATTTTCAGTTTTCTTATCACCTTTAAATACAGGAGGTTTTATGTCCTACAGTTACGTCACCTATACGGGCGACGGAACGACCCAAGACTATATCGTCCCCTTTCCCTACCTGAAAATCTCCGACGTCAAAGTCAGCCTTGACGAAGCGGAACAGAACGCCCTCACCTACTCATGGCACACATCCGGCACCATACGCTTCGTCACGGCCCCGCCCAACGGAACGTCTGTCCGCATCCAACGCATCACGGACAAAGTGACGCCCGCCGTGGACTTCCGCGACGGCTCCACGCTCACCGAAGCCGACCTTGACCTCGCCGTAACCCAACTCCTCTACATCGCGCAGGAAGCCTACGACGCCCTCGACGGGGAAACCGCCGTCGCCGCGAAGGACAAGGCGGAGAAGATCCTCAAGGAAGTCGAAACACTGTACGGCAAGACCAAACAGGAAATCGACTATTTCCGCAAAATGTGGATCGACGTGCAGGAGTCCCCCACCTCGCCCGGTCGCGGCGAATATGATTTCACGTCCGGAAAGATGACCTTGTATGTCCCCGCTGGCCCCGCCGGGCCGCAAGGTCCGACGGGACAGGCAGGCCCGCAGGGTATTCCCGGAGCAATGGGTGTGCAGGGGCCGCGCGGCATTCAGGGGCCGCAGGGCATCCAAGGCGAACGGGGACCGGAAGGACAGCAGGGACCGATGGGGCCGCAAGGCGTTCAGGGACCTCGCGGCGAAGCCGGACCAGCAGGCCCCGAAGGACCGCAGGGTGTCCAAGGAGAGCGTGGTCCCCAAGGACCCGAAGGACCCAAGGGCGCGACAGGCGACAAGGGCCCCATCGGGGATTCTCCGCTGCCCCTCACATTCGGAAACTTTTCTGTCAATGTGGATGGCTACTTGCAGTTTGAATATAACGGCGGCCCTGTGGACAGCTCCATGTTCAACCTCAACCCGGACACCGGAATATTGGAGGTCATTATAGCGTGAGCAATATCATGCAAATCGGCAAGGTCCGCCCCACCTATAAAGGCGAGTGGGATGTAGGGCAGGCTTATGAAACCTTGGATTGGGTCCTCTATCGTGGGATCGCCTATCAAGCGATTAAGGACGTACCCGTAAACCGGGAACCTGATGTCGCCACGGACTATTGGGTCGCTACCGGAATGAAGGGTGATAAAGGCGACAAAGGAGAGACAGGAGAACGGGGACCTGCTGGCGTGGACGGCAAGGACGGCGTCCAAGGACCACAGGGCACCGCCCCCCAGCATCAATGGACCGGAACGCGGTTGACCTTCCAGAACCCCGACGGCTCTTGGGCCGACCCTGTAGATCTCAGCGGACCGCAGGGCGTTCAAGGTCCCGAAGGCCCCACAGGATCGCAAGGCATCCAAGGACCCGAAGGACCCCAAGGCCCTGTAGGACCGCAAGGCGCAAGCGGAGACAAGGGCACGACCCTCAACATGAAGGGAGCATGGGCGCAGAATGTCGCCTACGTCTGCACGGAATCGCAGATTGACGTGGTGACGTATAACGGAAGCTCCTACGCCTGCAAGAAAGGCCATACCTCCACCTCATCCATCCTGCCCACGAACACCACCTACTGGACGCTGATCGCGCAGAAGGGCGAACCGAGAGAGCTGTCTGACTCTGTAACATCAAGTTCCAGCGTCACCGCTGCTTCATCAAAGGCCGTGAAGATGGCTTATGATCTGGCGAAGGACAAACAGCCGAACCTTGGGTTTACGCCGATACAGCAAGGTGGCGGCACGGGGCAGGGAAATAATAAGGTCTACATAGGCTGGGCTACTGACGCTAGTGGGCTCAAGGCGCAGGCTGACAGCACTTACCTAGGAAACATCGTAACAACAGCGGGGGGAACAACAAAGGCTCCACAAGCTGCGTTGGCAGACCGCGCGCAAGTAGCTAACACTTCTGAAACTCTCTTTGTTAGGGGTTGGGGAAACACAAAGTGGGGAAGCACTCCGTATGGGCAATCCCCCTTATACGTGTGGTGTTTGCCGACGGGCGGATCTGACATGATGCCTTGTAGTCCCGGAGTTCTCTCTGCTGGTGCAGCTAACTTCTGCACGTACACTCCTAACGTTCGCGTTGGCACCGATGGTTCAGTCCTCCCAGCCGGAGGAACTTGGAGAATAATGACCTCCAGAAATGGAGAAGGCACTATTATGGACTTGGCTGGAGGCTCTGCTGTACAGACTAGAGGTGGTGTATTTATGGCAATTAGGGTTGCTTAGAAGGATATGAATATGAATTACGGACAAATCATCCACCGAACCGCTGACGATTCATACGTCATCACAAAGAACGGTATGCCCTACCACGTCTATCCCTACGCCGCCGAATTCGCGGAGGAATGGGACGCCGTGTTTACCTACGCCGAGGCGCATCCCGAATGCGTGACCGAGGAGCAGCCCTATGTGCCCACGCTGGAAGATATCAAACAGGACAAGAAATCCCTGATCGACGCGGAAACCTCCGCCGCCATCCTCGCCGGGTTCGATTATGCCGTGGACGGCGTGACCTACCATTTCAGCTACGCGCTCGACGACCAGCAGAACTTCTCCGATACGGCAAACGTCTGCCTGATGAAGCAGGCGGGGATGCCGGGCCTGCCCGACTCCGTGACGTGGAACGCCTACACGGTGCCGGGCGGCGACATGGTACGCCTGACGTTCGACGCATCGGGCTTCCTCGCGCTCTACGCTGGCGGGGCCATGAAACACAAGAACGAGACGATGCAGCGGGGCGGGGAACGCAAGGCGGCGGTAGAGGCCGCTGCCACGGCGGAAGAGGTCGAAGCCGCATGACCTACGGAAAACACATCCTCATCGGCCTCGATCAGTTCCTCAACACCCTCTTCATGGGCTGGCCCGACGAGACACTGAGCAGCCGATGCTGGCGGTGGGAACAGGCAGCCATCCGCGCATGGCCCCGCAAGCTGGTGGACACGCTGTTCTTTTGGCAGCCGAATCATTGCCGGAGTGCCTATGAAAGCGAACGCAAACGCCTCCAATACCCTCCTGAACTCAGAAACGCGGGAGGCTAAATGGCAACGCCCTGCGCCCACGAAGCTGACATTTCCCTCCTCAATACCGCCATCGTCGAAATCAAAGACACCCTCAAAGACCTTAAAGAACTCCTCCTCTCCAACGCCGTCCTCTCCGAGCAGGTTTCCCATTTCAAGGAAAACATCACGAGCATCGACATCCGCCTCCGAAAGCTGGAGCTGGATGTGGCGCAGGGGAAGGGGGCGAACAGGTGGGTCGAGCGTGTGGTCTGGTGCCTGACGTCAGTGGCGTTGGGGTATTATTTGAAGGGGAATGTGTGACTGAGGAGGTAAAATAGGGGGCACTTTATCTTTAAAAATAAAAAAGACTGTGTGAGATGTCACACAAAATGTTCATAAAAAGCGAAGAGTTATACAGAAACAATCAATAATTATAGCAAGTTGTAATTTTTGCAATATTGCAAATCCATTCCTTTTGGTATATTTATAGACAAAAGAAAGGGCAAGGAAGTGTTGGCGCACTCCCCTGCCCCCGGCAGAGTTGGATGTCTGGTCCTTCGAAGCCTTCTCCCGCTGGTTAGAGACGCAGCGAAATATGACCCCGACAGGCATACCCCGCCCGTCGGGGTCGCCTTTTTACCAAATAAGAGTCTGCAACAGACTCAAAGCACGCTCAAGCCATAGCCCAACGAGCCATGCCAGAGCAGCGTCCTGCAACTTCTCAGTCACATTCGGCAATAAGCACCTCCTTCCCAACTGTCTGCCGACCGCAGCGGGAGAAGGCCGCCTATAATTGTATCTAACGCCTACCCAATACGCAATCCCCTTTTTTGAAGGAGGACTTTAAAAGTGGCACAATCCGACAACCGCGCATCCGAGTCCGCACTCGCGGACCTTCACGGCGTCGTGGCGAAGCTCCTTACGTCCCGGCTCCAGTCCGGCGATGCATCCACGGCGGACATCAACGCCGCGATCAAATTCCTCAAGGACAACGGCATCGACTGTGCCGGGTCCGCGAACCCCGACGTACAGGATCTTGTGGCGAACCTTCCGACCTTCGAGGATGTCTCGAAAGATGAAGTGAGCCTCCTCAACTAAACCCCTACCCACGCCCTTTTTTGAACCCGATCTTCGAGCGCATGACTCGTTGGTCGGGTTTTCTTTTTTCAAACGAGTTTCAGCATCCAAAAGGCCAATGGCTGGAGGAAAAAACTATGGCATCCGCCCTCAAAGCTATTCGGGAACACTGTGTCCTCTGCGTGAATGGGAAAGCGCAGAAAAACAACCTCGAAACCATCAAAATCTGCGAGCATGAAAAATGCCCGCTCTGGCCCTACCGAATGGGTGTCCGTCCTACCGATGGAACACCCCACCGCCCATTGAAAGCCTGCCGGACATTTTGTGTCGAGGAGTGCTGCGCTGGTGTTCCCAGTGAAGTGCCTACCTGCCAAGGCAATCAGTGGGTCAGCGGCCCTTGCCCTCTCTACGCCTTCCGAATGGGGAAAAGCCCGAACATTTCCTCTGAGGCACGAGAACGGATGAAAGCCAGAGCGCAACATTTCAAATAAACTACCAGCCACACCTCTCTCAAACGGCAAAACAGCCCCGAAAGAAGTTTTCCCGACCCGATGGTCAGGAGGCTTCTCTCGGGGCCTTTTTTTCTTCACTACACAGGAGGTTTGTTACGAACATCCCGACTTCCATCCCCCCGATGCCGGAGAAGCTGACCGACTTCCGGGTCTTCCTCACGCTTGTCTGGCGGCACCTGAACCTTCCCGACCCCACCCCCATTCAGCTCGACATCGCCCTGTACCTCCAGCATGGGCCGAGGCGAAAGATCATCGAAGCCTTCCGAGGCGTGGGCAAGTCGTGGATTACGGCGGCCTATGTCGTCTGGAGGCTCCGGCAGAACCCCAACCTCAAATTTATGGTGTTGTCCGCATCGAAAGACCGCGCCGACAACTTCACGACGTTCTGCATGAGGCTCATCAATGAAATCCCTATACTTCAATGTCTCATCCCCCGTGCCGACCAGCGGTGCTCGAAGCTCTCGTTCGACGTTGGCCCCGCACGGGCCGACCATGCGCCGAGCGTCACGTCGAAAGGCATCTTCTCGCAGATCACGGGCGGACGCGCCGATGAGATCATTGCGGACGACATTGAAGTGCCGAACAACAGCTTCACCCAATCCATGCGGGACAAGCTCTCGGAAGCGGTCAAAGAGTTCGACGCCATCCTGAAACCCGGCGGCACCATCACATATCTCGGCACTCCGCAGACCGAACAATCCCTGTACAACGCCCTGCCCGACCGTGGGTATGCCGTCCGCGTATGGCCCGCACGGTATCCGTCAGATGACCAGCTCATCAACTACGGCGGCGAACGGCTGGCCCCGTTCATCCTCAAGCGGCTTGAAGGTGAACCTACCCTTGCCGGGCGCACCACGGACCCGCGCAGGTTCTCGGACGACGACCTCCTCGAACGCGAACTTTCGTATGGGCGCAGCGGGTTCCAGCTCCAGTTCATGCTCGACACCCGGCTCTCCGACATGGAGAAGTACCCCCTCAAGCTCGGGGATCTGATTGTCATGTCGTGTTCGGCTACCGACGCCCCTGAGAAACCCATATGGGCTGCGGGAACCACAAACATCCTGAACGACGTCCCCTGCGTCGGCCTGAACGGGGACAGCAGGTACTATGGCCCCGCTTTCCTCCACGGTACATGGCTCCCGTACACAGGTTCCGTCATGGCGATTGACCCGGCTGGACGAGGCAAGGATGAAACCGCCGTGTGCGTCGTGAAGATGCTGAACGGCTACCTGTACGTCACGGCAATGCGGGCCTATCAGGAAGGCTACAGCGAGGCCACCCTCTCCTCCATCGTCCAGCTTGCCAAGCAACAGGCGGTCAACCATGCCATCGTCGAGGCCAACTTCGGGGACGGCATGTTCACCAAGCTCATCAGCCCATACTTCACCAAGACACACCCCTGCCGCATCGAAGAGGTCAAGCACAGCAAGCAGAAGGAAGCACGGATCATCGACACCCTCGAACCCGTCATGAACCAGCACAAGCTCGTCCTCGACAAGAACCTCATCCTTTGGGACTACAACCTCTCCACCAAGAACCTCCCCCCAGAGACGGCCCTCAAGTACCAGCTCATGTACCAGATGAGCCGGATTACCAGAGACAGGGGGAGCCTTGCCCATGACGACCGCCTCGACAGCCTCGCTATGGCGGTCGGGTATTGGGTCGAACAGATGGGGCAGGATGTGGACAAGAGGATGCTCCTCCGCCAAGACCACCTCATGCTGGAGGAGATGAAGGCATGGGAAGGCAATGCGAAGGGGGGCAGCAGCGTAAAGATCGGTATTATGAACAACCCCACTCTTTCGGAGATGATGTTCACCTTCCACGGTACGGTCGTCAAAGGGAATGATGATACAGGTGGGCAGCAACATTATAAAAGATCAAGAAACTGGATTGACAGTAGCAGCAGCGGTAAGGGGAGGGGCAGGTAGAAGGAAGGGGGAGGGGGAGCATGTAGACCTCCCTCTACCCCTTCGGGGAAGACCTCCCTTCTAGGGTCATTTTCTAACATGCTGATTTTATTAAGATGATGATCTGTGATTCATGATCATGCTAATCTTCTAACCAGTTGAAATCATTATGATTGATGATATTGATAGAATATTCTATTTATTCAATATCGAAAGATAGTTGGAATTACCTTCCACCTACGGAGAGAGCGAAAAGGAATTTTGACAAGAAGCTACTTTCAGTATCTTAAAAAATCTTACGTTACCCTAAAGAACCGAACGTGGCCCCTAAACAAAGAGAGTTAAAAGAGATCAGGATCATCATATTGATCAGGATCTATACGTTACCTTATAGACTCGTAGATTGTCTTACCGTCATCTTTCCATTATCATAGAGGCAGACCAAAATTTGCTGAAAAATGTGAAGGGCCTACCGCTATCTGATTGATCCCCGATTCCCCCCCATGCCCTCCTCACCGCTCTCATGGTGGAGGAAGGCTACTACAGGGAGGGAGTCGAGCCGTTGAAACCTCTATATATGGGCCGTTTTGCAATCCATTTGCAATCAAATGCATCTAACATACTGTAATCATATGGTAGTGTATCAGATTAGATATCCCATTGAGGGGGATAAAGGGGGAGTTCAAGGCCGTTGGGACGGTCTACAAGACGGTCTAGGGACGGTCAGGGAGGCCAGAGTTGGCAGGGATGACAACTTTATTTGCAGTCGTGAAACTTGATTGCCAACTTTATTCTCATTTTGATAAAAATCGATTAAACCTACTAATATAATGCAATGAATAAAGAAAAGATTAAAAATCTTGGGATTCAAGTCACTACAGCTCTTGTAGTTATCTTTTGTTTTAAAGCATATCACTATATAAAAAGCAAAACAGAAAGTGAAAATATTGTAACCTACTCAAATGAAAATAAAACACAAGTACAAGAAAAGCACTTATATCTAGCTGAAGAAATAAAAGTATCAGGAAACACAAAAGAAGAACAGATTGATTCATTTTGTGATAACTTTAGTATAGCTTTCAATAATACACCCATAGAAAGAAGATATGAGCTTTTTATAAATATCATGCATATAAGTTTTTGTAGGATAGCTATACTTAATATAGATCTAGATAAGTTAGAACCTATAGATATCCCAACAGAAGGCATGGCTGCTCTTTACTACATTCAAAAGGCCATGCAAAAAGAAAACAAACCATTCAAAGTAGCAAGTATTTATCAAATATCATATGGATTAAAAGATAAATATCCTTCATTATGGGAATTAAAACTATTACTTTCAAAAAATGAATATTTAAAAAAACAATTCCTAGATCAGCAATATAAAAAAGCACTAACTGATATTCAATTAGATCTAAATTTAAATGAACTTGCTTTAATTAAAGAAAAAATAAGACTAGCACAGGGATAAAATATGCCAGCACTACCGGGCTACTATACAACAAAAGAAGCGGCGGAAAAGTTAGGCTTTAAAACTAGCGATAGTTTAAAACACTATTGTCAACAAGGGAAAATAAACGGCGCTGTGAAGGTAGGTAAAACGTGGTTTATACCCGAACAGTGGATTTTAGAAACAGAAAATATACCTATAAACCCAAAAGGAAACAGAGGGTTAGCGCGTAACAGTAAGTAAAAATAAAAACTGCTTGACATCTAGTCCGTTATCGGAGTAGAAGGGAATCACGCAAGGGGAACAAGCCCTAAGCCTGATTCCCTTTCTTTTTATCCTATCTACTCCGATAACGGACTAGATAACCCTCTTTGACAACACCAACCCCAACATGACGCCAAGCGGAAACGCGGAACCATAGGGGCAATAGAGAACAGAAACGAACAATAACAACAAGTTTTTGCTTCCAACACCTTGCCGGGCACGGATCACACTTGCCCAACTGCATACACCAGACAGCGGGGGAACGGGTTCCGCCTCTCCCGGTCATAGTGGCGCACAGCATAAGGAAACGTCCGGCAAGGCATGGAGTCAGAAACGAACGAATCGTCTTGTCAACACTGGAAAAAATGGATATTTTAATTACACAGGGGAGAAAATAGCATAATGAAATATTGGATAACAACATTTCAAGCTACCGGGATAGCCCTTTTTGCAGGCGCATTGATCGCTAATCCACCTGTACCGTCCGCTGTCTTTTGGGGTGTTTGGCTAATTTTTGTTGGTGCATTTTTCCACCACCTTATCAGTAAATAAAGACAAGGGGGCATTATGAGTATTTCAACACTCATCGGCGTGATTATGACAATTGTTGCTGTAGGCGTCTATATTGCCTATAAGATAGGTTGGATAAAGAAGTAATACCATAAACATTCTTTTGATTTAATCAAACAAGCCCTTTCGGTTTAGTATCGAAAGGGCTTTTCTTCTATCTTTTAAAGGAGTCATAGCATGCTAGAATCTTATAGGAATGTTGAAGTGTCAAAAGGGACGCATGTTGTGGAAGATCTTGCACATGCTTTTTTCAATCCTCTTTTTCTTTTGCAGCAACAAATGGAACAGATGTATGTTGATGGACATTCTGAATATGCCTATGATCTAAATAAGGTTTTTTCTTTGAAGCAGGATCTTTTATCCATTATAGAATACTATACATCTATGCGTCATTTTGGACTAACTGCTGATGATTATAACGAATTTGATATTGTAATCAACGATACATTTGATATTCTTAATGAATATTCACCAACAGGCTATTATTTCGGTACTCTCGAAGGTGACGAAGCTTGTTTTGGTTTTTGGCCTTTACCTAGCAATGAGGAGTGTGATGTTTAAACAACTCATTTACACATTGATTAATATCCTCATACTAGGCTTTTTCATCTTCTTAGGACTTTTCGGAGTCCTTTTTTGTAACCGATAGTCATAAAAGGATCTGAATCATGCCCATTCTACTCTCTGAAAAGGAACTCGAACGTAAGGCTGATAATGCTACGGCACTCTTTAATTTTGATCCTTCCGATACGCTTTACTGGCGCGATATTCTCAATCATGCAAAGAATGAAGGGTTTTCTAGTGACGTTCTGGAATGGCAACGTATGCCGGGGGAAGAAAAGGAAGATGCAATAATTGGTCTTTATGAAAAGCTGTTGACTTCATATGATGAAGGTATTCTTAGCATTGATACTATTGTTGTTAAGGATGTCCTTTTAAACACTGGTGGTCCTGCTTCCGGTATTGAATTTCGTTTGTTTGATTGCGGCGATTCATACGAATTTCAAAATGCTAGATACTGGTATCAGGATTGGTTCACGCCTCGGCAATATTCACCTATTCCAAACGACATCGGGGAAAGGATGTTTGAGCATTTTGGGTTTGAATACAAGTAGGAAGAACCCTTTCTATTGATGATTCATTGTTCAATCATCAAAGAGGCGACTTGATTATAACGAGTCGCCTTTTTCATTGATGGAACAAATATCAACAACAATGGAGTGATAAAATGGATGCCTTTTACACTGAAAACATTGTAACGGAAAAGTATGGCTACAGCATGACAATCAACCTGTATCAAGATCCCGACGCGCCAAACCCGTTTGAGGAGTTCGACACGCTCGGGACACTTGAAAGCACGTTCCCCAATGCTTTTGACGGTAATGTTTTTATCGAACAGCTTGACAAGGAACGCGCCGTTTTTGTGGAGAGTCCTACATGGGGCGTTGATTACGTCATCTATGCCACACGTGAACAAATCAGGACAGCATACAACGTCAAGCGTCTTACAAAAAAGATTCTGGCAAAGGCATTTGATTGCCTCATGGCGGAACGCGCCGTCTATGAAAACTGGTTGAGTGGAGGCGTAGTAGGCTACAGCGTCATAGATGATGAAACAGGGGAAGAAATAGCTTCCTGTTGGGGATTCTATGATGATGATTGTGGCGACCATGCCCTTGAAGCCGCAAGAGAAGCCGCCGAAAGCTACAGACGGCCTGTTCCCGCATGGGCAAAGAACTGGAAGCTGTTGCCGGGACTGACGGCTGAACAGGTCGGAAATCCTTTTCTACATGTTGCGTAAAGCATGAGGCGACTATGATCACATTCTACAATATTGATGTTTCCGCTATGACCATACGCCAGATCAACAGGCTCTTTCGCCAGCACGACACCAGCACGCTATGGCCTATTTGTGGACGGTTCAACGCTACCGAAAGAGCTATCAGGCGTTTGCAGCGGACCGCTGGATACGCCTACATGGACAACCTTGAATATGCCCTTGCCCTTGATTCTGAAATAAGCCGCATTGTGAACGGGGAGGTTTAGAAATGGAATTTATGCTTGTCATTCGTGATGGTGAATGGAAACCTTGCGCCTATTTTATTGACGGGAAACGTGTTTCTAAAGAGGCTTATACCACAATGGAATATGCCGTTCAAATGCGCGGCGTTGCGTATTGCTTTCTTACGCGCCGCGCCCGCAATGGAAACTGGCACCACAGCTTTTCAGGACGGTTGATATGTTGACATGAACATATCAACACCATTGAAACATCGAAAGGCGGAACCTCATCAACAAGGGTTCCGCCTTTTTATTGTGGCAATGAATTTTGAATATAAATCATAAACAGACATTAGAAAAAGGAGAGTACCGCATGGGTTACACAGTAGACAAAAAGACCGGAAAGATCATCCTTGTACATGACGTTACCGTATCGTCAAAGGCCGTAAAACAGCCGGAAACACAACAGCAGCCGCCTTGCCCGCGATTCCCGCCGCCGCTATGTCCTCCGCGCGGGCTTCCGCTCCCGGCACGTTCACTTTCCCGGTCACAAGGCAAAAGGTTCGGACGGTCTGGCATGAGGGGAACGTCTGGTTTGTGGGGAATGACGTTTCCGCTTGCTTGGGTTTTGCCAGACCTGAAAAAGCTATTATTGACCATTGCAACCATGCGAAAACGCTAAAAGGTCCCGAATCAGGAGGTTTGACCTCTTCCCCTCGCGGCATCAACATCATCCCCGAATCCGACGTTTACCGCCTTGTCATGCGCTCCAAACTCCCCGCCGCTGAACAGTTCCAAGCGTGGGTATGCGAGGAGGTCTTGCCCGCTATCCGCAAAACGGGCGGGTATGGCGTTGCCCCGACCACCTCCCCTACCGCCGCCAAACCCCAAACCGAAGATCAGCTCATCCTTGAGGCCATGCAGGTATTATTGTCCAGAACCGAAACCCTCAAGGCGGAACTGGCCGAAGCCAAACCCAAGGCCGATTATTACGACGCCCTTGTGGATGACAGGGATCTCCTCACGTTCACGGAAGCGGGCAAACTCTTCGGCATGTCCGCCCGCTGCCTCGCGGCATTCCTGCGCGACGCGAAAGGGACGCCGCACCATTGGCTGTTTAAAGGATTCGACGGCGCAAACATTCCCTACCAGCCCATTATTGACCGTGGGCTGATGAAGGTGAAGCACCGTACCAACTCCCTCACCGGGATGCCATGCACGCAAGGCTACTTCACCCCGAAAGGGATTGAGGTACTGAGGAAATTATTGAAGGCACAGGCGGCGACATCCTGCAAAGTCATAAAAGCCGGGAAGGATTATTCCAACCCGGCTTTTCTTTTACCCTTTGAACACATCATCAAAGGATGAATGCCATGTACGACGAAAACAACGATTATTCCATACCATTTCCTGATGAAACAGTATCGGAGATTATTGAAGACTCCGCAAAGCTCATAGAAGGCATTTATTATGAAGCAGGATATTAAAAGCGGCAAAAAACTCCCGAACGGAATACGTTTATTGCCCAACGGCAGATATGTCGTCAGCGTGTGCGTCAACTACAAGCGCAGAAGCAGACAAGCCCGCTCTATAGAAGAAGCAATAACGGTTCACTCCGAATTATTGAATGAGCTGGAGACGGGTATCGAAGGAAAGCGGCTCCCCGCAAAAAGACGTTCGGCCCCCCGCGTCGACGATGGCAAAAGGGGCACCTCATGGACGCTCGAAGCGGCTCTTGAACGGACCACCGCCATGTACTGGCACGATGGGCAAGGGGGCAGCGAGTGCGCCATACGCAACGCCAAAGAAGCGTGCGCGTTCTTCGGCCCCCGCACACGGCTGGATGAAATCGATCCCGACTGGATTGACGACTATGCCGAATACCTTTCCCGAAAAGGCAATTCCGGCAGCACCATCAACCGCAAGCTCTCTTCGCTGTCCCGCATGATGACGACAGCCTACGAACGGGGTAAGCTCAAATGGCTCCCCAAGATGCCGCGCCGCCCCGAAGGAAGCCACCGCGTCTGTTTCCTCACAGTCGAAGAGGAACGCACGGCCCTCCGCATTATTGACCAGCTCGGCTACGCGGAACATGGGCAAGCATTCCTCGCCCTACTCTACACGGGGTGCCGCTGCGGGGAACTCTGGCGTCTTGAGTGCCGCGACGTAAACCTTGAACTTGGGACAATCACCTTTTGGAAAACCAAGAACGGGCACCCACGCACCATCCCCATCGTGGACACCATCCGCCCGATTATTGAGTACCGCATGGAGCTGGTAGGGGGAACCGGGAAGCTCTTTCCCAAAGGCTCCCCTGAATGGTTCAGGCGTCTTTGGGATAAGCTCCGGGTCCAAATGGGGCGTGAAGACGATCCGCAGTTCGTACCCCACATGCTCCGCCACACCTGCGCCACCCGCCTAGCGCAGTCGGGAGAGAACGCCCTGATCATCAAGGAATGGATGGGCCATACCAACCTGCAAACAACCGTACGCTACACCCACCTCATGCCAAAGAACCTGATGACGGCAGCGCAATTCCTCAGCAACATGGCGAAACAGTAAGAAGAACCACGGGGAAGCATGAAAGGGAAGAGGTTTTGCAACTATCGTCCTTTGGGGCTTCGGACGATGCAAAACACCTGACTATGAGGTTACATGTAAATGAAAATATTCCGTAACCTACCAAAAATAAATAATAAGCAAAAACAGTTCCTCTTAAAATCCCTGGACCGCAAGGTTGTGCGGGTTCAATCCCCGCTCTGGCACCAAAACAAACGGGTTACGATACAAATCCACACCCGTTTACCTCTCAAAATAAGCCCCCTCACGCTTGTAGTTGCAATTGCAAATGCAAACAGGAGGGGGCTTATCTTTTTTCCTCCCTCCTTCCTCTCCCCACCTCCATCCGCCCCGCAGCCCTTGCGGACAAGACGGCATGTTTTCCTCCATATTCTGTGGGCTGGAAGCGCTTACTTCCCGTGGGGAGTTGGAGGGGCTAGCCGTGCATCCGGAGGACACCCCGGAAGCCTATCGATCTCTGCCGGTTGATCTGCTATCACTGGATTCCGGGAGGAACCTCCCGACATGATGAGGCAATCGGAATCGTTTTCTGTCTTTTTGAAAAGGCCATAGGGACGCCATGCTTTCCATGCTTGCGCTTCTTGTGCTTGGGGGTGCCTTTGTGGGGCTCCTTTCCGGGCTTCTCGGTGTCGGCGGGGCGGTGATCATCATGCCCCTGCTCAACGTATTTTTCGACCGCCTCGGGTTTTCCGTGGACACGACGCAGCACCTGTCGCTTGGTACATCCCTCGCCACCATCCTGTTCACATCCCTTTCCAGCGTGCTGGCGCACAGGCGCTATGGTTCCGTGCGCGCCGACATCTGGAAAAAGATGGCCCCCGGCATCATTGCGGGCACGCTCGGCGGCGCGCTTCTCGCTCCACACCTTCCAGGATTATTCCTGCGCGGCTTTTTCGCCTTCTTCGTCATGCTGGTCGGCGTTCATCTGCTCTTCAATTCCACCCCCCGCCCCAAGACCGGGCGGCTCGAACGGGCCATGCTTCCGGTCAGCATACTCATCGGCCTGATTTCGAGCCTTGCGGGCATCGCCGGGACCATGCTCTGCGTGATTTTCCTGGTCTGGGCCGCGATCGACTGGGCCGACGCCGTGGGCACGTCCGCCGCCCTGAGCTTGCCCATCAGCCTGACCGGAACCCTCGGATATGCCATCGCAGGGTGGAACTTCCCGGAACTTCCTCCCTACTCCGTAGGTTTCGTGTACCTTCCCGGGATGTTCTGCCTGCTGGTTTCCAGCATGAGCATGGCCGTTGTAGGCGCACGGCTGGCCCATTCGCCACGATTGCCGATGCAGGCCTTGCGCCGCTGTTTCGCGGTCGGCAATATCCTTCTCGGTCTTTCGATACTCCGCTCCGTCCTTTTCAGATGATTCCGACGCAACTCAAGAAATAAAGCAGAAGCTCCGCACCGGCATATTCCAACACCCCGCCTTCCCTAAGAAAAACGCTGCCTCCCGGCGAAAGAACGCAAAAAATCCCGGCAGGAAAACCTGTCGGGATATTCTTTTTTGCTGGTGGGCCATCGGTGACTTGAACACCGAACCAACTGATTAAGAGTCAGCTGCTCTACCAATTGAGCTAATGACCCAAGGACATTTCGTCCGCGCTCATTGCGCGAAAAGGGATGTACCGAAAACGGAGGGCTGTGTCAACGTATTCTTAGCACTTTCCGGATTTTTTCCTCAATAGAAAGAAAAAGTCTATTTTTTTTCGCTAAGTAAGAAAATAACCCCTTTCACGCATGGCGCCCACTCCTCTCCGTACTCCCGGCCAGCCGTCGGAGGGGAACCTTTCATCACACGATGAAGCCCCTACGAATCCCATGCATTAAAAATGCCGCATACTCCACCAATCGTCATTCAGTTTGATATTAAATGTGTAAAACAATATACCTCTATTTGACAGAATGTCACTGGAAATACTAACATAAATAAATATCAAGCGGATATCGGATTAAAAAAAATGAAGTACTCGTTAATAAAATAATACTCATAAGGAATAAATATGGGGTTCACAAATACACCTACTTTGGAAACAGAGAGACTTCTATTAAGAAGATTCTCTGAAAACGATTTATACGCCTTGTTCAAAATACATAGCGATAAAGACGTAAATACGTATTTGCCTTGGTTCCCATTACAATCCATAGAGGAAGCAAGCCTTTTTCTTAGGGAAAGGTACTTGGACACCTACAGGCAACCTTACGGTTACAAGTATGCGATTTGTTTAAAAAATGATAACATTCCAATAGGGTATGTCAATATAGGCATCAATGAGCCCCATGACCTTGGCTATGGGCTGCTCAAAGCCTTTTGGCGCAACGGCATTGTAACCGAGGCGGCCAATGCCGTTATTCACCAAGTAAAAAAAGATGGCATTCCTTACATTACGGCCACACACGATATCAAGAATCCCCGTAGCGGAAATGTCATGAAACGTCTGGGTATGCTTTATCAATATTCGTATAAGGAACAATGGCAACCTAAAAACATACTGACTACTTTCTGTATGTACCAGCTGAACTTTGATGGACAAGACAAGCGGGTATATAAAGGCTATCTGGACCAATCACCCAATCAAGCGGACTGATACTTGATGAATGTCTACCGCGCTTGTGGTGCTCCCCGGTGGATGGAGCGGACCAAAGCCACCTTTTAAAATAGGAGCACATACGAAAAAAGGACTTTCGATTTCTCGAAAGTCCTTGGTTCGTTTTGCTGGTGGGCCATCGGTGACTTGAACACCGAACCAACTGATTAAGAGTCAGCTGCTCTACCAATTGAGCTAATGACCCGTGCCTCGCGGCGTGAAAAGAGGTTTAGTCCAAATAAGGGGTGAGTGTCAACTCCCTTTTTGCAAAAGAAAGGAAAAAACGCTACCGTCCCTCCCATGAAAACGAAAAACACACTCCATATATGGCTCGTACTCTGCCTTGTAACAGGCTTCCTGCTGTATGCTGCGTCTCTTACTCACGCAGAATCACTTCCTTTTTCATTGGATACGGAATATGCCGAACTGGACGGGCATCCTGCGGCCGTACTCTGGGTGACGCCGCAGAAAGGCTATCACACCTACTCCCACTACGCGGACGCGCCCATTCCCACCAGTTTGAACGTCCGCAACGTGCAGGGACAACCCGCCGCAGCCGCAGTCCTCTACCCGCAGGGCCGGCTTACGCCCGACACATTCGAGCCCACAAAGCAGATTCTCGCCTATACCGCCCGGTTCCCGATCTTCATCCGTTTCGATGCCCCCGTATCCGGCCCCCTCTCCGCCGATCTGTCCATGCTCCTCTGTTCGGACAAAAACTGTGTCCCCGTACAGCAAACGGTTTCCCTGGCACTCCCCGAAACGCTGCCTCCGCCGAGCCCAGCCGCATTGGAGGCGTATGGGCAACTCGGTAAAGCCGAAACATCCCCCGCCTCTTCCGAACCCGTTTCTCCGCAAGCCCCCCCACAGCAATCCGTCACCCAGCTGACGCCGCTTTCCGGGCCGTCCGTCCAGCTTGCCGGAAGCCCCGCTGAGCCTGACGAATGGCGGTTCACGCCGCGTTTCCCGCAGGAATCGCTGGAGCCTACAGCCCTCGGCACGGCCCTGTTCCTCGGGCTGCTGGCTGGCCTTATCCTCAATGTCATGCCCTGCGTGCTGCCCGTGCTGACCATGAAGGTTTCCGCCCTGCTGAGCTCGTCGGGTTATGAGACCGAAGGTCAGCGCCTCGCCCATTTCCGCGAGCACAACGTACTGTTCGCCGCCGGGATCCTGACGTGGTTCCTCGTGCTGGCCTTTTGCGTCGGCGCGCTCGGATTGGCATGGGGCGGCCTGTTCCAGAATACCCATCTCGTGTACGGGTTGCTGATCCTCGTCTTTTTGCTGTCCCTCTCCCTGTTCGACGTGTTCACGCTGCCCGTGCTCGATTTCAAGGTCGGCGCGTCACGCAACCCCAAAACGCAAGCCTACCTCACCGGCCTCGTCGCCACCCTGCTGGCCACCCCGTGCAGCGGCCCTCTGCTCGGCGGCGTGCTCGGCTGGGCGGCACTCCAGCCCCTGCCCGTGATCGTCGCCGTATTCACGGCAACCGGGATCGGCATGGCCTTGCCCTATCTCGTCCTGGCGGCTTGGCCCGGCGCGGCCCGCATCCTCCCCAAGCCCGGCGCATGGACCGGGATCATGGAACGGCTGGTCGGCTTCTTTCTCATGGGTACCGCCATCTACCTACTGTCCATTCTCCCCGAGTCGCAGCGGCTCGCCGCGCTCGTCACCCTGCTCGTCTGCGCGCTGGCGGCGTGGATGTGGGGGCAATGGGGCGGCTTGCGGGCCTCGGGGCGTCAAAAGCTCTTTACGGGCGCGCTCGCGCTCCTTATGGTATGCGGCTCCATCTGGTGGAGCGTGCAGCCCGCCCCCGAACCCGCGCCGTGGGAAACGTTCCGGGCGGACACGTTCCGTTCGCTGCTGAAAAAAGAACCGCTGATGGTCGAATTCACGGCGGACTGGTGCCCGTCCTGCAAATTCCTTGAGCAAACCGTGCTGACGCCCAAACGCCTGCACGCCATCACGGAACGCTACGGGCTCCGCCTCATCAAGGTGGACCTGACCCGGCCCGACCCGGAAGCGCAGGCGCTGCTCCGCGCCATCGGCAGCGTCAGCATCCCGGTCACGGCCATTTTCCCCAAGGGCCTCCTCTCAAACAGCCCCATCGTGCTCAGAGATCTGTACACGACGAGCCAGCTTGAGGACGCCCTTGCCACCCTGTCTCCCCGGAAGTGAGTATGCTTGTGCAAGCTTCGCAGGACGCCCTGCGGCATCTGGAAATCATTATGGTGGGAACCAAGTTCCCGGAAAACATCGGCATGGCGGCCCGCGCCTGCGCCAACACGGGCTGCGGGCGCCTGACGCTCGTCAGCCCCGCGTGGTGGGATAAGGAAAAAGCCCGGCCTCTGGCCACGGCCAAGGGCGAGCCCCTGCTCGACGCCATTGAGGTCAAACCGACGCTCGGCGACGCGCTCGCCCCCAACGTCCTGACCTTCGGCACCACGGCCCGCACGGGCGGCTGGCGGCGCGGGCTGCTGACGCCGGAACAGGCCGCCGGGGAAATCGCGCCCCTGCTCCACGAAGGCAGCCGGGTCGCCATCGTCTTCGGCTGCGAGGATCGCGGCCTGAGCAATGCCGACATCGAGCAATGCCAGCGCCTCGTAACCATCCCCACCGCAGGAGAGGCTTCTTCGCTCAATCTGGCGCAGGCCATCCTCATCCTTACCTACGAATGCATGAAGGCGGTCAGCCGCGTGGACTCGCAGCCGTCGCTCGGCAACGATCCCGGCCAGCAGTCGCGCCGCATCACGCACGAGGAACAGGCCCTGCTCTACGCCCGGCTCAAAGAAACGCTCCTCGCCATCGACTATCTCAAAAGCGACAATCCCGACTACTTCCTGATGCCCCTGCGCCGTTTCCTCGGCAAGTCCGGCCTGAGGCGGCACGAGATGGATATGCTTATGGGCATCTGCCGCCAGGTGGACAATCTCAGGAAGGAGGCGGGAAAATAAACGGGCAGGGCCTCCGGGAGCAAGGGCCCCGCCCTTGCCCTTGGGCGAATAGTTCCACCCAGCCTCCGGCGGCCAAAGCAAAAGGGATATGCACTGGTTCAAGCCAATCCGTTCCAACATGCCCAAGGAGGCACCCTTCCGGCCGGACTGCGGGATCGAGCTTCTTCCGAACCGACGCCGGATAATGCCGTGTTACGAAGAGTCCGCACCAAGGAGCCGCGCATGGGTAGAAAGCCATCCCCACCCGATAAAGATCCCACTCCTCACTGGTCGATATCCGGCCTGATCCTAGGGGGGCTTTGCGTATGTGCCTCCGAATGGGTGATCGCCTATAGTGTCACTGGCGGACACCCGGCGAAACTCATTCCCACATTCTTCATCGTCATGTTCCTGCTTCTTGTCATAGTCAGGTTTACAAACGTTACGGACAAACATTTTCCGGAAGCCCCCCCTTCCGACAGCCAGCCGGGTATGGAGGCTTCCTCCTCCGGGCAGCCGCCTCCCACGACAAGGCTCCTTTTCACCTCTTCGCCTTTCTGGGACCGCGTGCTGCTGACTGTGCTCGGAATCGTCAGCTTCTTTCTGTGGTCGCACTCCAAAGGCGATGTCCCCCGCGACATCTTCGGAACGCTTTTTCCTCTGTCCTTCGTATTGGCCGTCCTCTATCCGATGTTCTTTCTCCCCATAGCCCCTATGTCCCCTGAAGAAAAACGCAGGTGGCATCTGAAAAAACAAAAAAAGCGGCTCAAGCGGCAAAAAGCCAAAGCGGATAAAAAACGGCGCTGCAAAAGCTGATTCTTCTCATTGGATCAAAGCGCGCAATCCGGAAACGTACCTGAGACGCTGTACGAACGCGCGCCTTGCGGGTATAACCGCCTCTCATTCCTCTACAGCATCAAGGAGTCGTCATGCGTTCATCATCCGTATCCCCGTATGATCTTCAGGACTGGGCCAAGCGCGCAGGTTTCGAGCTTACCGAAGAAACCTTGCCCCCGCTCGCCGGATATCTCGGACTGCTCATACAGTGGAACAGGGTCATGAACCTTGTCGGCACCCGGACGGCTGAGGACACCTTTTTTACGCTGGTCGTCGACAGCCTGCATCTCGGGCGTTTTCTGCGCGAAGACGTGGAATACAGCGCTGCTCCTTGTTGCTGGGATCTGGGCTCGGGAGCCGGGCTTCCCGGACTTCCTCTGCGTATGATCTGGCAAGAAGGCGATTACTGGCTGGTCGAAGCCCGAGAAAAACGAGCCCTGTTCCTGTCCACGGTCCTCGCCAAATATCCCTTGCCCGGAACCCATGTCTTCCGGGGCCGCGCCGAAGCGTTTATGGCCGGACCGCCCGCACGGACAGCGGATCTCATCGTCAGCCGGGCGTTTATGCCGTGGCCCGGCGTTCTGGAACTCGTCAAAGGCAACCTGAATCCCAATGGCGTGGTCGTACTGCTTTTGCGCGAACGCCTCCAAGAGTCTCCGGATTGGGAACAGGCCGCACAGAACTGGCGTATTGCCGGGCAATATACGTATACGGCGTCCCGCACCCAGCGGTACCTGTATGCCCTGACCGCTCAAGACGCACTATAATTCACAAAACGAAACCATCTGAAAAAACTTCTTTTCAGCCCATTGAATTTTTTTTTGGCAATCGTCAAAAACTCTTTTCAATGGGCTTTTTTTATTTAAACAGTGATTCTAGCAGGATAACCAATCTAGCAATACTTATTCTCTTTCTACAGGAGAAAAAAGTCACGAAACGTACTAAAAAAAGAATCTAATGGCCTTGTCTTCCGATGAGAATCAGGTATAGCTAAGAACAGGTGGTGCTGTTTGAATACGCAACCAAAGGAGAACCCTTATGTCTGCCAATCTTATTTCTGCCGTTCATGATCTTGTTTTAGAAAGCGGTCTTGGTGCCAAAAACATTGCCGCCGCCGTGGGCAAACCGTATTCCACCCTGCTGCGTGAAGTGAATCCCTTCGACGACGGCGCGAAACTCGGCGCGGAAACCCTCGTCGACATCATGCGGGTCACTGGTAATATCCAGCCGCTTGAGCATATAGCCGAACAGTTCGGCTATGAGCTCAAGCGGACCCACTAAGCCACTCCCGTACAATGCCTCCCCAAGCCCAAAGAACCACCATGAAGCACACCACCGCCCTATTGCCCCGCCTGTCGGGGCTTTTTCATATCCGTTCTCCCCTTCCCCCAAAAGTCCTCGGCAAGCCGAGGATTTTTCATAGGTACACGTAAGCATGGAAGTTCCCGTACTGGGAGTTTTTCCTGCATGACGCCCAACTGAGCCGGACCATTTCGGTCCATATGCCCATGCGTTCAATGGTACAAAAAAGAGAGGGGGGGCGTCCCGCCTTTTTCCGTTCCCTCAGTGCGGCAAATGCCGCGTCTGCCGCCAGCTTTCCACCGTATACAGCAGCAAGGCCAGCCAGATAAAAATGAACGTCACCAGCGCAGCCGGGTTCAAGGTTTCCCCAAACATGAATATGCCGAGGAAAAACGTGCAGGTCGGGGAAATGTATTGCAGCAGGCCAAGCGTCATCAGGCGCATATGCCGGGCGGCATAGGCGAACATGACCAGTGGCAGGGATGTGACCGGACCGGCAAGAAACAACAAAAAGCCTTCCCGAACCGTCGGGCTGCAAAGGAAGCCCTCCCCATTCCAATAGAGCCACAGGATCCAGCCGAGCGAAAAGGGTATCAAAACTATCGTCTCAATGAACAAGCCGGGAAGCGCTTCGACGGAAACCGTTTTTCGGATAAAACCGTACAGCGCAAAAGTGAAGGCCAGCGACAGGGCCAGCCACGGAAACTGATTGTGGCCCAAGAAACTCAGCAGGACACCGATACAGGCCAACAAAATGGCTATCCCCTGAAGGCGTGACGGCCGTTCCCGCAAGAAAAGGAAACCGAACAGCACATTCATAAGCGGATTGGTGTAGTATCCGAGGCTCGTTTCAAGGATCTGTCCGGTACTGATGGCCCATATGTACAGGAACCAGTTCAACCCCACCACACAGGAACTGGCGAACATGGTCAGCGCCACGCGGCGGTTGCGAAAAGCGCTGACGACCTCCGCCCAGCGCCTTGTCAGCATAACGACCGGAAGCAAGCTCACAAACGAAAAAATGATGCGGTAGCACAGGATTTCGAACGGAGCCACGGCATCCAGCATATGCCAGAAAACGACCAGAAAGCCCCAGATGAGAAAGGCGCAAAGACCCGCCAACAACCCGAGCGAATTGCTCTTTACGGACGGAACGGCAAACAACAGCATACTCCACCTTCACAAAGACAGCCATCCTGCAAAACAGGATGGCTGTCCACAATACGGCAAAAACGTCCGCGACTAGCGATTGAACGAACGAGCAAACAGATCCGAAATGGCTTTGCGCCCGTTGGCTTCCATGAACCGGGTTCCCGTGGCGGTGAAGTGCGTATGCTCAATGACGGGCTCTTCCACCTTGACCCAAGCGTCGTTCAGCCAGCGATACCAGCCGTCCTGTTCCTGATCGAACACGAGAAGGGGCTTGTTGCAGATCTTGGCGAACTCGGCACCCCAGCCGGTACCGCCCTTGACGGTCTGATCCGGCTGGATGTTGCCCACGACCACGACTTCCTGACCGCTGCTGACCTGCCAGCAAATGGACTGCAGGACCTTGCGGAACAGGGGAGCCTTCGTGAATTCCCGGCCCATAAGGCGGGAAACATAGGTCAGGCTCACATCTTTCAGGGCCAATTCTTCGGAAGTGAGGACGCGCACGCCGCGCTTCCGTTCGATCTGGTGCCCATCAAAGCTGTAGTTCACTTCTTCAATGCCCCAAGCCTCGGCCTGCGCGCCGAAAAACTGCTCGGTTCCGGCGGCCCCGCCGCTGAAAAGAACACACTGTTTCGGATCCAGCATGGATGCTCCTTGGTTGTTCGTCATGCCGGCGCACGACGGATTATACGATGCCGCAATACGGCGTTCCTGCAAAGGCTAACGGGTCACACGCGCCGAGCCGTCGCTTCCGCGCAGTACGCGGACACGTTCACCCGGAGAGAATTGCTGATCGGCGGCCTGAACAATGGACAACTGCTGTCCGTTTTCCAGTTCGACCGTAATTTCGAGGCCATTCTGCTTGGTCAGCGCCTTCTCACCGGCATAGCCGCCAGCCGCGCCGAGGGCTGCACCCGCGATAGTCGCCAGCGTCTTCCCGCGTCCGCCACCAACCATATTGCCGAGCACGCCCCCTACGACGCCTCCTCCCACTGTCCCAAGGACGGCGGGACGATCTTCCTCAAGCGTAACGGGCTGCACGGAAACCACCGTGCCGTACTGCACCGTTTGAGCGCTGCGCACCTGGCTGCCGGAATAGGTATTGCCGCTGTAGTTGGTGCAACCAGCCGAAAGCATGGCGAGAGCGAGCATGCATACGGCTACATGTTTGATTTTCAGCATAGTAAACCTCCAATCGAAAGTCAGGGGTGAGAACCCTGTACTTTTCAAACTCCTAGCATAATGAGGGCGCAGGGGCAATTCCCTGATGTGCGGTTTCCCCTATGAGATGGGGTGAGAATATGAAGGAAGGGAGCCCCTCTTCTGGAGAGAGACTTCTATTCCCTCCACCGCCCATCTTTCGAAATCCCTAGGCTTTTGATTACGAGGGGTAGCGAGGAGACATTTACCGATTAAGGAAACGATTCCGTGGCCCCCCCTTTCCTCTCAAACACAGGCCCTCTAAAGCCTTTGCCTGGCAAATCGATGAGGCTTGCGGGAAAAGAGAAGAAGGCGGAGAGGAAGCGAATGAGCCGATTATGGAGCGAACCGGGCGGGTACCGTAGGAAAAAAAGCTGGGGGGAGGAAACCCGAAGGGAGGGGGGAGAGGGAGAAAGAGCAGGAGGGGCTTGCGCCTAGCC
>OIET01000455.1_pt1 | contig 37186 bp, 33 predicted proteins | sample 1581871 | NCBI WGS metagenome assembly OIET01 (sample SAMN03279760, study PRJEB24777) | human gut metagenome | isolation source: fecal sample PR121 from 1 month old male Malay infant, vaginally delivered... | place: Singapore | collected 2005-09-16
AAAGTATGCTAAGACTGAGAACTATTTGAAATAAAATTTTTTATTATCTAATTTTAAAAATTTTAAAAATATTTATCTAAAAATAAATAACATCTTCAAACAAATAAGGTGATTTACAGGGAAAAATGACTGAATTAATCATGGCACGCTTCTTGCATAATAATAAAATCATAAAAACTATCCGAACGATATGATAAGGAGTTAGGAACATGAAAAAATATGAGCAGTATGTCTCAAAAGAAGATGTGTTAAAGATTCACGAGTATTCAGTCAGGATTTTGGAAGAAGTCGGCGTGCGGTTTGAGCATGAGAAAGCTTTGGAGTTATTTAAACAGCGCGGTGCCCGGGTTGAAGGTGAGACGGTTTTTATCCCGGAAAAAATGATAGAAGAGGTGCTTAAATATGCTAAAAAAGAATTTGCCATCCGTTCCTGCAAAGGAGATATTACCATCGGAGCAGGTGAACAGCACAGCATTGGAATTTATGGGAATATTTACAGACACCATCATAATGGCAGAATTGAAAAAATGACGAACCAGGATGTTCTTGATCAGTTTAAGCTTGCCGATACCAGCAAAATTGTGACAGCGGCGTCTATGAACTTTTTCCTCAATTATGACAACAGCTTTACAGAGGATCAGAAAATTTTTGGAAACATCGCGATGATTTTAAAATACGGCAACAAACCGATGATCATGGCGAGTCCAAATACCTTTGGAATGGAGGACGAAAAGGTTTCGGTAGCTTTTAGAAAAAACATTGAGCTTATCAACCAGTTTGAAGGAAACGACGATGTCCATAATGCCTATGTTGTCAACACGCTTTCACCCCTTACGTTAGATCATGACCCCATTGAACGGACCTTTATTTTAGCAGAAACCAAGCAAGCCATCATTGTAACTCCATGCGCGATGCCGCTTATGACTGCTCCACCGTCAATGGCGTCTATGCTGGCAATGACCAACGCTGAAGTACTGGCAGGTTACACACTGGCGAAGCTTCTGAATCCGGAGGTGCCGGTTGTTTATGGAAATACTTCTGCCGCTACTGATATGCGCACGGTTCAACTGTCCATCGGTTCACCGGAGTCTGTCCTTGTCAGCTACGCGACGGCTGGGCTGGCCGATTACTATGGTCTGCCTTATCGCACAGGCGGGGGCCTCAGCGACGCTAAGCAGCCAGATATTCAGGCGGGTGTTGAAACCATGATGAACATTGAGGCCACCAGAAACTGTGAAGCAGATATTGTCCTGCACACCTGTGGTTGTATGGGCTCCTTTAATGTAACAGACTTTGGTAAATTCCTCATTGATGAAGAAATGCATTATATCGCGCTCCATATTAACCGCGGCATCGATTGTGAGGATGAGCGTTTCTGCTTTGACACCCTGAAAAAAGTCGGTCCAAGGGGTGTATTCTTAAAGGGAAGAACACCGAAAATATATCGCGAAGAGGTTTATCTGCCGAAATATTTTAACAAGGATGACCCAAACCAATGGCAGAACAAAGGCAGCATCACGGTTATGGATGTGGCGGAAGAAGATGTGAAAAAACGGCTTGAAAGCTTTATGCCGAGCGAAATTACAAAAGAACAGAATGAACTGCTTATGCCTTATATTCATGAGGCGTACCGCGAAAGCATCTAAGTACCGGGGAGTAACCAATGGAAAAAGTGATTGTAAATACAAAAGAAGCGCCTGAAGTCACAGGTCATTATTCCCAGGCTGTTCTGGCGGGAGATTTTATCTTTACCTCAGGACAGCTGGGGCTTGTGCCTGAGACAGGTAAAATGCTTGAAGGAATTGAGGCGCAGACAAAACAGGCGCTTGCTAACACAGAGAACGTCTTAAAAGAAGCAGGTATGAGCCGAAAGAATATTGTAAAGGTAAATATCTTTGTGGAAAACCTTGATGATTTTCCGGTGGTGGACGCCATCTACAAAGGTTTTTTCAGGGAACACAGACCCGCCCGTTGCAGCGTGCAGGCAGCGAAGCTGTATCCCGGAAGCTTAATTGAAATCGAGGTGATCGGCGCAAAATAAAGAAAGAATTCCATAATCTTACACTCTTTTAAAAGCGGCACAGATATGCCGCTTTTTTATTTAGTTATTTTTCCAGGTCTGCACAATATTTTTTCACAAGGCGGTAAGCCTTGTTCTGGGAGAGGCCCAGTTTTTTCTGAACCTTTGTGATGGTTTTTTCTTTTTTGTAGCAATCCCGGATAATATCTCGTTCATAGGCGGACATAAGTTCGTCAAAAGTGCCCTGAGATTCATAAGGTGTATCGACATCCAGACTCTTTATTTTCCTGGGGAACTTATCCGGCGAAATATTATATCCTGGAGACAGAATATAGCATCGTTCAATGATATTTTTGAGCTCGCGTACATTGCCAGGCCAGTCATATTGCAGCAGGTAGCTGATAAACAGCGGGTCCATTTTTTTATTGGTGCCATTTTCACGGTTGTTTTGCTGTAAAAAATGAAAGGCCAATGGGACAATGTCGTCCTTGCGCTCTCTGAGAGGCGGAATGATGGAGGTGATGGCATTGATGCGCCAATAGAGGTCGTCTCTGAATTTCTTTTCCTCAATGAGTTGTTCGAGATCCTGGTTGGTGGCGCTGATGATACGGACATCTACCTCAATGTATTTTTCTGAACCGATGGGCAAAAATTTTCCCGTTTCCAGGACAAACAGAATTTTGGCCTGAAGGGATGGGGGAAGATCACCAATCTCGTCTAAAAACAACGTCCCGTGATTGGCGAGCTGAAACAAGCCCTTCTTTCCCTTTGGGTTTGCCCCGGTAAAAGCGTGCGGCACATAGCCGAACAGCTCGGACTCAAGTAGGTTTTCGGGAATAGCCGCACAGTTGATTTCCAAAAAAGGCTCATCCTTTCGCTTGCTGCAATTATGAACATAGCGCGCGGCAAGGGATTTGCCGGTTCCGGATTCTCCCAGAATTAAAATGGAGGTTTTTGATTTAGCGGCCCGGCGGAGGGTCAGGAGTTCCTGAAGATAGATTTTGCTCTCGCCGATGATGTCTTTAAAATTGCTCTTGCTCTCCTCTGTGTTTTGATAATAAATTTCATCATAGCTGCGGTCAAACTTTACGATGTTATCCTGTGTGATACCGATGAGGAGATCAATATCTTGATTTCTATCGAACACTGGAATTGCGATGGTGGTGAGGATCTCTTTGGAAAAGAAATGCATCTGGCGGTAAAAAAGGGTTCGTTTTTTCTCAAAGACCTCCTTATAGGCAGGTGGAGAGACAATACCCTGCCAGATTCCCCAGTTTGAGTAGGTGACAAGCTCCTCCGGTCGCTTTCCATAATGGCGGGTGATGGCCGGGTTAGCATAGATGGTGTTGCCATCCCGGTCGCTGACATAAATACCCAGATAGATGTTTTCCAAAATTTTCAGGAAAAACTCCTTTGGCAGAGTTTCCAGATATGCTAGGTATTCGGGACCATGGTTGAAAGGATTTTCCATAAACGACGGACCTCCTTTTGTCTAAAAATAAATAGTGTCTAAATTGATTTTTTAAATTTAGATAAATTTTTCATCATTATACCACAAATTTGTGTAAAAATGCGGGAATTTTGTTTTTCTTAAATTGGCACGATACTTGCGTTAATTAATAGCATATCAACAATTACCGGTAATAACGAACAAGGAGAGAGAAATGGTAAAACTAACGGAATATGAAAAGAGGATGCGTGAAGGTGAGTTTGGCGAGTTCAAACAGATAGCGCTGCAGAAAATCATTGAATACGCAGAATCCCTGGGTGCACAGGAGCTGTGCGAGGTATCAAAAGCAACGCTTTATTTTGGAGCACATCCTTATCTGGAATCTCTGGGCTCAAACGATTATGATGAAATTTTTTCTAAAATGTATTTATGTGCAGATAAGACAATCCCCATGGGGGAAATGGAAAAGGGCTGCTTCTGTCAGACCTGTGTGGCACCCTGTGACCAGTACGTTTATGAACCGCTGCACCTTGATAAGGAGCTGTTTGATAAAAACAGGGAATTTCTCGAAATCACTAAGAAAGCGGGCGTTTCCATTACAGGAAGCTGTACACCCTACCTCATTGGGTGGATTCCTTTAAAGGGAGAGCACTTTGTAACCACAGAATCCAGCAATGTAGTCATGTGCAATTCTGTTTTTGGGGCGTGTGGCAACTCTGACGGTATTGAAGCTGCGGCTTGGAGTGCTGTCTGCGGGAGAACACCACTTTGGGGGAATCATACCAAAGAAGCGCGTATCGGTACCATTGTTTTTGAGATTGAATGTCCGTCAGAAACCGAAGTGGATTGGGATATTATCGGTTATACAGTTGGCCGTAAGCTGCCGCCGCATGGCGTGCCGGTCATTGACGGCAGTTTTAAAAAGCCGAACCTCATCAAGTTAAAACAGTGCTTTGCAGCCATGGCGACTACCAGTGGCGCAGAAATGTGTCATATTGTTGATTTCACCCCCGAAGCGCCAACCCGCGAGGCGGCTCTCGGCGGCAAAAAGGACGCGCCGGTTATCAAAATCACACAGCAGGATTATGACGAATCCCTTGCCATGTTGTGTGATAAGGGCGAGCATCCTGTTGACTTTATTGCGCTGGGCTGTCCGCATTACACGCTGGAAGAGATCAGAGATGCGGCGCTGTACATCGAAGGCAAAAAATTTGCAGGGAACGTGGAATTTGCCATCTGGACAGACTACGCCACAAGAGAAATGGCTGTTCAGAATGGCTACTGCAAAATGGTTGAGGATGCTGGCGGCCATATTCTGACCAGCGGATGTCCTTTGGTCATTGGCAGCAAATACTTTGGACACGCGAAGGGAATGGCGACAGATGGCGCAAAACAGGCACATTATATCCGTTCGGAATTCACAAATCCGGTATATTATGGCGATAAATACGCCTGTATCGATGCGGCAGTGGCCGGAAAATGGTTGGAGGTAAAATAAATGGAAATTCTAACAATGTATGGACGCGGCGCTTATCAGGGAATTGCCGAGGGTGAGGCGTTGGTATGTAGAGAAAGTATTCAGGGCTGGGCCGGTGTCAGTGATACAACCGGTGAGATCATCGAAAAGGGGCATGCCGAGGAAGGTAAAAACATTAACGGCAAAATCCTGGTGCTGCCCTGCAGCAAAGGCTCTAACGGATGGTCTTGTCATTTCCATTCGGCCATGATCTCCGGGTTTAAGCCGGCTGGGTGGATTTTCAGCAAGATGGATTCCCGCGCGGGTGTGGCGACGGTCGTTATTGGATCACCAGCAGTGACGGATATTGTCTCGGCTGATCCCTGCGATGTGATCGAGACAGGAGACTGGATTAAGATCAATGGCTTTGAGGGGATTGTCGAGGTTTATAAGAGGGAAAAATAATGCCGAGAGTAACCATACACGGGGTTCCCTGCCAGACTGCACAGACAGTGGCAAAATCGGTTAAAGATATTATTGTGGAGGTTGCGGATACAAAGCCAGAGTATATTCATGTTTTGTTTCAGCAGACTATCCATCTGGAAAACACAGGAAAAGAGGAATGGATGCCCATTGTTGATGTCTTATGGCTGGGGCGGACCCAGGAGGTTCAGGATAAAACTGCGCAGGCGTTAACACAGATGTTAAAAGACAGCGGCTTTCCGGATTCGCAGATAACCTTTACCGACATTCCGGCCAGCTGCTTTTACGACAATGGGGAGCATTATTGAGTCTCAATGAAAAATTGAGCAGAAGGGGGAAATTATGAATAGTAAAGCGCGTAAGTATGATTATGTTGTTATCGGGATATCGGCTGTCATTTTCGCCATTATTTTTGTGCTGAGCCAGATCGACCAGGAGGGGTTTGTTGCAGCGCTCAACAGTGTTGTAAACTTTCTGTGCGGCAATCTTGGCTGGTTCTTAAATCTGGCAACACTGCTGTGTATTGCTTTTGCACTCTATTTTATGTTTTCGAAATATGGAAAGATCAAGCTGGGCGGAAAGGACGCCAAGCCAGAGTTCAAGACCTTTACATGGTGGGCTATGTCGCTGTGTGCTGGTATGGGTATGGGAATTGTGTTCTTCCCGCCGGCGGAAGTCATCGAATATACTTTCCGTCCAGCTGTTGGTGCAGGACTTGAGGCTGGAAGCTACGGTGCGTTAAGCTGGGCCATGGAAAATACCATGATGCACTGGTCGCTCACCCTGTACGGCGTCTATGTCATTGCGGGGCTTATTGCTGGTTATGTTTATCACAATATGAAACAGCCCTTCAGCGTGTCGGCAACACTATACCCGCTGTTTGGAGACAAGGTTTACCGCTATAGAAGCTGGATTGATGGCATTGTAACCTTTGCCATTGTCGGCGGTGTCGCTGGTTCTTTTGGCTACGGGATTTTACAGGTAGCCAATGGTCTCAGTCAGGTGTTTGGCATTGGCGCAAATTATCTTTCTTACATCATTATCGGAATTGTCATTACTTTGATTTATACGTTGTCGAGTGTTTCAGGCCTCAAGAAAGGCATTCAGTGGCTCGGCGATAACAATGCCAAGCTCTTTATCCTGATGCTGATTTATGTAGTTATTTTTGGACCGACCATCTTCTCGCTGTCCCTCGGTACAGAGACAACCGGGAGCATGATAACGCATTTCTTCTCAAACATGACCTTTAATGAACCCATGGTGGGTGCAGATAAATGGTCGGTGTGGTGGAACTGGCTCTGGTATATTGATTTCTTTATCTTTGCGCCGACCACGGGCTTTTTCCTGGCACGTCTGGGTAAAGGCAGAACCTTCAAGGAATTTATTGGTGTTAATATGATCGCGCCTGGTCTGTTTGGTATGGTTTGGTGTTGGCTCTTCGGCGGTCTGGCAGCTCATGAACAGTTCTTTGGCGGCCTGGACTTAAACGCCATTATGCTAAAGGACGGCACAGAAGCCGTTATGCTGAGCCTGTTTGACAGCATGCCCCTTTCAAACGTCATGAAGGTTTTAATGATGATCATCATCGTTATTTCATTTGTAACCTTGGCAAACGCAGTCACCTCGACAGTTTCTAAAATGAGTCTGAAGGGCCAGGATGATGACGCAGAGGATAAGGATGCACCAAAGGGAATTCAGATTTTCTGGGGTGTGCTCATGGGCGGTATCGCACTTTTATTTTTGCTGCTGGGCGGCTTGGACGGTGCGAAAGCCGTTAAATTGCTGGTTGGTTTTCCCATTGTATTTTTACAGGTCGTCGTGATCTTTGGGTTTGTAAGAATGTTCTGGACAAAACAGTATCTGGAAGTTGAAGAGATCGAAGGCAAGGAAGTCGCGGTCGCAGCTGCCCGCAAACGTGAGGAACGGGCTGAGGAAAAAAGACAGAAACAGGAAATGAAAAAAATAAAGCAAACAAAGGAGAATAGAAAATAAAATGAAGGATAATTTAGAGATAAGATGGCATGGTCGCGGCGGCCAGGGCGCGAAAACGGCCGCACTGCTATTGGCTGATGTTGCCTTTTCGACAGGGATGTATGTGCAGGGTTTTCCAGAGTATGGCCCGGAAAGAATGGGAGCGCCGATTACAGCCTATAATCGACTGAGTCAGAGCAAAATCCGGGTGCACTCAAATATCTATGAGCCGGACTATGTGGTGGTCGTTGATGAGACCTTGCTGGAATCGGTCGATGTGACCAAGGGGTTGAGCCCCGAGGGTGCGGTAATCATCAATACCAGCAAGGATAAATCTGAAATTATCAAGCACCTTAAGGGTTATACCGGACGAGTTTTTACTATTGATGCCCGGAAGGTATCTATCGAAGCTCTCGGAAAATATTTTCCAAACACGCCCATGCTCGCCTCCATTGTAAAGGTAAGCGGCGTTATGGAAAACGAAGCGTTTCTCAGTGAAATGCGGCATTCTTTTGAGCATAAATTCGCATCGAAGCCAGAGGTTATTGAGGGCAATATGAAGGCTCTGTCGCTGGCGCTTCAGGAGGTAAAATAAATGGCAGCAGATATTTCTAAATTAAGTGAAAGCGTCAGATGGCAAGAACTTACAACTGGCTGTACCGTTGTGGGTAGTAAGACATCGGAGGCTTTTAATACAGGCGAATGGCGGGTGGATACTCCCGAGTATATTGCAGATAACTGCAAACAGTGTCTGCTCTGCGTACCGGTTTGTCCAGACAGCTCTATTCCGGTAAAGGATGAAAGACGACTGGACTTTGATATGGATCATTGTAAGGGATGTGGTATCTGCGCAAAGGTATGCCCCTTCGATGCGATTATTATGAAGGAAGGAGAATGAAAATGAGAGAACGCTTATCAGGAAACGAGGCCATTGCCATTGCGATGCGCCAGATCAACCCGGATGTTATGCCGGCATTTCCCATCACGCCTTCCACAGAGGTGCCGCAATATTTTTCCAGCTTTGTGGCAGATGGTAAGGTCGACACGGTTTTTGTTCCGGTTGAAAGCGAGCACAGCGCCATGAGCGCGGCCATCGGCTCAGAAGCGGCAGGCGCCAGAACACTGACCGCCACCTCGTCATGCGGGATGGCGCTCATGTGGGAAATGCTCTACGTTGCGGCTTCCAACCGCCTTCCCATTGCAATGGCGTTGGTAAACCGCGCTTTATCCGGCCCGATCAATATTAACTGTGATCACTCTGACGCCATGGGTGCAAGAGATTCTGGCTGGATTCAAATTTTTGCCGAAAACAATCAGGAGGCCTATGACAATTTTGTTCAGGCATATCGGATTGCGGAGCACCCGGATGTCCGCCTGCCGATTATGATCTGTCAGGACGGCTTTATCACAAGCCATGCAGTTGAGAACATTGATCTTCTCGAGGACGCTGCTGTCAAAGATTTTGTGGGAGAATACACGCCGGACGAGTATCTCTTAAAAGCCGGAGAGCCTTTGGCGGTTGGTCCATATGCGGTAAGCTCATATTACATGGAAGCCAAAAGAGCCCAGCTTGAAGGCCTTAAAAATGCGAAAAAAGTCATTCAGTCTGTGGCTGATGATTTTGAGAGCATCTCAGGAAGAGAATATGGCCTGTTTGAGGCATATCAGCTGGAGGATGCTGAGTATATCATGATCATTATGGGCTCAGCGGCAGGCACAGCCAAGGATACCGTTGACGGGCTTCGTGCTGCAGGAGTCAAGGCTGGCGTGCTGAAAATCAGAGTGTTCCGCCCCTTTCCTTCAGAAGAAATCGCAGAGGCCATCCGGCACGCAAAGGTCATCGCCTGTATGGACCGCACCGAAAGCTATAACGGCTACGCAGGCCCTATCGCCGAGGATGTAAAAAACGCCCTGTATAACATAAACGTCAATATCCCCATGATCAACTATGTTTATGGCCTTGGCGGTAGAGATGTTACCATCGAAAGCCTCGCGTCTGTCTTTGACGATATGCAGAAAGCGGACAAAGCAGGCGATGTCGGCGAAAACTACCGTTATTTATCGGTTAGAGAATAGGAGGAATAAGAATGTCGTATAATTTTAAAGAAACGATGAATAAAGAGGAACGACTGGCACCAGGCCACAGAATGTGTGCCGGCTGCGGCGGAACAATCGCGGTTCGGAATGTCCTGCGCGGCCTGCACGAAGGCGATGAAGCAGTGATCACCTGCGCCACGGGATGTCTGGAGGTATCTTCTTTCATGTATCCCTTCACAGCGTGGAAGGACTCCTTTATCCATAATGCCTTTGAAAACGCCGCTGCCACCTGCAGCGGTGTGGAATCTGCATACCGTGCCTTAAAGAAAAAAGGAAAGGTACAGGAAAATTATAAATTCATCACTTTTGGCGGTGACGGCGGTACCTACGATATTGGTTTTCAGTCTCTTTCAGGCGCAATGGAGAGAAACCACGACATGGTTTACGTCTGCTATGATAACGAAGCCTACATGAATACAGGAATCCAGCGCTCCTCAGCAACGCCCATGTACGCAGACACCACCACAAGCCCTGTCGGCCGAGAATCAGACGGCAAGGAGCAGAATCGAAAAGATTTAACCGAGGTGCTCGCCGCCCACGACATCCCCTATGCGGCCCAGACCACCTTTATCCGGAATTTTAAGGATCTTCATACAAAGGCAGAAAAAGCGATCTATACAAAAGGCGCGGCCTTTTTAAATGTCCTCGCGCCCTGTCCGCGGGGCTGGCGTTACAACACGCCGGATATCATGGATATCTGTAAGATGGCGGTCGAGACCTGCTACTGGCCGCTTTATGAGGTGATTGAAGGAAAATGGATACTCAATTATGAGCCAAAGAAAAAACTGCCCATTGAAGATTTCTTAAAAGTTCAGGGCCGCTTCAAGCATTTATTTAAAAAAGAAAATAAAGGACTCATTGAAAAAATGCAAAAAGAAGTCGACCGTAAGTGGGAAGCACTTCAGAAAAGATGTGACGCTTAAGAGACTTGGTATTTTTGGAAGGGGAGTGTTCTGATTGTTAGGCTCAAAATTGATCTTGAAATGTTTGAAAAATGAGAAAGTTGATATCATTTTCGGTTACCCGGGTGGGTCGTTGCTTCCTTTGTATGACGCATTGCGTGAATCACCGATTGAGCATATTTTAGTCAGAAACGAACAGGCCGCTCCCCATTACGCCAGCGGCTATGCCAGACAGTCCGGTAAGGTTGGTGTCTGTCTGGCGACTTCCGGCCCTGGTGCGACAAATCTGATAACCGGTATTGCAACTGCTTATCAGGATTCGATCCCGATTGTCGCGATTACCGGACAGGTGAATTCTGCGTTGATCGGTACAGATGCTTTTCAGGAAGCAGACATTACCGGTGCGACGGAGCCATTCACCAAGCATTCTTACCTTGTTAAAGATCCAGAGGATATCCCGAGAATTATCCATGAGGCTTTTCATATTGCTTCTACGGGCAGGCCGGGCCCGGTCCTCATTGATATCCCGAGAGATGTTCAAAATACCAATGCCAAGGTGACACAGTGCTGTGAAACAATTGATATCAGGGGCTATAATCCAACCATTGCCGGCCATGCGGGCCAGATTCGACGGGCAATCCGTGAAATAAAGGCGTCTAAACGACCTGTTATTTACGCAGGCGGTGGCGTGGCTCTGAGCCATGCCGAAGCTGAGCTTCTTGTGTTTGCCGAAAAAAACAGTATTCCGGTAATCACAACCCTTATGGGCGTGGGATGTTTTCCAGAGAATAACCCTTTATATTGCGGTGTGGTTGGAAGTCATGGTTTTGTCTGCTCCAATAAAATTTTAAACGCGGCAGATCTTTGTATTTGTATCGGCGCGAGAATGTCTGATCGTGGAACAACTAATGCCGCTGAGGAAATAAATCACATGCAGTTGATTCATATTGACATCGACCCGGCTGAAATTGGAAAAAATATTGATGACACCAATATCCCGATTGTTGGAGACGCCTCTGCTGTATTAAAAAATTTTAACCAGAAAGATCTACAAATTAATACGGTTGATTGGCTGCAATATATTCAATCAATTAAGATGAAGTATTTGCCGGCCTATAACCATGCTTTGGAAAAAGGCTTTATTAACCCCAAAATTATGATGAAAGAAATTTCAGACATCACCATGGACAATACGACGATGGTAGCGGATGTAGGGCTAAACCAAATATGGACAGCGTTGCATTATAAATATTTTAATGATCGCCGGTTTTTCACCTCTGGTGGTCTGGGAACCATGGGCTACAGTATTCCGGCTGCTGCCGGAGCTGCCTTTGCTTCAAAAGAAAAACCTCGGCAGATTTTTGCGGTTTGTGGGGACGGCAGTTTCCAGATGGCTATGGGTGAACTGGGGGTCATCGCAGAGCACGGGTTGGATATTAATATCTTATTGATCAATAACCATAAATTAGGGATGGTTAGACAGCTTCAGCATGATAATTATGGAAAAAACCATTACTATGGAACGGACATTAATTTTAATGTTAACTTTATGAAAGTTGCAGAAGCATATAAAATAAAGGGTTATACTGCAGAAACAAATGAAGAAGCAATAGAGGCTGTAAAGGATGCGTTGTCATATAGAGGACCGGCCATTATTGAATGCCAAGTGCATCCTGACTTTATAAAATTTTGAATCATTAATTTTAAGCTAAACTACTACCTACCAATGACGACTATGTGGATTTATATCAATCAAATTCACGCAGTCCCCCTCTTTTAGATTATAAGAATAAAAGCTCCCTGGATGTTACGCCAGGAGCTTTTATTTTTTCTTTCAAAGCTAAAATGAACAAAATACCATTAGCTTTTATAACTGTTGAGGAGTTCTAAAAACTCCGTAGTCTTCACCTATTCATTTGTCACCTTGTTACCAGACTGGGGTCTTCCCCAAAATATAGTGGGTTTGAGTAGAAATAGGAAGAACTATAACGTCCAGAATATAAAACACACAAGCAACAAACCCTACAGAAAAACAAGCATTTCAGGGCCTTTACAGTTCTCAAAACGTTAACCAAGAGATAATATTATCGAAATCACAAAACCCCGGATTCTATGCCGGGGTTTTTTTGTGTCCGGTTAATTTTGATTTTCTATGGGCATGCTCAAAAGACTCAAAACCTGTGAAAAATCAGGTTTTGAGTCTTTTGAGCATATGGACTAAACGTTGGAAGTGATGTTGACATCGAAAATAATCGAAATATCATCTATGTGATCAGGGACAAAAAGACAAGAAATCCATGTGAGCTGTTACTGTGATTGGAATCGGGTTCTGTATGCCAGCGATTTAATTTGCCATCCTAACAACCCAGAAGGTTTATAGCTGTCCCAGAGTGTGAATAATGCAATAAAAGCAGGGAGTCTGATTGGGACACAAGTTGTTTCAAGGAGAGCATCCTGAGAGGTGACTGACACCGTTATGCCGACAGTCATTTTGAAATGGGAATATTCGGCGAAATATAGGTACTTTGAGAAAGCGGGTTTTTGTGTATGATTCTCATAAATATTTAGAAATATTTATGAGAATTTTTTTGTTTTAAAAGTTCATTAAAGTTTCGCGTTAAATAAATTGACAAAGCGATAAAAGATGCTATAATAATGAATAAAATAGTTATTGCCTTCGTTTGAAAGAAATAATAGTTATGTATGAATCTGATTTGTGTTTTAGATTATATTTAAAGAAGGACTACAGTAGAAAAATGCAAAAAATAAAAGCAGATCCATGCACAATCCTTATGATTAATCAGGGGCAACAGAAAGTGGGGTAGAATGATGCATTGTTTTTTAGGAATTGACGCTGGTACAAGTGGGGTAAAGGCTGTCATTGTTGATGAAAATGGCGAACTCAAAAGTATTGGCTATCAGGAATGTGATGTAATCAGTGAAAATCCTGGCTGGGCTGAACAGGATCCAATGGACTGGTGGCGGGCCTGCGATGGTGCAGTGAGGGAAGCCGTTGAAGGTAGCGGTTGTGGAAAAGAGATTGTCAGTATTGGTTTTTCAGGACAGATGCAGGGGAATGTCATGGTGGATAAGGAGGGAAAGCCCATTGGAAACTGTATGATCTGGCTTGATCAAAGAGCCAATGAGGAGGTCGAGGAAATAAGACAGCTTATTTCAGATCAGGAGGCTTTGGAAATCACCTCGAATCATTGTTTGAACAGCTATTGGGCACCAAAGATTCTCTGGATTAAAAAGCACCGTCCACAAGATTATGAGAAGACTGCAAAGGTCATGTTCACAAAGGACTTTCTAAGGTTTTTAATGACAGGTGAGATTGCCACCGAGGTAAGTGATGCATCCCTGACATTTTTAATGGATGTACCGAACCGTTGTTGGTCCGAGCGTATGCTTCAGGCAACGGGTATTCCAAAGGAAATTTTGCCAGAGCGTTTGGTTGAGTCCTATGAAATTGTTGGACAGCTACGTACTGAAGTTGCAAAGGACTGGGGCCTGAACCCGGGCATTCCGGTGGCAGCTGGTGCGGGAGATCAGCCAGCATGTGGTGTTGGAACAGGTATAGTGAACGATGGTGTCATCGGCTCATCCATTGGGACCTCCGGCGTAGTATTCGGATCAGTGGACAAGCCCTTTATGATTGACCAGGAGTGCGGAACTTTCAGTATGGCACATGCTGTTCCGGATAAGTGGTGCTTTTTAGGGCTGGCGCTTACCAGCGGGGCTTCCTTTAAGTGGCTGAGGGATAACATATTTCCAGATAAAAAAGCAGCCATGGCAGCAGCAGGAAGTGATGTCTACGATTATATGACAAGGCTGGCCCAGGGGGCAGCAGCAGGAAGTGATGGGCTGATTTTTCTGCCATACTTAAATGGTGACAAAACCCCCAATAATGATGAGCACGCAAGGGCAGTGTGGTTTGGGCTTTCTCAACGGCATGGTATTCAAGAAATTTGCCGGAGTGTGATGGAGGGTGTGACCTATTCCCTGCGCGATACAGTGGAGCTGTTCCGCGAATGTGGATTGGATGTTAAAAAAGTCGTTGCCTCGGGCGGCGGTGCTAAGAGTCCACTTTGGCGCCAGATGCAGGCAGATATTTATAACGCCAGTGTTGTTACCATGAATATGGAAGAGGGACCCGGAGCTGGTGCTGCCATTTTAGGTGCGGTTGGAGCAGGTTATTTCAAGAATATTCAAGAGGCATGTGATGCTATTTTAAAGGTAACTTCTGTGACGGAGCCTAATGTAAAGCAGGTTGCTCTTTATAATGAATACTATCAAATTTATAAGAATTTGTATCCATCCCTGAAATCTAATTTCAAACAGAATGCAGTTATTGTAGACAAATATCACCATTCGGCTGAATAAAAGCATTTTTTATAGAGGTCAGCAATAAAATTTTGACGAACATATACGCAAAACCAGAGACCTGGTGAATTATGCCTATGCCCATAATATGACAATGGAAACAGAAATTGGCTATATGAGTCAGGGCTGCTCGGATGCTTCTGGCGGAAGCCTTTTATGAAATGACAGATGTTGACTCTTTAGCGGTGTCCATTGGGACCGCTTACGGTGTCTACAAGAGTGCCGAAACAACAAAGCTGGATTTTGAGATCCCTCATAATTTGGCAGAAGCCCTGTCGATTCCTTTTATTGCACTAACGGGGATGCCCATATAAGAGGCTTCTTATTTGGCGCAAGTGAAACCTTTATTGTAGAAAATGGAACCATGCTCACTGGTTATGTGGGGTATATCTACTTTAATTGACTGGGATCACAACCGGGTGCGCGATAGAAAATGCCATGTGATGGTAATAGACGAATAGGCCCATAAAACATTTGATTCTGGCCAGTAGCCTTCAATATCATGAAAAAAAATCATAATTAATTCAAATTTATTTGATTGCAGTTGTAAAAAATGTTAATTAATGTTAAATTTAAGAAAGTGTTCATTTTTTAGTAATTGCTATTAATTAGTTCTATTTAAAAGCATAGAAACTTTGGAGGTGCAGGAATGACAGAAAGGCAGTTTCAAATACTTGCTCTTATTTCGGAAAACGGCAGGGTTGAGGTGGCAAAGCTTGCGGAAATACTGGGAGTGTCCCAGGTTACCATTCGGAAAGATCTAGACGCGTTAGAATCGAAGCAACTTATTCGGCGGCTTCAGGGGATTGCAGAGCTGGATCGTGAAAATGATGTGACAAACCGTCTTGCCTATCACCACAGGGAGAAGCTGTCCATTGCAGAGGAAGCTGTGAAGGAGATCAAAAATGGTGAGACCGTTATGATTGAGTCTGGCTCCTGCTGCACTCTTTTAGCTGAGGAAATTGTCAAGGCCTCAAAGGATGTGACGATTATTACCAACTCGATCTATATTGCAGACCACATACGGCCAGCCTTGGGGAATCATGTTATTTTGCTGGGCGGCGAAATACAGATGGAACCAATGGTAACGGTAGGACCCATCATGGTGCAGGCGGCAAAGAACTTCTATGTGGATAAGTTCTATACAGGTGTTGATGGCTTTACGCCAGACGGGTATTTTACTGCCAGCGACATTATGCGTGTTGAATCCATCCGTACCATGGCCGGCCAGGCTAAAAAGACGATTGTACTGACAGAATCGGAAAAATTTGTAAACCACGGTGTTATGGCGCTTCTTCCCAGTACCAGTATTCATGCCCTTTACACCGATGACCAGATTCCAGATAAGATCAGGAATGATCTTAAGAAGAGTGGCGTGTGCGTTAACACGGTGAATACAACGTATGGACAGACTAAGTAAAATATAGTTTTCATTTGCCGGGGAAACATTGATTTTGAAGTTTTACCCTAAATCTTTGTTTGCTATATAAAATCTATGCTCAAAAGACTCAAAACCTCCAGGGCGAAGTGTTTTGAGTCTTTTGAGCATAGGTCTGGAAATTTAAAAAAGAATACGGCAGGTCATTTTAGAAAAATTAAAAACCAAGTGTTATAATAAAGTCCAGATTAGCGAGTAGTGCACGTCACATAAGTCCAGTTGACACCACGGCTCGCTTTTTTTATTTTTCTGAAAATAAGGAGTGATATGATGCCAAGGACAAAATTACAAGAGATCGTTTATGCGGTTTTAATGACCCTTTTTATGGTGCTGGCCATGGAACTTTATAATACGAGACTTCGCATAGGAGGAATGACCAATGCAGGCTTTTTTTACGACCCTTTCAGAAATGCGGATCATGGTGCCCGTTTGTTTTGTGATGGTATTTTTTCATGGAGCGGATCGCCCCCAAAATCGCCTTTAAAATGGTAACGCCAGGCGAGGATAAGGCATTAGCGTCCAGGCGGCGGTGACCGACTGCCTGATGTGATGTGTCCGGTGATGAGCTTTTGGGCGACCCTGATTTTTAAGCGCCCGTGTGTACAGTTTCTGGCCGTCTGGCTGGAGACCATTGTCATCAATTTTCCAATGGCCCTCTGCTGGCAGATTTTTTCTGCGGGCCGCTGGTGCGGTTCTTATTCCGGACAATTTTTAAAAGGCAGCTTGAAAAGCAGGCTGGGAATTATAAACTAAAGCAGTCTCTTTATCATTAAAAGAGACTGCCTTTTCAAGTTGTCTATAGGGATACCAGCAGACGGCTCAGCGCCGGGGCGCTTAGCTCAGGGGTAAGGGTCAGGTGGTCACTCAGAAGGGTCTGATTTGGGATAGAATGCTCGATTTCACGGGAGTAGGAACAGAAAACAGCCTGGTGCTCCTGGTCGGATAAAGCCCGGTCCTTTTCCAGCCACAAACTCAAGGAGAGGATGTAGACGGAGAGGCAGGCCAGGGCGATGTGCTGGATTTGCAGAAGAGGCTCACAGGACCAGGCACAGTCCATGAAATAGCGGAACAGGTAGTATACGCTTAAATGCTCATAATAATGGGCGTGGACGCTCTTAAAGGCCCTGGCGGCAGTAAGACTGTCCGGCGCCTTGAGGCGCTTACGGGCGCGCTCCAGCTGCCTGGTGAAAGCACTCTGGCGGTGCTCACACTGGATAAGGAGGTTAAAAAGAGCGTCGAGGGTGCCGCTCACCTCAGCTTCTGCGGGCGGAACGCTGGATCGAAGATCGCTCAAGGTCCGGGTGAGCTGCCGGTCATCTGAAAATGCTGTGTACAGACTGTTTTCGGCAGCTTCGTCTGAGATAAACAGGAGGGCAGTGAGCCGGGTAGCGAACTGGAGCAGCAGGGCAAGGCGCTCAAAGATTGTGAAACGGCGGTTCTGCAGCAGTGTACGGCCAAGGTGCCGGGCTCTGAGCATGCGCGTACAGAACAGCGGATCGAGATCCGGATCGTAACCGGAAGACTCGTCGTTCTGGGCCATCACAAAGCGCATGGGAGCCGGATCGGACAGAATGAGTCTGGCGGCCTCTGGGCAGGACAGGGAAAGGCCTGCCTCTCGGAGGTTTCCGTAGTCCGCATAAAAGCGCGGGTAGAGGCGGCAGGTCTCACTCAGGGCATTCTCGCCCAGGGCGGTATGAATGTCGCAGAGATTTTCAGGGTTGAGGAAGGGACAGCGTCCGTCCCGATTGATGAAAATGCAGTCGCCGTCCCCGTCCAGGGTCATGGCATCACGGAGACTCTTGCCTATGGGGCCTTCTGCCTTCTGGTAGAGCCGCTCGGATTTAGGGTCGATGACGACCTCCCAGCCCGCGCAGCAGGTATCCGGGCAGTCCCCGGCCAGGCATCTGAAGGAATCGAAGAGTTCGGGTGTTTGAAAATTCATGGTATTCTCCTTTTGGTTTGACACCATTATAACAGAACAAGGCTGTGTTTAAAAATAAAAACACGTCTGGACTGTCTTGACTTTTAAATGATTAGAAGTATAATGATTAGAGTTCTAATTGTTTGAAAGGAGTGTGGAGGATGACAGCAGAAGAAAAAATTAAACGCTATATTGTCTTTACCATCGGGGTTCTCATCAACTCCTTTGGCATCAGCTTTATTACAAAGGCCAGTCTGGGGACCTCGCCTATTTCCAGCGTTCCCTATGTGCTGAGCCTGCGTTTTGAGCCGACTCTGGGTGAGTTTTCATTCGTGCTCAACATGATTTTTATTATTTTGGAGATCGCCCTGCTGCGCAGAAGGTTTGAGAAGATCCAGCTTTTACAGATTGTGGTTAACGTGGTGTTTAGCTATTTCATTGATTTCAGTATGCTGCTGCTCGGTGGCTTAAACCCGGTAAATTATGTCATAAAGCTTGTCTTTCTGCTGATCGGCTGCGCGATTCTGGCCTTTGGCATTACGCTGGAGGTCTTTGCGGATGTGATTCTGGTGCCGGGCGAGGGGATTGTCAACGCCATCGCAGTGACCTTTAAAAAGCAGTTTGGGTCGGTCAAGGTAGGCTTTGACGTTACGCTGATGGCCACAGCCTGTATCCTGTCGCTGGTCTTTTTTCACGGTTTGCAGGGTATCCGGGAAGGGACGCTTATCTCGGCCCTGATCGTGGGAACCATTGTCAAATTTTACAGCAGGCGTCTCGGCTTTCTGAGGGACGGCCTCTTTGGTGTGCGGTCCAAGGGCGCTGAGGCGGATAAGCCCTGCGGCTGCCCGGTGATTACCATCAGCCGGCAGTATGGCTGTGGCGGAAATGAGGTGGGCAGACGCCTGGCCGGCGATTTGAAGATGGCTTTTTATGACCGTGAGATCAGCAGCCGCACTGCCGCCGAGGGCGGCTATACCTACCAGTATGTGGAGCGGGAGGAGCAGCGCTATACCAACAGCCTGCTCTACGACCTGGTGGCCTCCAATTACGCCATGGCTCCCGGTGAGGTGCCGCCGCTGGACGCTCTCTTTGAGACCCAGAGCCGGGTTATCCGTGAGCTTTCCTGCCAGGGCCCGTGCGTGATCATGGGGCGCTGCGCAGATTATGTGCTCCGGGACCGGCCGGACTGCTTCCATGTCTATCTCAGCGCGAATATAAAAGACCGCACTCGCCGGATTATGGAAAAGGAAAACCTGGGCGAGACTGCCGCCAGGCAGCGGATCGCAGAAAAGGACCGGGAGCGGTCCAGCCATTATAAGCACTTTACCGGCCAGGCCTGGGGCGCCGCCGGAAATTACAGCCTGTCGGTAGACACCTCAGTCTTTGGGATTGAGGGGGCTGCTGCGGTGATTGAGGACGCCTTCGGGCGTGCCTGGAAAGGAAAAGAAAATGAATCAGAGCTTTCACAACCTGCTGTTTGTCAGCCAGAGCCTTTTTAACAAGCGGCTCTACGCAGCACTGCAGGGAACGGGCCTGTCCTCCGGGCAGCCCAAGGTGCTGGAGTACCTGAACCGCAACGACGGCAGTGTCCAGAAAGACATCGCCGCCGGATGCCAGATTGAGCCGGCGACCGTCACCAGCCTGCTGCCGAGGATGGAGGCGGCAGGGCTCATTGAAAGACGAACAGAGAACGGCAACCGCCGGTCCCTGTACGTTTATCTGACAGAGAAGGGCAGGGCAAACGCTGCCCGGATCGAGGAGGCCTTCGCGGCCCTGGAGAGCGCGGCTTTTGAGGGTATCCCGGAGACGGAGCGCGAAGCGTTTATGGCGGTTTTCTGCAGGATCTATGAGAACCTGAATGGAAAATAGAGAACAAAATTTCAGTTTTCAGTTTTTTTCATAAAAACCCTTGTGTTCAGGGTGTTTTTGAAGTATAATAAAGGACGGATTAATTTTCAATCAATGCAATTTTGAAAAGATATCCAGGGGGAGGCCCTGGGTATCTTTTTCTGATTATGCCGCCAATGTAAAGGCGGCGCATTCTGTACAAAAAGAGCCTTTCCGGCTCCGGATATAAAGAAACTAAGAAAGCAGGAAACATATGAAAGAAGAACAACCGATTATCAATATTGCGGTTATCGCCCACGTTGACGCGGGTAAATCGACCCTGGTCGACGCACTGCTGAGCCAGAGCGGCGTTTTCAGAGATAACCAGGAAGTGGTTGACTGTATCATGGACAGCAATGACCTGGAGCGGGAGCGTGGGATCACCATCTATTCCAAAAACTGTTCCATCATGCACGATAATATCAAGATCAACATTGTGGATACCCCGGGCCATGCGGACTTCTCCTCTGAGGTTGAACGTATCTTAAAGACGGTTGACACGGTTATTCTGCTGGTGGACTCCAGCGAAGGCCCTATGCCCCAGACCCGTTTTGTCCTCAACAAATCCCTGGAGCAGGGACTGCGCCCGATTCTGTTCATTAACAAGATTGACAAGAAGGACCAGCGCGCCGAGGAAGTGGTCGATATGGTTTTCGATCTCTTTGTAGAGCTCAAGGCCAATGACGAACAGCTGGACTTCCCGATTCTTTACGGGGTTGCCAAGCAGGGAATTGCCAAATATGACATGGATGACGACAGCACAGACCTGACCCCGCTGTTTGAAACCATTGTAAAGCATGTGGGTATTCCAGAGGATATGAGCCTGGAACCGCTGCAGATGCAGGTATCCACCCTTGGCTATGACGATTATATCGGCCGTCTGGGCATTGGCCGCATCGACAAGGGAACCATTCACACCGGGGACAGCCTGGAGGTCTCCAAGCGTGACGGCAGCTTTAAGCGGGTAAAGATCGGGCAGATTTTTGTATACCGCGGCCTCTCGAGGGTTGAGGTCAAGGAGGCAAAGGCCGGTGACATCGTCGTGGTCTCCGGGATTCCGGACATTATGATCGGGGAAACCATCGGTGAAGTGGACCAGGTACAGCCCATGGAGCTCATCGAGATCGAGGAACCGACCCTGTCCATGAACTTCCTGGTTAACACCTCTCCTTTTGCCGGAAAAACCGGTAAATTCGTGACCACCCGCCACATCAAGGCCCGCCTTGAGAAGGAGCTGGAGATCAATGTCGGGATGACCGTTGAGCCGCTGGAGGGCACCACAGAGGGCTACCGTGTATCGGGCAGGGGCGAACTGCACTTATCTATTCTGCTTGAAAACATGCGCCGTGAAGGCTATGAGGTGGCGGTTTCCAAGCCAGAGGTGATCATGCACCGCGATGAAAAGGGCCACAAGCTGGAGCCTGTGGAAAGCGTGATCATTAACGTCCCGGACGAGTACTCCGGAACAGTTATCTCCAAGCTGAACGTGCGTAAGGGCAGCATGGTGAGCATGGCCGCCGAGGAGGGATGGACCAAGCTGGAATACCTGGTGCCGACCCGTGGCCTGTTAGGCTACCAGAGCGAATTTATCAACGACACCCACGGCGAGGGCACTTTGGTACGCCGTTTCGATTCCTTCGAGCCTTATTTTGGGGAGATTCCACAGCGGCAGAACGGTGTGCTGATTTCCGGCTTTTCCGGAGAGACCATGGCCTACTCGCTGTTTAACCTGAGCGACCGCGGTACCATGATGGTGGGCGCGGGAACCCCCGTTTACGAGGGGATGATCATTGGCATTAACAACCGCAGCGACGACATGGTGGTTAACCCCATCAAAAACAAGAAGCTGACCAACACCCGTTCCTCGGGAGCGGATGAGGCCTTAAAACTCATTGATCCTAAGATCTTCACGTTGGAAGAAGCTCTGGAATTCATCAATGATGATGAGCTGGTTGAGATCACCCCCACGGATATCCGTATCCGAAAGAAGATTTTATCCGAACTTGACAGAAGAAGAGACCGACGAAATTAATATAAAAAAGAGAGAACCCGTATCGCGACGATACGGGTTCTTTTTGGGTATAGGCGCTGTAGTCCGAGACGCTGCTGGTATTTCCGCCCGTTTTTCTCAGACAAAATTAATACAAAGTGGGTATACTAGAGAGAGAAGAAAAATGAAAGGAGCGGCAGATGGTGTTTAAGAAGAAAAATTTGAAGGACTATATCCTTTTGATCACGTATGCTGTCTGCCTGCTCATGGCCCTTGTCAATATCAAGTATATCTGGAATGGCCTGGGGATTCTGGTGGATATTGCAATGCCGATCCTCATCGGGATCGCCATTGCCTTTGTGCTCAATATCCCAATGAGCTTCTGCGAACGCTATGTCTTTAAATTCATGGACCGGATACGGGGCAGGAGGCTCCGGGAAAAGGGGAAGCGGGCCGCGGCCATTGTGCTGACCTTTATCTTTATCGGGCTTCTGATCACCGGAGTCGTCACCTTTGTGATCCCCCAGCTCCAGAAAAGCGTTGAGATGCTCATTACCAAATTTCCAGGCTATGTGGCCAGCTTTAACCTCTGGGTCAACCAGCTTCTGGAATGGCTGCACCTGCCTGAGGATGCCTGGAACCAGATCTCAAGCCAGTGGCAGGACCTGTTTCCCAAAATAAGCAGCAGCCTGATCGGGGCCATGCCTGAGATCGTAAACACAACGGTCAGCATTACCCAGGGCGTGTTCAATTTTCTCATGGGCTTTATCATTTCTGTCTATATGCTGGCAGACAAGGAACGCCTGCTGGCGCTCAAGGATAAGCTCATGTACGCCTATATCCCGGATAAGGCCAGGGCGTTCATCAATGAGGTAGGCCATACGGCCAACCAGACCTTCCACGGCTTTATCGCCGGACAGATTACCGAGGCCTTTATCCTCGGAACCCTGTGCGCTGCCGGGCTGGCGATCCTGCGGGTACCCTATGCGCTGCTCATCGGCGTGCTGGTGGGGGTGACAAGCATTATTCCCATCTTCGGGGCCTTTCTGGGCGCTGTGCCCAGCGGGCTGATTCTGCTGGTGGTCAATCCGGTGTACTGCCTGATCTTTATCATTTATATCATCTGTCTGCAGCAAGTGGAGAGCAATGTGATCTACCCTAAGGTGGTGGGAACCTCGGTCGGGATCTCGGGCCTGTGGGTGCTGATCGGCATGCTGCTGGGCGGCAGCTTCTTCGGCTTTACGGGCATGATCCTGGGCATACCGGGATTCGCAGTGCTGTACTCTGTGGTGCGGACCCTGACCAATGCCCGGATTGCCAGAAAGCAGGCGGCCAAACAGAACGAGACCATCACGGTTAAGGATTTGGAAGATTCATAAATTAAAATTGAAAACATAAAGGAGTGAATGACATGAGTCGGGAACTAAAAAATATTGAACCGGACGAATTGGAAGCTTTACTGGAAAAAAATGACGGGAACACGGTCTTGTTGGATATTCGGGACAAAATGGAAATTCACAATGAATTTGAGGATCAGGAGTGTGTAGTCAACATTCCGCTGAAGCTCCTGCCCTCACAGCTGGAAATGCTCACGCCCTTTAAGGACAAGACCATTGTGCTGGTGTGCCGGTCGGGTATGCGGGCGTCCAGAGCCCAGAAGCTGCTTGAGCAGGAGGGCTTTACGGACCTGCGGGTGCTGCGGGGCGGCGTGGTACATTGGGAGCGGTTTAAAAAAGGCTGAAAGTACGGACTTTTTCAATGGAAAATTACAGGAGAAAAATGCTGCGCATTTTGAATGACAGAGCGGCTTCAGGCCGCTTTTTTGATCGCTTTTATCGGAGTGTGAAAAAATAGTATCATTTAATAGTACAGGCTCAAAAGCCTCAAAACCCCGGGAACGGGGCTTTTGAGGCTTTTGAGCTTTTGTTTTGAAACTTCTGTTTTATGTTTGATTTTCTTTGTAGCGGGTGATGTCGTGGCAGGACAGCAGGCAGGCGGGGCGGTTCTTCCAGGTGATCAGAGAAGCGTCGGCTGAGGACCACACGCGCAGCATTGGGTTGTAGATCTCCATGGTACAGTTTTTGCTGGCGCTCCCGACACTGCGGGCAGGGCAGCGCGCGCAGGGTTCGGTCCGGTCGAAAAAGGCCTCGTAGCAGTACATACCGACCTCTGAGGATGGGACCAGATCCTTTGTTTTCTGGTTGATGTATAAAAGCCTGCAGGTGCCGGGCTCGATGACGTAGATCCAGGAATTCTGGTTGTCAAGCACAGTTTTCATGGCGGCGGCGGACTGCTCGGCCCGGTCCTGGGCCCTCTTTTTCAGCAGGAAGGTGCTCAAGATTTCCGAGATAAAGGACAGGGCGGCAATCTGTTCCTGGGTCCAGAAGCGGTTGTTGCGGCACTCGTCAAAGCCCACATAGCCCTTGAAGCAGCCGTTATCCCGGATGGCGCACTGGAGCATGGATTTGATGCCCTGGGGTGCCAGAACCTCGAACTGAGCCTTCGGGAGGCTGGCGATGTCCCGGCAGTAGAAGATACCGTTCTCGTCAAAATTGTCAAGGTAGCTGCCGCCCAGGTCTGTCGCGTAGGACACATGGCTCAGGTTCTGGATCTCCGGCGCCACGCCGTCATTGCACCACTCAAAGGTATTGGCGCAGTGGGTGTCGTCCTCGCTGTTCTCAAAAATATAGACGCGGCTGACATCAAACTGGCGCCCCACAATCTCGAGGATGGAGTGCACGGCGCTTTCGATGTCGATGGATTTGTACAAAATCCGGAAAACATACTCCACCAGCTGGCTGTTCACCGCCTGCGGGCTCACCTCGCTGTCCGAGTCGATGCGCTCGTTCACAGCGCTGTAGACGCCCATGGCAGCGTTTTTGAGGGCCATGACCTCTAGCTCCCTGTCAAAGACCACATACTGGTTTTTCCCCTGGCGCTTGGCTTGGTAGAGGGCGTAGTCTGCGCGCTTGTACAGCTCGTGGAAATCTCTGGCATGGTCTGGGTAGCAGGCAATACCGATGCTGCAGGAGGTTTCGGCGCCGTCTTCATTAAACACATCGAGGCTATGGAAATTCTCGATGACTTGCTGCGCCTTTTGAGTGGCGACCTGGATATCCGGAATATCGCGGATAAAGGCGATGAATTCGTCGCCGCCGATGCGGCCCACCACGTCGCCGCTCCGGAACAGGGTCTGGATTTTGCCGGCGATCTCCATCAGAAAAGCGTCGCCGAAAAGATGCCCCCGGGTATCGTTGATATTTTTAAAGTCGTCAATGTCGATGATCAGCAGGGCGCACAGGCTGTTTTCCGGGCAGCGGGACAAGTGCTTCTCAATGATACTCTCAGTGGTGCCTTTATTGTACAGCTTTGTGAGAGTGTCGCGCTCGGCCTTCTGCATAAGCTCCTGGGAATGCCGCTTCTCACTGTCAATATCCACAATGACGCCCACAGCCTTGAAGGGCTCGCAGTTTTCGTCGTACTGGGCGGTGATGCGGATGCGGCACCAGATATACAGGGCGCTGGTTTTTTTGATGCGCACCTCGGCTTCCACATAGGGCTTTCCAGCTCTGATATCGTCCAGAATGCCGGTAAATGCAGGGACGTCTGAGGACAGAATATGAGAGCAGGTCATAATACGCGTGCTGATGTTTTCGGTTACGGGCTGGTAGCCAAATTTCTTCTGCCAGTTGGGTGAAAAGATAAAGGTATCCTTTTTAATGTCCCACTCAAAGATGATGTCAGTGGTCTGGTCCATGATGATCTCGTGGCGCTCCAGGCTCAGCCGCAGGTTTTCCTGGGCCTCCTTGCCGGTTGTGTCGTCGATGAGAATACAGTAGAAAGAATCCGGGCCGCTCTCGCTTTTGATGAGCTGCCCCTTGTCTAGAATCCAAATCGTGCTGCCGTCGCTGCGCGTGGCGCGGTATTCGATCTGCTTGGTGCTTTTCTGCCGCAGCTGGCGCTTGACCTCCAGCAGCGTGGAGGAGCGGTCGCGGGGGTCGATGATGGCCATGAAGCTGTCGTCAAAGCGCTCCCGGATCTCGGCACGGGTGTAGCCGAACATGGACAGAAAGCCGTCGTTGACCTGGAGAATGGTCAGCTTTTCGTCGTAAAGGCAGCGGAAAATACCGCCTGGGATATTTTCAGTCAGCTGCTGCAAATCCTGGCTCTGGGCCTCCAGCTCGCGGGTGGTTTTTTCAATGAAGCGCTGGATACGGGGGTCGGAGGCCGTGAGTATACTCTGGCTGAGCCCAGGCAGGTGGGCACTGCTGTCGATGCGGGCAATGTGCAGCTGACGGAGCCGGAGCACGCCGTCAACCAGGCTGCAGACCAGGCTGCCGGAGAGCTGGACCTCCGGCGCAGTCGAAGCCGGGGTGCCTGCGCGCAGACGCAGCTGGCAGTCTGCCAGACAGTGGGTATTGGACAGGACACGGGTCTCGACAGATGTGTCCAAAATGGTAAAGGGATAGGGAAAGCGGGAGAAATCCGCTTCCAGAACAGCCTCCAGCCCTCCGCTCTCATGTATATTGCTGTGATACAGGCCGGACCAGAGCACATCCTCTGTGGCCATCGAGAGAATTTTTTCGGTATCCCTCATCTCAAAATAGGCCCGCTGTAATTCCTTGACAAAGGCCCTTGTCTTGCGATCGATGCTCATCCTTACACCTCTTCTAACGAATTATAATCGTGACTATCCTCAAAATCACTTTATGGGGGAAACAGCTCTCCAAAACACAGACAGCGTTTTCAAAAGCAGTATATTGATGTTATTATACCGCTAAAAAAACTAAACCACAAGCGAAAAGAAAAAAGAAGAGCTGCCATCCGGGCAGCTCTCAGTAATAATAAATTTCCCCTTAAAGGGCACGGTTAATGGCGGATACCAGGGCAGTTACCGAGGCGACGATGATGTCGTTGTGGATACCGGCGCCCCAGACAGTGCGGCCATCGGGCATGGTGATGCCCACATAGGCAGCGGCCTGGGAGGTGGAGCCCTCTTCCAGCGCGTGTTCTTTATAGATCAGATCGGTGTAGGGGGTGTCCAGGTAATCCTTGAGGGCGTTGCTGACCGCGTCGAAGCGGCCGTTGCCTTCCGCGGACACCATGGTTTTCTGGCCGTCACGCTCAATGGTGATGGTGGCCTTGATGTGCTCGCTCACCTGTTCAAAATGGTATTCGGGCAGAGTGACCGGGTGCTGGATATTGACATAGGTTTTCTCGAAAATATCCCGGACTTCCTCGGCGGAGAGCTCTTTGTGCTTGTGGTCGGAGACATCCTTGACCGTGTACCCCAGGTCCTCGCGCATGCCCTTTGGCAGGTCGTAGCCGTATTTCTGTTCGAGGACATAGCCGATGCCGCCCTTGCCGGACTGGCTGTTGATGCGGATCACGTCCTTTTCGTAGCGGCGGCCAAGGTCGGTGGGGTCAATGAGCAGGTAAGGCACGGTCCACTGGTCACAGTGTTTTTCCTCGCGCCACTGCATGCCCTTGGCGATGGCGTCCTGATGGGAGCCGGAGAAGGCGGCAAAAACGAGGGCGCCGCTGTAGGGCTGGCGTTCGTACACATGCATCCGGGTTGTGCGCTCATAGACCTCGGTGATTTCGGGCAGGTTGTCAAAGTGGAGCTTGGGGTCCACGCCGTGGGTGTACATGTTCAGCGCCAGGGTGATGATGTCCACGTTCCCGGTCCGCTCACCGTTGCCGAAGAGGGTGCCCTCAATGCGGTCCGCGCCGGCCAGGAGGCCCAGCTCGGTATCGGCCACTGCACAGCCGCGGTCGTTGTGGGGGTGCAGGGAGACAATGACGTTTTCCCGGAATTTCAGGTGCTTGCTCATGTACTCGATCTGGCTGGCGTACACATGGGGCATGGACATGGATACCGTGACGGGCAGGTTGATGATGACCTTGCTGTCCGCGGTGGGCTGCCATACGTCCAGCACTGCGTTGCAGATATCCAGGGCAAAATCGACCTCGGTGCCGGTAAAGCTCTCGGGGGAATACTGGAACTGGAAGTTGCCCTCGGTCTCAGCCGCCAGATCCCTCAGCATGACGGCGCCGTCCACAGCGATTTGGATGATCTCTTCCTTGGATTTGCGGAAGACCTGCTCACGCTGGGCCACAGAGGTGGAGTTGTACAGGTGGACAACAGATCTCTTACAGCCCTCCAGGGCCGCGAAGGTCTTGCGGATAATGTGCTCTCTTGCCTGGGTGAGCACCTGGATAGTGACGTCGTCCGGGATCAGGTCCTGTTCGATCAGGGTTCTCAAAAAGATATATTCCGTTTCGGAGGCCGCCGGGAAGCCGACTTCGATTTCCTTAAAGCCCACAGCGACCAGGGTTTTGAAATACTCGATTTTTTCCTCCAGGCTCATGGGAATAATGAGTGCCTGGTTGCCGTCGCGCAGGTCTACAGAGCACCAGATCGGCGCCTCGGTAATATACTCTTTGTGCACCCAGTCAGTGGATTCGACCGGGGGCATAAAATAACCGCGTTTGTATTTCTTGGGGTTCATCATAATGGTAAGTTCTCCTTTTTCAGATTTTAATCGGATCATCTTTTCATTCAATCATTTTGACACTGCTCAGGAGAATGATTGTATGAAAAGACGTTCGTTTTGTTGCCGCTCGTCCGCTGACGCTCCTTACTCGCTGCCAAATTTTTTATAAAAAATTTGGACAAAACATCAAAAAAATCTCTATATTCACTTAAGAATATAGAGACGAAAGATTTTATCCTACGTGGTACCACTCTAATTTTACAGCATAACGCTGCCTCGTTGGCAGATACGGACCGCACTCGGCCTTATATCCTCCTGGGGTAACGGTCAGGAACCGGCGCCGCCTACTCTCGTGGATTTCAGGGTGCCACTCCGAGGCCAGTTCAGATACCTTTCCCAACTGCTTCGCATCAACCAGCAGCTTTCTGGATGTTCCGGGGATCTTACTATTCCTCATCAATGTGTTGTGATAATCATAATCATTTTAAAGGAATTTGTCAAGGAAAAAATTGTTAAAGTTAAAGAACAAAATTTATCCGCGCCCCAGGCCACAGACTCAAAAGGCTCAAAACCCCGCAGCATAGAAGTTTTGAGCTTTTTGAGCCTGCCTTTCAAGCGTTTATGCGAAAATGACCGCGTACAGGATCACGATGATGCCCAGCACAATGCGGTACCAGCCAAAGGCCTTGAAATCGTGCCTGCGGATATAGCCCATGAGGAACTTGATGGCAAAGACAGAGACCACAAAGGCCACAGCCATGCCAATGAGCAGGATGCCGATTTCCATGCCTGTAAAGCCAACGCCGGTTTTGACAAAGAACTTCACGATTTTTAAGAGGCTGGCGCCCAGCATGACCGGCACAGCCATAAAGAAAGAAAACTCAGCCGCGATATGGCGGGAACAGCCCAGCAGGGAAGCCCCGAGGATGGTGGAGCCAGAGCGGGAAGTTCCCGGCACAATGGACAGCACCTGAAAAAGGCCGATGAACAGAGCCTTTTTATAGCTAAGCTGCTCAAAGCTCCGGATGGCGGGCGTTTTAGCGCAGTTCCGGTTCTCAACAACAATAAAGGCGATTCCGTAGACGATCAGCGCGATGGCCACCGTGACATAGCCGTAAAGCTTTCCTGTGACCAGGTCGTCGAAGGGCAGGCCAATGAGGCCAAGGGGGATAATGCCCACCAGCACCTTGCCCCAGAGGGACCAGGTCCGCTTTTTCTGTATGGGGGATTTACTGGGAGAAAAGGGGTTGAGCTTGTGAAAATACAGCAGGACGACCGCCAGGATAGAACCAAACTGGATGACCACCACAAACATGTCCCAGAAATCCTTAGAGACATTCATGTGGATAAACTGCTCAAATAGAATCATGTGGCCCGTGCTGCTGACCGGAAGCCACTCCGTGATCCCCTGAACAACGCCGAAAAAGGCGGCTTTCAAAAATTCTAAAAACATTGGTATCTCCTTCATCAATTCTTTTGAATAAGCCTATTTTATCATGGAACCGTCCCCGCAACCTAAACACAGGCTTACAATATGCTTACAATTTTGTAACATAGGGGCGCAAACTCAAAAGACTCAAAACCCCACAGCGTGGAAGTTTTGAGTCTTTTGAGCATGTATCTTAAGTTTTTATGCAAACATCACCGCGTAGATAATGACAATGATGCCCAGCGCAATGCGGTAGTAGCCGAAAGCCTTGAAATCGTGCTTGCGGATATAGCCCATGAGGAACTTGATAGCAAAGACAGAGACCACAAAAGCCACGATCATCCCCACTAAAAGGATACCGATCTCTGTACCTGTAAAGCCAATGCCGGTTTTGACAAAGAACTTCACGATTTTTAAGAGGCTGGCGCCCAGCATGACCGGCACAGCCAGGAAGAAAGAAAACTCCGTAGCCACATAGCGGGAGCAGCCCAGCAGGGTGGCGCCAATGATGGTGGAGCCGGAGCGGGAAGTCCCTGGGATCAGGGCCAGGATCTGGAACACGCCGATGAACAGGGCCGTTTTGTAATCCAGCTGCTCAAAATTACGGATGGTCGGATGCTTGGTGCGGTCCATGTTTTCCACCACAATAAAGGCAATCCCGTAAACGATCAGGGTGATGGCGACGGTCACATAGCCGTAGAGCTTGTCGGTGATAAAATCATCAAATAAAAGTCCGATAACAGCAGCCGGAATGACGGCCACCAGTACCTTGCCCCAGAGAGACCAGGTATCCCGTTTCTGCACCGGTGATTTCTTAGGTGAGAAGGGATTGAGTTTATGAAAATACAGCAGAACAACGGCCAGAATGGATCCAAACTGGATGACCACCAGGAACATGTCCCAGAAATCCTTGGATACATTCATATGGATAAACTGTTCAAACAGGATCATATGGCCTGTGCTGCTGATGGGCAGCCACTCCGTGATCCCCTGAACGATCCCGAAAAAGGCCGCTTTTAGCAGTTCTAAAAACATATAGATAACTCCTTACGTATTGATTTTTTAACCGAATAATATTTTACCACAACACCCGATAAATGAACATTAAAAAATTCTTACATTTTTATCATATTAAAGTTATTTTTATATAAAACGGACAAAAAGTATTAAAACTATTTTGTTATTAGAGTGAAAATGTTAATTTTGACAGGTCCCGAAAGCCTGGCAGAAACTTTTCGGCCTCTCCATTGCTATTCTCACAGAATTGTGATAGGATAAATAGCTAAAGAGAAATAAGCGAGCCGAGATAAAGGAGAAACGATGAGAGAATGTATGGAAGACTTACCGAAACTGCAGGCGCGGCTGAAACGCATCGAGGGCCAGATCCGCGGCATTTCGGACATGATGGAAAAGGATGTCCCCTGCAATGAGATCCTGATTCAGATCAACGCTGCCAAATCGGCCCTGCACAAGGTGGGGCAGATGGTTGTGGAGGGGCATCTGCACCACTGCGTCAAGGACAGCATCGAGCATGGAAATACCGAGGAAACACTAAAGGATTTGTCCAAGGTCATTGAGTATTTCTCAAGGATCTGATACAAAAGGGCCCGTATCGCCACGGTACGGGTTCTTTGAAAATGGGCAAAGGCTGTCACGAAGAGGTGAAGCTTTGAGAAGAGGCTTGTTAATGGAGAATGTAGAATTGAGAATTGAGAATTATTGGAACAAAATGCTGCGCATTTTGATTGGACTTGCGGCAACAGGCCGCTGTTTTAATCGCTTTTACGCCAGTAAAAGGGTTCTTTCATTTTCCATTCTCCATTCTCCATTCAAATTGCCTCTTGCTTTATCTTTTTATCTTACTTCCAATTTTGTCCACAACCCGGGGACCCGTATCGCCACGGTACGGGTCCTTTTTATATAAATTTTTCTTAACAGGCCTTGAACAATCGGGTCAACGGTCTATAATGGTATTAACCGATTGGGTTAATGAAAGGAAAATGGAATGAATAATCAATTTTTTGAGCTGCCGGAGGAGAAGCAGCTGCGCATTGTCAACGCGGGATTTAAGGCTTTTGCCGAGAACCCTTATAAAAAGGCCAACACAGCCGACATCGCCGCCGCGGCAGGTATTTCCAAGGGGCTGCTGTTCCACTACTTCAGCAACAAGCAGACACTGTACGAGTACCTGTTCCGGTATGGTAACGACGTAATGTTCAGGCGTATCAGAGAGCTGCTGCCTTCCGATGAGTCCGATTTCTTTGAGATCTGGCTGCGGTCCCAGCGGGCTAAATCCGAGATCATGATGCGCAACCCTTACCTGATGGACTTCTTTATCCGGGTCTATTATGACAAGGCGCCGGAGAGTGCGGGGAATATGAGCTTTTACAGCGATTTGGAGACCACCATCACCGCGTTGATCCTGGACCGGATCGACCGGAGCAAGTTCAGGGAGGAGACCCCGCCCGAGAAGGTGATCCGCTGGCTGATCTGGGCGGCCGAGGGCTTTATGAAGCGCCAGAGCGATCTTGGCAGAGTAGACATTGAACAGCTGAATTCCGAGTATACCGAGCACGTTCTGTTTATAAGACAGCACTGCTACAAAGAGGAGGCATTACAATGATCGCAATCGAGCACCTGACCAGAGACTACGGCGAGGGCCGCGGGATTTTTGACCTGTCCTTTGAGGTAAAAAAGGGCGAGGTCTTTGGCTACCTGGGCCCCAACGGCGCCGGGAAAACCACGACCATCCGCCATCTGATGGGCTTTCTGAAGTCTAAGCGCGGCACCTGCGCGATCGACGGCCTGGACTGCTTTAAGCAGGCGGCTGAGATCAAGGAATTTTTAGGGTACCTGCCCGGGGAGATCGCCTTTTTCGACAGCATGACCGGCGTGGAGTTTCTGAACTTTATGGCCGAGATGCGGGGCATGAAGGACCGCGCGAAAATGGAAAAGCTCATCCGCTTTTTCGACCTGAACCCAAAAGGGAAGATCCGTAAGATGTCCAAGGGCACCAAGCAGAAGCTGGGCCTGGTGTCCGCCTTCATGCACGACCCCGGGGTCCTGATCCTCGACGAGCCCACCAGCGGGCTGGACCCCCTCATGCAGAACCGGTTTATCCGCCTGATCCAGAACGAGAAGAAAAAGGGCACGACCATTCTCATGTCCTCCCACAGCTTTGAAGAGGTCGAGCGGACCTGTGACCGGGTGGGCATTATCCGTGCCGGGAAGCTGGCAGCCCTGGACAGCGTGGCTTCCCTCAAGGCAGAGCGCCACAAGATCTACCAGGTCAGCTTTGCCACCGCTAAAGAGGCTGGAGACTTCGCGGCCCGGTGCAACGGCACCCGCCAGCTGAGGGAGCACCCCCAGCTTGTGGAGGTGCGGGTGGCAGGGAGCATGGACAGCTTTCTGAAAATGCTCACCGGCTACCACGTCATGGCGTTGGACACGGTCTCCCAGGATCTGGAGGATATTTTTATGCAGTATTACGGAGGTAAACATCATGCTTAGCGGGCCGCTTTTCAGAAAAACCTTTAAATCACAGCTCAGGATACTTGTCATCTTCGCGGCCATTCTGGCCATGTATATGGGTGTTGAGATCAGTATGTTCAACCCGGATTCCATGGACGGCATAAAAGAGATGATGGACATGCTGCCCCAGCAGATGATAAACGCCATGAACCTGGACGTTGGCGCTGAGACAAGCCTTGTGGGCTTTCTGGGCTCCTATTTTTACGGCTTTATTGTCATCATGGTGCCCATGATTTTTAACATTATCGCCAGCAACAACGCGGCGGCAAAGCTGGTGGATTCCGGCGCCATGGCCTGCCTGCTGTCCGCGCCTAATTCCCGGACCAGGGTCATCGCAACCCAGGCCGCAGCCCTGATCCTGTCCAATATCCTCCTCATGGTCTTTGTGACCGTTATGGGGATCGCGGTCAGCCAGGCTCTGTTCCCGGGCGATCTGGACATCCGCGCCTTTCTGCTCGTCAACGCAGGCGCCCTGCTCATGCAGCTGGCCGTCAGCGCCATTGGCTTCTCTGCCTCCTGCCTGTTTAACGAGAGCCGCCTGTCCTTGGCCCTGGGCGGGGGCCTGCCCGTACTGTTTCTGGTGCTCATGATGCTCTCCGGCGTCAGCGAGGACCTGGACGTTGTGCGCTACACGACCCTGTACAGCCTGTTTGACCCTGCCGAGATCATCGCGGGAGGCGACACCGTGGGCCTGTGCATGGCGGCCCTGGCGGCAGTCTCGGTGGTGCTGTATACCCTGGGCATCCTGGTCTTCAGGCGGAAGGACCTGCCGCTGTAAATATAAAAAGCAGACTGAGATCTGAATCTCAAAAGGCTCAAAACACGTATCCAAGGTGTTTTGAGCCTTTTGAGCCTGTATCTTGGGGGATTCTTATAAAAAAGGCGCGCACGGTTATTTTTTTCTGAAAGTGGTATGTACATAAAAAGGGCGCTGCCAGAGGCAGGCCCGAAGCACTGATGAAAGAAGGAGCGATTATGAGAATAGCCATAGTGACCGGGGCGTCCAGCGGGCTTGGACGCGAGTTTGTAAAACAGATCAGTGAACGTGAGCATCTGGATGAAATCTGGGCCGTTGCCCGGAGGCGGGAACGGCTGGAGGCGCTGGCCAGGGAAGTAAAAACACCGGTGAGGCCTGTAGTCATGGACCTGACAGACACCAGCAGTTTTCCGGAGCTGACAGCCCTGATGGCCGAGAAGCAGCCGGACGTGCGGCTGCTGGTCAATGCCGCGGGTATGGGGAAGCTGGGAAATTACGCCGAGGTGACCGAGGCGGACAGCAATGCCCTCATTGATTTAAACTGCCGGGGAGCAGTCGATATGACCCTGAGGGTACTGCCGTACATGCAGAAAGGCGCGAGAATCTTGCAGATCTGCTCGGTGGCGGCTTTTATGCCCCTGCCCGGCATGAACCTGTACGCGGCCTCCAAGGCCTTCCTCCTAAGCTACACCAGAGCTCTGCGCTGGGAGCTGTTCGGCCGGGGCATAAGGGTGACAGCGGTCTGCCCCTACTGGATCAAAAATACCGAGTTTGTGCCGCGGGCCAGCGCCAACGCGGACCGCTCCGCGGTGCGCCACCTGCCCTTTGCGGGCACCGTCCAGACGGTTGTGCGCCGCTCTATGAGGGACAGCCGCCTGGGCGCGGCCGTATCCACGCCGGGCCTTGCAAGCTTCGGGCTGCGGGTGTTTGGCAAGGTGGTACCCCACGGGCTGGGCATGGCGTTCTGGAACGTGCTCAGGAAAATCTGAGGAAATTCAGGGCGCCGGCAGTTGACAATTTTGAAAAGTTCGCTTATACTAATATTAACAATTGAATCAAACCATTGAGGGTGCCTTGAAAAAGGAGAATAGGGAAACCGGTGTGAATCCGGTACGAACCCATCACTGTAAACAGGGACGCGCCGCAGTAAACCACTGGCCTCGGGCCGGGAAGGGAGCGGAGTGCGGAGGAGCTGTGAGTCAGGAGACCTGCCTTTAGTGTTACGCGTGTTTGTCCGGTGAGGGGATTGTCACTGGGAGAACCTGAGATAGGTAAATGGGAGCCTGTCGGCGATGTGTCGGCAGGCTCTTTTTATATAATTTTTTAAGAAAGAGGTAGAAAAATGAGAAGCTTGAAGAAACAGTTTTTAGGGATTGCCCTGTCCGCAGTGCTGGCGGCAGGCGTGCTGGCAGGGTGCGGCAGCGCAGGGGGAAATGACAGCGCCAGCCAGAACGCCAGCGCAGACGGCCACTATCCGGTCACCATCACCACCTACGATTACGACAAGCAGCCTGTAGAGATGACCTTTGAAAAGGCGCCTGAAAAGGTGCTGGCCGTATACCAGAACGCCATCGAGACCATGCTGGCCCTGGGCCTGGAGGACAAAATTGTGGCTGCCAGCGGTCTGGATCACGAGGTGAAACCAGCGTACAAGGACGCTTTCGCCAAGGTCAACTATCTGTCCGAATTCAAACCCAGCAAGGAAGCCGCGACCGCTCTGGAGCCGGATATGATCCTGAGCTGGACCTCCCTGTTCTCCGACAAGAACCTGGGCAGCATGAAGGAGTGGCAGAGCCAGGGCGTGAACAGCTACAACATGCTCAACAGCGGCGCAGTGTCCCCTAAAACACTGGATAACGAGTACCAGGATTTTGAGAACCTGGGCAAAATCTTTGACGTGGAGGATAAGGCCGGGGAACTGGTGAACGCCATCAAGGACGCTGTGAAACAGACAGAGACCTATGCCCAGAAGGAAAACAAGAGCCCCAAAGTACTGGTGATGGAGGACCAGAGCGGTCAGATTGTCAACTATGGGGCCACCACACTGGCAGGCGACATGGTCACCAAGCTTAAGGGCACACTGGCCAGTCCGGACGCGTCCAAGCTGGGCGAGGAGGACGTGGTCGCTGCCAATCCGGAAGTCATCTTCGCAGTCTATATGGACCGTGACGACCAGGACATGGCCGCCCAGACAAAGGACGCCATCATGAACAACGCGGCCTTTGCCGACATCGACGCAGTGAAGAACAACCGGGTGATCCCCATCGAGCTGGGGCAGATGTACTGCAGCGGTGTGCGTACCATCGACGGCATTCATACCATCGCGAATGGGATGTACCCAGATTTAAACCTGAACTAGGCAGCGGGCTTTTTTATGAGACAAAGCGCACTGATCAAAGATAAAGGGCGGCTCCAGAGCCAGCCCTTTTATGTGTTTGTATGCGTGGTCATGCTGGGGCTGCTGATCCTCTCGGCCCTGGCAGCGGTTACCATCGGCTCCATGGACCTGTCCATCCGGGATGTGTACAGCGTCATCGGCTACGAGCTCTTCCATCTGGACAGCCTGAGTGCCTACGCCAGGGGCGCGGCCCACAACGTGGTGTGGCTGATCCGCTTTCCGAGGGTGGTCATGGGGCTGGCTGTGGGTATGGGCCTGTCCATCTGCGGCGTGGTCATGCAGGCCATTGTCAAGAACCCGCTGGCAGAGCCCTATGTGCTGGGCATCTCCTCCGGGGCGTCGCTGGGGGCGACCACAGCCCTGTTCTTCGGGCTGGGCGCTGTGCTCGGCGGCAGCGGTGTGGGTGTGTGCGCCTTTATCGGGGCCTTTCTGATCTCCATGCTGGTGGTGGCAGTGGCCAACATTGGCGGGCCGGCCAACTCTGTCAAGCTCATCCTCTCCGGCATGGCCGGCATCGAGGACAAGGTGCGCGGCCTCGGTTTCGGCGCCGACGACTACATGACCAAGCCTTTCCAC
>OIET01000464.1_pt1 | contig 36807 bp, 43 predicted proteins | sample 1581871 | NCBI WGS metagenome assembly OIET01 (sample SAMN03279760, study PRJEB24777) | human gut metagenome | isolation source: fecal sample PR121 from 1 month old male Malay infant, vaginally delivered... | place: Singapore | collected 2005-09-16
ACTTTAACCGTCAATGCAAATGCAGCATTCAATCCCCCACCGGATCGACCTAAGCCCCAAAATGTACCCGAAACGGTTAAAAACGAATGTTTAACTGACGCCGCGCGTTTCTTCGGGATTGACCGTGACCTTGTCTTTACTCTTTTTGATAACGAAGGTGGAAAGATTGGCTCTTTCGTCCTTAACACCAATGGCACATGGGATATTGGCCCAATGCAGATTAACTCATCAAATCTGGCTGAGGTGAAATCCCACTTCCCCGCAATTACCTGGCGTGAGCTCGCTTATGACGCCTGTGCTTCTTTTTGGGTTGGGACATGGTGGCTGCACCGGAAAATTATTGACCGTAAAGGGAACGTGTTTGAAGGTATTGCTGACTACAACAGTAAAACGCCTCGCGTAAGAGCCAACTATATTTTCAAATTTATGGAACGTTATAACCGGCGTCTGCAGCGTAACGGCAAAATGATGCAGCTCAATGCATGGACCGGTCTTGATCGTGTAAAGCAGAATCCTCCCGAGGTAACAGGTAAGCTCGCTAACAACTCTCATCAGCAATCCTGGCAATCCTATAGATAAAAGTAACTTTTACTGCACCTTCGCTGGTTGCCCTGGTGAGGGTCCAACTTTTGGTGTCCAGTTCACAAGTCGGCGAGCGTTTATGAGTAACTTGCTAAACCAGAGGGAAGACCTCCCTGCCTCACCTGCATACGCTGATGGTCCGGCAGGGAATATCAGGAATAGATTAGAGGCAGATATCCGACTGATTATCATCCCTCAGACATGTCATAGTCACCCGGTATTGCGGTCGATACCGCATTAGACAGCTGGCAGACCTGGCGCTTATCAGCGCCATTCAGTGGTTAAGTACTCTTCCATATATGACATCGCACGCGGGTTGCTGTTGCTCACCGGCACATCCAGCCTTCCCAGTGCCCGGGACAGCGTGGAAAAGTAAGGTTGCTTCTCCCATAATGCACGCTCGCCGATGACATAAATGCGTTGTTTCGCCCTGCTTACCGCGACGTTCAGAAGATTGGGTTTTTCCGCCGCCCAGGCTTTCGCCCCCTGACTTTTTATGTTGCCTCCCAGCACGAGGATAACCACAGTAGCTTCCTTGCCCTGTGTTTTATGTACGGTCCCCGTTCTGTCCATCCTGAATCCCAGCCTCTTTGCGATCCGGTTAAGCTGCTTAGCGCAGTCCTTGAATGGCGAGATCAGAAACACGTCGTCAGGTGTGAGTGAATACTGGTGACGCAACGCCAAAAGTAACTTTTCCACTGCCGCCCCTTCCTCCACTACCCAGTTTCCCTCGCATGTCCTCCCTTTCACATCCAGCCATCCGCTTTCAGGGAAATCCACCAGGCCCGGCTTTTTCCCGTGGACCATGAGCCCGTCATAGGCAATATGGTTACTGATACTGAACATTGGGTCATCACAGCGCCGGTGAACCCGTAACGGACAGCCCACCCAAATCTGTTCTGACTCCGGGTCGGGCAGATAGGTGCCAACGTCCATCGTCTGGTCTGCCAGTATCTGTGCTGAGACTTTTCCGGGCCACCAGCAGGACGGGATCTTATAATGTTTTCCCACCGCCCCCTCTACAGTGGACGGAATACCGCTGACCGGCTCCAGTTGTTTTGGGTCACCTACCAGAACCGTGCGTTTTGCTCTCCAGATAGCCCCAATCGCATGCTGAGGTTGTGCCTGTCCGGCTTCATCAATCAGCAACCAGCCTATCGCTTCCTGACCTGTATCCCTGAACATCCGGGGCATGGACGCAAAGGTGCTTGATATAACTGGGACGACCAGAGATAAGGAGTCGAGAGCCAGACCCGCCTGTTTTTCGGTCAGTTTTCGCCCTTTTAACCAGTCCATTGCAAGCCCTATATTGGCGGCTATTTTTACAGGATTATTTTCAATAAACGCCCGGTGAACGTCTAATGCTGCGATAAACACATCTTCCCTCGCCTTTCTCCAGCGCTCATGAAGCCATGGCGCTGACAACTCCCTTTGTTCATCTGTTGCATTCCGCTCCGGCCAGGAGGCTCCCAGATCGGATATAGCCTGCTTCAGCAAGGTATTATTCTGTTCCTGCTCTTTACAGACCGCCTGACCGTTGCTGATCACCTGAGTGAGCTCACGCTCAAGGCTCCTGAGTTCATTGTCTGCATTATGTTTTTCTGATTGCGCCAGCTGCAGTTCCTGCCGTTGCTGAGTCAACGTCGCCCGCAAAGCATCTGATTCGTCTGTCAGCCGTTGATAACGATCCCACCATGCCTTCGATATCCTCCCCAGCGAAAAGAGATTAGCCAGAAGGCCGGGTTTATTTTTTTCATGCTGGTGGATGCGCTGATCGAGTTCGTCCCGTTCTCCACTGGACAGGGTCAGGGTCATTTCCATCGCGGCGAGTCTGTCAGAGAGCGCCTGTAGCGCGTTCCGGCATTCCTCAATCTGAAGCGTTGCGGTTTGCTTCCTTTCTTCCCACACTCTTCGTTGTTCTTCGAGCCACTCAATTTTATGCGTTAGCCCTGAACTGGTGACCAGTTGCTGACGCTCGGCTTCCTCCACCGCCTGTGCCTGTTCAAAACGTGTGACAGCCTCAGTCCAGGTCAGTGCAGGCTCTCTGACTTTCCGGGGCGGTCGCAGTAAATTCAGATGGTATTTCAGCCCCTCCCCACGTTCGGGTGAAAACTTCTCCGGAGGTGCTTCATCGCCTTTTTCACTTTTCTGCAGATTTCCCCACCACAGTGTGTTAACGAACTGCTCTCTGTTACTTTTATTGCCCAGTCTTGCCGCCAGAAGTCCCCAGGCAGGCCTGTTAAGTATTACGGTAGCCAGCCCGCCAAAGTAATCGCTGCGATCTGACACATCCTCCGGTACCGCTTCCATCCCGGGGAGCTCAAGTGAGATATTCTCCACGGCTCCGTTATTGGACGATGCAATCACGATGGCACTCCCCGCCAGGGACGGGTGAAGCGAATAATAGGGTATCAGCCTGTCATTGTATTTGAGGCTGTCTTTGGCTTTAAATGCAGAGTCTCCGAGTTTAACCAGTTTACTCGCCCGATCGGTGACGACTGCGGCCACCACATCACGCAGGAGTGTTGTCTTCCCCGTTCCCGGAGGGCCATTTACAGCAAAAATACCCGGTTCAGTGTGATTTCTGGTCCAGATTTCATTGACGGCCAGCTGCTGGCTGAATGCCAGCGGGTACTTTGAAGGCCAGGAGCCAGCTGGTGGCTGTGTGGGCAAGAGTTTCTCAAAAGCAAAATCCAGGCCTTCTTCAGTGCGTATATCGAGGCGCTGTTGGTTATCCCGGGTTATCGCCATGATAAAGTCTTTAAAACCGGCCCCACCCCCTCCTTGCCTCCACTCCGCGTCGAGCTTTCGCAGTTCCTGAATGAAAAAACTGTTAATGAGGTCATCGGGCACCGCTTCTTTCTTTTTATTGTCTTTCTTTGCACTGTCTTCCTGGATGACTTTCGCCTTCTTGGTCAGGGAACACTTAACCACACTGACGATCGTCGTATCCATGGCTTCTTCCGGGAAATACAGTTTTGCGATGACCAGTTTCTCAAGCGTCTTCAACCATCCTGTATCGGCCTTCTGTCCCTCCTCCAGTAATCGATAAGCCTCATTGTCCACCCACTGCATGAGATGAAGGGTCAGATTATCAAAATCGTAAAAACCGCTATCCACCAGCGGGAGGCTGTCGTTTGGTGCGGGCAGGTCGGACACATCGGAGCAAAGGGGAGCATGAAGAGCATAAACGCCGCGATCATGCCTGAGTATCTGAGCCGCCGACCATGCTGACAGGGATAACATGAACGTGGCTGGCTGGGGGATGCCTTCTTCATTGAAACCAATATCAAAAAGCCTGCATTTCCCTGATTTACGTTCTTTAGGTACCGCTTCATGGGCACCGATTTTATCCTCCAGCATTTTGGAAATCTCGCTCAGATGATAAACCCCCGCCTGAGCGGAGTAGCGCCACACTTTGCCAGGCGCAATATCCTTACGGGTATGTTCCGGGTCATCCCAGGGAAGCATGGATCCTGCGCCTACTTTGTAAACCGGGTTGAGTTTGTCGCGGGCATTTTCCTTATCAATATCCTGAGGGGTTAAGGCTTCAATGGCTCTCCAGAAGAGGAACACATTTTCGGTTTTTATTGATGATTCATTCACGTAAACCTCACTGGTCTGTCTGTTCCTGACGTCGTGACTCCCGTTGACACACTACGAAGACGGTCTGCTTACCCGGCCGGGAAAAGAAAACGTCATTCCCCTTAATTTACCGGGTAGAACTGCCGGGGTGCTGTGTTGATGGCTGAGAAAAAAGTAACTTTCCGGGCCTGTGCAGCGCATAAACAACGACTGTTTTTCATAGCCGGTCAGCGATAACAACTGTGTATCAACGGATACACCATGGACTATGGCCTGTAAAGCCCCCTTTTAGAGTTGAGGCTGCATCCGGGGGTGATGAAAACAGGGGGTTGGAGGCTGGGTTAAATAGTTTATAATGTAATCAAATGAGAGGGAGCAGAGGGTTACACAATGATGTACGAACTGTTTGGTTTTGAACTTGCCGACTTCAGAGAGCTCTTCTATGTCTTTTGCCTGGGCGTGCTTGTCTACCGCTACTGCACTGTCGGACACAAATACCCGCTCTTCGGTAGACGTAAGAAAGAAGTCAGTACGGCAGAAACAGTTGAATCCGATAAAGCACCTGAAAAAGACAATGCAACACCTGTCTTTCTTGATGTGAATCTAACTGATTATTACGACTACCGTACAAAAGAGCACTGGAGTCCTATCAACAGAGAGCTGGATAAATTCCAACAATAAAAAAGCCCGCTTTTTAGCGGGCCTTTTTATTAGTGTTTTCGGTGCTTGTCCAGGAAGGCTTTCGCATAATCCTTGCCTTCTGTGGTACCGAGCCTTTCCGGTAGGCTTGCGATAAACGCAGGGTAAGCGGCGGCCGCTTCTGGCCCATATCGTGGGTCGTCAGCTAATTTACTCTGGACAGTCCTCATTGCGGTGTCCTGCGCGTCCTGAAGACGGGTTAATTTCTCGTCCGTCATACCCGGGTTGTTGTCAGCTAAATTGAGCGCCTGTCGTAACTGCATATTATTGCTCATGTTGCCGATGAGCGTTTGACCGGATGAACCGTTTTCTAACTTCATGGAATCACCGACATAACGGTCTGAACCGGCTCCGGTTAACGTTTTTGCTACTGTACGGTTACCATCAAACACCTGTTCTCTGGCTGCCTGCCCTTTATCTAACAGATTCGGACTTCTGCTGTTGCTGTCGCGCATACCTCCACCCAACTCATAATCAGCAGAGCCAGTCGGTACTCGGCTGGCCGTGGTGCCCGTATTGCTGACCGCGTTATTCACGACGTCCGGAAGTCCGTTTTCATAACCATTATTTTTACCATCCAAGGCTAACCGGGCAACACGGTCAACGTCGGATGGTGAATAATTCTTACCTGAAATCTGGTTGAATGCAGAACGCCATGCATCTGCTTCTTTGAGACTGTTTTCTCTGGCCTCACCGGTCTGATTGCGGGCTACTTCAGCGTGTAACGCCGCCTGGCTTAAGGCATTTTTCGCATCTTTTTCTTTATTCCCGGAAGGGCTGAAACCCTCAGCACTTCTCGGCATATCATGCGATTGCATGTCTCTCATAGCTTGCTGAGTTGGGGCATTGATATCGCTGGATTCTGGATCACCCAACACTGTGCTTTGAGTACCCGCAACTATTGACTGTAAAGGAGCATCGGTATCTGCTGCCTGTTTAGCCTTATCAAGGGTCTGATTGACGTTCCCCATTGGCAACTTATCTTCAACATTTTGAAGTCGTTGAGTATCTGCCTGAGTATGGACCCTGCCGTTATTTTCCCCGTTGGTATTGCCAACATAAGCTCTGGCATCCCCTTCATTAAGCTTGTCAGCTGTCATGCCACCAACTTGCGTTGAAGGCTGTACTTTCGAAGCCTGCTCCCGTTCAGCGAGTCCACCGGTCACCGCCCCTTGTTGATTCGCAACATTACCAGAAACCTGTCCGGCAGTAGGGACTGCTGACGTGTCAGGTGCGATTTGCTGCTGCTCATGTCCGCTGGCATAGTTGCCACCAGAACCCAGTGCGACAAACTGATCCAGTTTTTCCGTCGCGGGCGCAATCATACCGGCATTGGCCCCCATGATGCTGACAGCATTTTTCAGCATCTGAGATGTTTTCTGGATATCGCCCAAATTATGTGCAACCGTCTCCCCCGCATCCATATGAGTAAGTTTCTCTGCTTCATTAAACATCATTTTAACAAAGGCATCATTACCGTTTCTCTGGTCTCCCAATGTGTTACTGCTGTTTAATGTATTTTTCATGGATTGCCATTGAGCAACCGCAGCTTCACGGTTTCCACCAATAGAGGCAAAGAAATCACCTACCGATTGCGCGGTCGCTGGTTTGCTCAGGGTGTCTGATAGTTTAGCCCCGTCAATATTAAGACTGTTACTGAGTGAGAGTTGAGAAGCCTGCCCACCTGTCTTACTGAATGCATTACTCTCTTTATTAGTGACAGCCTGGGCATGTTCCTGCATCCTTTGGGCCGTTTTTTGGTAACTGTCAGAATTAGAGAACCCATTCTGTATCACATTAGACTCAAGCTTTGCTATGTCTTTGGCAAATCCATCACCATTTTTCATCGCACTTAACAGATTGTCAGTTAAGCCTTTTTTTACCCTATCAGATAGTTGACTGTTATTTTGTATGCTAGCCGCTATGTTTCCAACCAAATTACCTACAGAGCCACTCCCACCTCCTCCTTTAGCTTTACCTCCTAGGCTAAAACCTAAGCTAGCCATACCACCAAGTACAGCTGCAGCTGCCATAGATTGGAGAGCTTCCGCGGATACTCCAACGTCTTTCCCGAGACTACCGGTCATTGCGGCCGCAACGTCAGTAACAGCCTTCATTCCACCCTGGTTTGTTGAGCCTGCTGTTTGCGTTCGACTGCCTTGCATTCCACTGGTCCAAGCTTCATTAAAAGCCTGCCTTGAGCTGAGCGTGGACAATCTGTCGGTCCCTATCGAGTGCTGCCCTGCTGCGTTAACGGTATCACTTAACGATGACCCCAACCCAAGCGTTGGCATCATCCTGGTCGGAGAATCCAGAAGCCCGCCAGATGATATACCTCCACCGGTTGCAGTGGCTGCTGTGTGTGTCTGGTCACCAAAGGACTGTTTACCCGCATTACCCGCCGACCACACTTCTGGTGTGACATGTCCAGTATTGGCAGGAGCATCCGGAGTCACATTTTTCAACGCCCCCATCATCGGGTGGATGCTGGTGGTCAACAGGAACAGCGTCAGCATCGGCACCATGCAATACAGCGCTGAAGCTACTGACAGGTAGCTGCCGTACGTCTCCTGAATACTCCCCATATTCGCCCAGTTCATAGTGGTCTGTACACCCAGCGATGACCATGTGTCAAACTGCTGATTCAATACCATTTTTACGTATGCGTTGACCATGACCGCCGTTATCGGCCACATGTTAACGAATACAATCAGCTGCAGATACTTTGCTGCTGAAGTTATACCTTCCCCCCCTAAAAACAGGATCGCAATCAGGGCAAAGGGGGCAACCATGTAGCTGAACATTTCCAGAAACGATATTGCAGCGCCTGAGATGTTCAGCCAGAGTTGCCCCTGACTGACCATGGCGTTGGTACGTTTCATGCTCGCTTCGAAAAGCTGGTAGTCAGCCGCTATACCCAACGACTTGCGATACTGCAACACACCTTTATCTATTTGGTTGAGGACAAATGCAGCAGTCGTGATATTGTGAGCCTGACCGGCACTTCCAAAAAGCGTGGTGGCTGCACCTCCGATAAAATCGGTTTGTTGGCCGCTATCCTCCTGCTGCGGTGCTACAAACTGATTCATCTGACCCAAATTACGCATAATTGACGCGCCCTGAGGCGAGTCGAATGCGGCTTTAACCGCCGCCCAGGCATCTGTACACGACGCATACTGCAAACCTGTCGATGTCACCATTGGGACGCTGGCTGTCTTCAGGCTGTTGGCCGTCATTGAATCCATCACGTTCATTACTGACGCAAGATCTGTGGCATAGATTTCATTCAACGCCACCCCTCTGAGTGGTGTATTGACCTCTGAGTCTTGGGTCGTTTTAATACAATCGCGTGCAATAGACTGGATGATTCTGCAGACATCAAAAGTAACAGGTTTTTCACTCCCGCTCATCGTATTTGGGAAAGCCTGACAGAATCCACTGGATTCCCCACCCCACTCCATGTATTTGACCATTTTGGTCATTGGGCCCAGCGTCAGGCTGTCATCGAGCGTGTCAGTGACCTGGCCCACCGGCGTAAGCGGGTCAAACGCTGCTCGCCAGTCCGTAATGAGCCCGTGCAGTAATCCGGTTGTCAGTTCACCGGTTGACGCGATAAATAACGGAACATCGTCTATGTTCCTGACCTCCCCCGTTTTAACCGATTCCAGTGTTACATCGGCTTTAATTACGGCAATGGAATAGAACAGCAACCCCATTATCCAGGAGAAGATCGGGACATCGTTTTTTGTGGGGGCAAGAACCCACCGCAGGGATTTATAAAAAAGTCCAATTGCTGCTGCATATGCAGCAAATCTGAGCCATTCATTGGATCCGTGAGTGGAAAAAATCAGCGCGATCCCGTTAAAAGCCGTATAAACAAAATCAATATCACCAATGGTATAAATAGTGTAATTACTCATATCAGCCACCATTCCCGCTATCGCCATAGGTCCGTTTTTTAACGTATGCCATATCCCAGTAAGCCAGGACCGTTTTTTCCTCAGTGTTCTGTATGGACTGAACCTCTGAAGCGCTGCGGATCTGGTTTCTGAAGGTTTGGTTTATTTTTTCTAGTTGGTCCTTAAACGATGCCATTGCCTCTGAAGGCAAAGTCATATTCGTCATTTTATTCTGCACACTACTCAGCAACTCTATTGTGAAGTTTTTGGCCGCGATCGTACTGATATCATTGATGTATTGAACCCCCTCAGCAGCTGACAAGGTCTGAAGAGTCGGAATGATGTTATTAACACCTAACATACTGATAAGTTTACGTTGGTCTTGCGTCAACTCAGTGTCATTCCTGACAGCCCGCTGAATTTCGAGTAAAGTTTCAATAATGGTTTCAGAAAGACCTTTAAATTGTATAGAGTCCTGACGCATTTCAAGACACTGTGCTTTCCTGTTACTGCGTAAATCAGGTGTTGGGTTACAAACATTTAATTTAACGTTGCCGGATCCTGTCCCCTTTATGAAATCAGCGGCTTTCATCGTAGGTGGGATCGGTGTTATCGCTGAATTTTCTCCATTACTATCCCAGCTGACGATAAGTGTTCCTGTAAGCGACATAATTTGTTCGGCCAGTTTGTAACCTGTTAATTCAGTCACGCCCCCCACATTCATATTGCCGTTATCAATGCTCATGAATCCCTGGTAAACAATATTCCCTGCATATTTCTCTTTAAAGGCATCAGGATCTTTTGCATAGTTCTTTTTGTTGACTTCACTGGCAGGCTGACTCATGGTGCTACCAAAATCCGGGAATATACCTGATACCATGGAGTCAACAGCGCCGCCGCCGAGCCCTATTTTCTCAGTAAACTCCTGAGGTGTACCCAGCCCGTTTTGCAAAAACTCATAGGTTGCGTTACAGCTGTCTTTGGCAAATTTGTTCAGTGCTGCGAGCTTGTCCTGAATGTTGGCAATGATCGCTGCGCAATCGGCACAGATTGCCGATACTGCCGTGTTAAAAGCATATACCGCTGACCCCTGCGCAATACCGCGTCCAATCTGCACAAGCTGATCACCATTGATCATGCTGAAACTGCCGAGGAAAATATCGATGCCGTTACACCCGACGCTGGCTTTCGGGAAACTGACATTGACGAGGTTGGTATTCACCTGAGGCTGGCGGTATGAGAAACTCCCCCCAACAGCTCCGACACGTGATGCCGTTCTTACGGAAGCGGGATCTGTTGAAGCCACCATACCTTTAAATATGCCCTCCATGACGTTGGCAGCATGGACCTGCTGCATGGAGAACACACCAAAGAACATGGCCGATAAAAGTAACTTTTTCATGAAAGTTACTTTTGGAAAATCAGTAGCCACTTAAGCCCCCTTCATTTTCTGAAATACCGGTTTTAACCCGATCGGTTGTTGGCATGTCGTACCCGCTAAGTTTTTCATCCATTATGTGCTGAAGCAGATAAGGATCCTGTTCATAGCGCTCTTTGTTCACGGTCAGAACATCTCTGTCGCCAATGGCATATTGTTTCTTAATATCGAGCGTGTTCTGGAATGTCGCTTCGTCGAGAAGGTTCATACCTCTGGCCGCAAGAATAATCGTATTTTTCAGTTCGTCAGCGGACACCAGACCGGTACTGACTCGTGTAGCCTGAGAACCATCATTGGACATGAGATAAATAGTGGGAACTTCTGTGATGGCGTATTGCTTGATCATCTCCATCGTTGCCCGTCCATAACGGGGAAATAAACCATTGTGAAGAGGTCGCCCGTCTATACTCACCGGCATAATGTCAATGTGATAATAGTTCTGCATGAAATTCAGTATCTGGCTTTGCTCGTGACAGTACGCACAGGTACTCTGGAAAAAGAAAAACAATCCACCTTTCTGAAAGATGGAGGTAAGTGCTTTTTGCTGATTTTCCTCAAGTCCTGCACGGTGTGCATTTAACGCGACAGTTTCGGTTGGCTGTCGTCGTTTTTCTGACATCATCGGGTTATTAAGGAAATAGTCGCGGGTCCGGTCAGAGAAACGGGTGGCAATATCCAGCATTAAACGTTGCGCAGTATAATAGCGGGACAGGTTTTCGTTGGTCGGGTTATCCATTGCCGCATAACGAAGATTCAGCAGATTTTCTTTTAGCCAGCGTGAATCGAGCTTAAGCTCTTCTTTTTTGTCCTGAGACGGCGACCCCGTTAATGGCTGTTGTGGTTGTTCTTCTTCATCTTTTACCGGTTCTTTATCGTTATACCAGAAGAAACCTTTTTTCAGGGATTGTCCCGAAACAAAAGGTGTGTTCTCAACTTTCTGCGTATCCGCCAGGCTCATAGTGGAAAGCACCAGCAACGAACTAATGGCGGCTTTCAGGATAAAAGTTTTGGTGTTCTGCATATGCTACCCCTCGATGGTTAGCATTATCATCCCATAAAAAAAAATCCGATTTCTTCTATAAGGAAGATGTTCTGTACGAAATCTGGATTTTTTCTTGAGGGGTGTTGGGATTCAATGTCGCCGGATCATGAATCATCGGGAAAGCCAGAAATGAGTAACTCCAGGTAACGGGTTTACCTGTAACATGACTATTCAGTAAAACCACCACGGTTATACGCTGAATGATTAAGCCTGTGAATTTACGGAATGTTAAACAATAAACGGGAGGATAGATTCCTGACACACGAACACGTTGACCTTCAGTTGGTTAAAAAGGTCAACACCAGAAAGTAAAAGATAATGAGGAAGATATAACATGACCCCGTTCAGGGACGCCAGGTATTACCCGGCGATTTAAATCTGGACACGGTTTCTTCTGCCTGCATCAGGAGTGCCAGCTGATGCGAAAGATTACATTTTCTGGCAGCGAGTATTTTCTCAACTCTCGCCTTACGGTCAGGGTTTTTTATCATCCGGAGAAAACGGGATGGGCCCGAAAGATATTCGGCCAGACGAATGCTGACAGCATCTGGACTGGCTGAAAACATGGCGTCCAGCTCTTTATCAAACCTGATTTTTCCGGAGGGACAGGTAGTTCTTTTTAACGGTGCAAGTTCCTGAACAAGTTGCAGGATATAAGAAGGAAAATGGTTTTTAAGGTCGCCAGTTTTTAACTCTGTATGAATGACAGGCAGGAATAAATAAGAGGCACAACGGACATGAAGGTCAGGAGAAATCGCACGCAGGCGATTATGGATGCTGTCGGAAAGATGAAAAAAACCCTGCTCATCTGACGGTGTCGTTATTCCCGTCGATGCAAACGCGATATGGCAGATGGTGCTTGCCGTGTGTAAAAGCTGATTTTCCATGTAATCTTAATTACTTTTATTCAAAGGGAATTACGGACTGAGAATAACGCATAATAGCAACTTTGCATTTTTTTGCGCTACATGTCGGGCAGGAATCATACCTGTCCGGCGCATGTATGAAGGGCTTTTTACATACCAGGCAATAGTCTTTATAGTCAGCTTCCGACATCCCGTTGAGAACTTCGACAATCCTGTTGACCTTGAGCGGGTAGTATTCCGGCGTATAGCCCGTGTTAATTAACAAATCAACAAGTGCATTAAAATCCATTTCTCTGGTTGATTCTGTAGGATTTTGAGGGTCATATCCAAAAATATGAATAGCATTGTTTACAACGACATTTGACAGCAACATGGCGGATTTTTCACCGAGCCATTTACCTACCCCTTTTCTTGTATTTATCCCTTTGGGGTACTCCAGGCTGTCGGCAACTTTACGACCATACAAATGTGTTATGGTATATTTATTGGCATCAAATTCTATACTTTATGGCACTTGCCAGACTATTTAGCTGGCTTACCTCGCTCTTTTTAAAGCCCATTATCTGCATTCTCCTTAACGTGTACCTGGTCCGGTTCTGTCGACCGGCAGGAAAAACCACTTCATGTTTTCAGAAAAGTTACTTTTCAGCGAAGCACGCTCGGATACTGTTATTCACTAACATGAATGAACCGTAATCAGGTTACCATATCAATGAGTGAAACCAGCTAACTCATATAGCATCCAGACACCGCTAAAATAACTTTAGCTTCTCATATGAATCTTTAAGAGCAAATTCGACCCGTAAGTTTTCCATATTTTCCCTTGGAATGAAACCTTCCAGAACATCAGCCATAATCTCGTAACCCCATGCATATACTTTGTGATCACGTCGTCCGGTATCATAGGTTATAAACCGGGGAAAAGAATCACATTTGTCATCTCCACAAAGGCGGACATCTCTGTATCGAGGAGCATCTGAAAAGCGTCATTAGACAGGGCCAAATAAGCCCTGACATAAGCCGGTTTAAATCTGGCCAGATTCCATAGATTGACCAGGAAATTCATCTGTATAGAGACGATGTTTTTCCTGAATAACTCAAGGTCGACGGGTTTATAAACATACTGCTTCCCGCTCAATAATTCGCATGGCTCATTTGGTTTCATCTCGGTACTGTCAAAAGGTCTGCCGTACGTTTCAAACTTCAGTAACTGAGAGTCATCCAGGATTAATTTTATTAACTCACCCCATAAAACAGGTTTCCCGTTGACACGGGGAACTAGCAGGCTACCTGGCCTGGCTTCTGACAGGGCAATTCTATTTAGACGCGCATCCGTGGCGGGATGGAAAAAACGCTCCAGCAGGATGTCCGGTATATAGCGGTAGTCCGACGCGAGATCACGAGGCAACACACTGAGTAGTTTTTTCTGACTACGTATCAACTGCAACTCCGAGCGGAGAAACGCCTTAATGACCGTGTCAGTCTGTACGTTGGGTTGTACGTCCATACGCTCTCCAGGATACTTTTAAATCGCGCTACGTAGGTTACTGAAAGAGGTTTTATTATATCATAGCAATCCGAGGGAGTGTAGAAAAGGGTTAATCACAAATAGTATAAGGCACTTTCTTCGTTTTAGTTCCTTGTGCAAGAACATCCGAATTTTCACCAATATCATTAGGCACTTTTTTGAAAAAACCGTCGATAAGCGACATCTTTCATTGGTATCTTTTTTGAAAAAAGGTACCAATGGGGAAAAATCTTCATTTGTAACTTTTCCCGGAATAGTGACCAATGGACAACAAATTTTCATGCTCCATCATTTGTAACTATTACGCAAAAAGTTACTTATGCATAAGGGTAACTATTACTGGTTCGCAAAAAAGTTACTTTTCCATCTCCACGGTTGCAAGGAGTGGTTTTACGGGAGGTGGAACGCACACTTTGTTGGGCCTCAGGCAGAGGTTGCTGGTCATGCTCACAAGAAAGTTACTTTTTTGCCGACGACATGTGCACAAAAAAATTTAAAAAAAAATGCAAACACCCTTGTTAGTTCAGAAAAATCTTTTGGGATTCATGTAGTCTGTGAGAATGGAGGAGTTGATATGAACCCGATAATTACGGCACATCAGGAAATCGTTATCGAAAACTCGGTTCGCTATATCGAGTTACTGAAATCAGAAGCGACAAAAATTCCGGATGAATACTGGGAGACCTGGAAGGCACGAAATCAACTGATATCCCAGACCACGTATGCAAACGGGGGGAAATTCATGCCCGGTCGATTCGCACCGGTGTTTAAAAAGGTCGGCTCATCGCAAAAGCTGACAATTGTATGGAAAGATTTTTCGCCCAGGTTCAAAAACAAAATTGAACATCATGGCGTGGTTGTTAAACCTAAACTCGGAGGTTACAGCGTTAGTTGTTTTAAAAAAGCCCTGGACTGGGAACTGGAGATGATCCTGGAAACAGAAAACAAAATTAAACCAATCCGTGAACTACTCGCGGAATACCATCAACGAAAACTGGCCGACATCAAAAGGCTGGAAAAACTGAAGAGGTTAATATAATGGCTGAGAACGCATCCCCAAAAACTGAACCGCGCAATCAACGTAACGCTGGCAATAACCGCCCGTTAGGGATGGTCATTTCAAAATTAAAGCCACTTTCAAGTGAGTTCTATACGCATTTTCATGAAAAAAACAGAACCTGCCTGCGCCAGTTTAACGCCATTTCCAATGCAATTTATAATATTTTCCGACTGGTAGAAGGTGACCAGGCGACAAGCACTAAAGTTCAGAAATGGCTCTCCGGTGTTTACGATGAACTGTCGGGTAATGTAAATACCTTCAAGGAGCAGATTGACAAAAATGTCGCCAGACTGCCTCTGGATGATTCATCATTCGAAGGGTTTGACTATGGTGAATTTGAAATTCGCTGGAACCACCCAATGACCTATAAATTACTGGATATTATCCAGACCATCAACGTCCTGACTCGTCAGGCACATCAGTTGTGGTTATACGGTCAGATATCACAACAGGTTCATGACCGAATTATCCTGCAACTCCTGAGCTCACTGCGGGTTGCGATGGACAACATCACTAAAATACTGAACACTGAAAACCGCGTGAATGGAAAATACGACGCATTGCCATTCATCCAGAGCATTAAGCGGTTTAAATCGGTGGAACTTTATATTGCCAGTCTCGAAACTAAAGCCCCTCTTCAGTCCGGTCACAGTAACAGTTCTGCTGATGCTGGCAGTGAGCCGACATTAAAACAAGAAGAAGCAGCTGGCTCCGGTAAACCATCTGACAAAACACAGCCTTCTGCCACTCCTGTTTCGGTACAATAACTCACAGGTTGATATGAATATTATATCCAGGCTTTTTTTAAAAATTAGGGTCGCCCTCTTCGGAGGGCCTGACCACGATATTATTTATGATACAGATGATGAGTACGATATCCCGCACACGCCTAACAAGGATGTTCAAAGCTATCTTGATTATCCAAGCAAGCCTGCGGGTATAACACTCTTTTCAGAGCGTGAGATTCTATCTGTACATGCTAACCGGTTACAGGAAATTAATATGTATATCGGTTTGCCAAATTCAGACCTGAGTGAGGAGGCCTATACCTTCACTAATCTGGTCATTAAGCCATTGATGGAATATACACGCTGGATACATCTTTTACCTGCGTCTGAAAACCATCACCATGCCGGTACAGGCGGCCTGTTAACGCACAGTTTAGAAACTGCTTTCCTCGCTTTAAAATTTGCGTACAGCACTGAATTACTCCCTATTGGTCTGCAGGATGAAGAACAGATCCGAAAACGTCGTTATCTTTATGCAGCCTTTATTTGTGGGCTTTTACATGACGCAGGGAAGATATTTGATGTCGACGTTATTTCGTCCACCCCTGGCGTTAAAAGCACCTGGCGTCCGCTCTCGTCCAGCCTGATGGACTGGGCAAAGTCCAACCGTATTTTTTCCTATGAAGTTATCTGGCGGAAAAGGCAGGCTAACGAGCATTCCGTGCGGGCACCTGTATTCCTGGAACGCTGCTTAAACGATACGTGTCTTAATTATTTGAGCGACGTGGTCAAAGAACGGTTGTACGATAAAATGCTGTCGGCATTGGGTAATTATACAACCAGTGATGATTTTATTTCTCGTTGCATGAGAACGGCCGACTGGCATTCCACCGGCACCGATACCAGCTACCGGTATGATAAACAATCCGGTATTCGGGCCTCTGATACTGCTGCACGTGCCATCGCGATTCTGAAAGACAACATCAGTACTCTTAATATCAATGGTTTCGACTCATCGTCAGTACGACATGACAGAAACTCACCGCCTCCGGTACATATTATGATTATCGGTGGCTCTGTTTACATCAACGAACATGCGGCCCTTGATTTCATCCTGAATCAGTTTAAACATCTTGGGATTAACTTCCCGGATGGCGATCTTGGCCGCAAAGCATTAACCGACCTTCTTTTAAGTGGGGGCTATATAGAGCCATACGGTGAACAACGGGTTGCTCACTTTTTCCATCGCGGTGACTTTACGGAAACTGACATACAACGAATGTTTGATGAGGGTATCAAAGGCCTGAGCTGGTTCTCTCTCTTAAAAATCAAATGGGTTGGCTTTCTGTTTAAATACGATATTCTGCCCGAAAGTACGCCGGGTATTTTCAGTATTAATGAGACTAATGACTATGTTTTTGTCGACCGCAAAGGGAATGACACACTTTACTTACGCCCTCTTGCTAATGGAACAAAATCAATCCGTCTTGGAGTAACTCAATCCACTGATAACGCTGCAGTCTCAACGGCTGATACACATACTGCAGCGGAAAGTAACAGTACAGTTTCAGATACAGATAATACTGCTGATTCTGAAAATGATCAGGCTACTTCCGGTGAGAATCAGCAGGTTCAGGAAAACACTAATAAAACATCCCTTAGAACAGATGCATCTGAACCTGAGACACAAGAACCTGATTCTAAAAAACCTGTTAAAACCCGCCGTAAAAAAGGTGAAGTGAGTCCTGATGAGTACATTTCCAGACTCCAGCATCAGTTCAAAAATAATGCCATTAATGCTAATGAACTGGCTTTAATCGATGGGGTCCTGTATGTATCAGAAACACATATTCGCTCCATAGCACCGCTTGAAGAGCCGCGCTTAATTGAGACCGGTCTTTTTGTTCTTTCTTTACGGTCAGGAAGCCTCGATGAAGAATTCAGCATTCCGTGCAATGACGGGAAACGGTATGTTCAGTTAACTGACGAAGTATCTCTTGTTCAGTTACGTCATCAACCTGATATTAGAGAGGTTGAGATGCTGCCTTTGCTTTCTCCAGATTTATTTGGTGGGGTTAAGACTGATGATGAAGGGGGGTCTTTCACTTTTCCGCCGCCACTGGCTGAGGTGAAACCTGAGCCACTCCCTCCGGAACGTTATGAAGAGCAAACGCCTGAACTGACTCGAACTGAACATGAACCGACTGACATACCATCAGCGGAATTTTCCGATGATCAGGAAGATGATGTTGAACAATTCTGGGCGGATTACGCTTCATATTCGTACGGTGATGGCTGTATAAACCCGATAAATCAAACCATTGAGAGCACTGATGTTGATGTAGCACAGGTCAAAAAGTCACTTTCAGAGCATACACCGGATGATAGTACCTCTGTTCACGGAAAACCCCTGGCAGAGGAGGATGATTTCGACCAAACGGAAGAGGAAGCGCAAGATGAAGATTCTGGTGAGGGGATCGGTGACATTAACAGCGATTTTGAAGCGCTGTTTGCCCGTCAGAGTCAAATTATCACTGATCCGGCTGTCGTCATTGCACACAGCCTTGAGCAGTTAAAATCCAGTACTCCACCAGATCAGCAGCAAGTTGAAAATATTAATAGCGATACGCTTTCATCCGATATCGACACGATTATTACTCTCTTAAATCGTGTCAGGAACAATAACAATTCTGCTCACGTAAGAGTATTGCTACGGGTGGTTTTGGTAACTGATATAAATCTTTGCATCCGTCTTCGAATTTTAGATGATGTCGGATCCTGGGGTTTTAATCAGGAAGAAATCCGTCAACTCAAACTATCACTTTCTCATTTCCCTGTTGCCTCGTTAAAGGTCACGATAGGCCAACCAATTCGACACTACATGATCCGCCTTAGTGATCTTCAACAAGGTGCTCTACGCAATAACATTTTCTACGAAGAATTTATTTCGTATTTTAACCATCAGGAAGTAAGCCATGAAACGCAGAAGCCGTAACAAAACCCACATATCCGGAGTGTGTCGGGCCATAAAGCGGGATGATGAGGGTATTGTTAATGTTGTGTTACTGACGGGCTCCAGTAAGTTTATGGCAGACCCAGCACCGGAGTGGTTGTGCCGTAATTGTGATGACCTCGGGAACAAGTTCACCGCATACGATGCTGAGCCCGTGTATAGTGTTGAGGAGGTTAGCTGGTTCGAAAATGACCTGCGTAAAGCAATGCCGCCGCAGACGCTGTTGACCGACCTGGGTCACGTCTATTCACTGAAACTGAAACATCGACAACCAATATCTGTACCGCACAGGGTGACCTATTTTACGCTACTGACTACCACACTATTCTTCCGTGTGCTGAAAAAGTTATTTTCGCGTAAGCGCTCACAGGTCATCCACAAGCAGTACCGTGAATAGCTCACATCCATTTTCCACCGTTCTATATGCACAGGGCCACCAGCTGGCCCTGTTTAGCTAAAGTAGTCAGATGCAGGAGGATTAAGGTACGGAACGGACTGCCAGGCGCGGATCATGTTAACCATCTGCTCAGCGATCCCCATTGACTGGTTTAACCGGTATGCCGTCCGGGCTACCATTCCTTCCTGACGTTCATCAGATTTCACATCCACCAGCCTGAAGCACCACCACTCTTTGCCGCAGCTGATGACACAGATATCAAACTCGGCATTAACCACCGGCAGATAAGTGTGTTGATTCAGTTCCAGCAAAAGCGAATATGCCTGTGGCATATACCGTCCATCGAATGACCCCGCCCAACGATATGTTGCGATGAACGGCGGCGAGTCCAGAGATTTGAGAAATGTCATGTCATATCCACCAGCAGTTCGAACTTGCTCCCATTATAAATATTCGAAAGCCTCCTCAAAGCCCCCTTTTCAAACATGCAACAAAGCGACTTTCCCGCGCCCCAAAAAAAGTGACTTATATCGGAATTGTATTCGGGTCTGGAACTATGTTTAGTGCGAGTTTTTGTTACCAGTGCTTTTGGTGGGTCTTTAGCAACAGGATTCAGATGATCGGGTATTCATAAACAACGAGAAATTATGTGGCGCATTGATGAATTGCCTCGGTGAGGTCCGTTGATGAAAAGTACCTTTTGTGCTGAATGCCGACCGGGATATCAGGGGGAGTCGCCGTCTCCGGGAGGGCCTGGAATGAACAGCGACGTCCTGTCAGATATACATTAACGCGCTTACGATCGAGCCCGGTCTATCAAGAGCACTGTATGCTGATGTTGATGCTTCCATCCACTAACTGCAGGTTTTTTTAGCATAACAGCATCACTACGGCGAGAATGAGGCATGGTCGGTGACAATTAAAGTTACTTTCTCTTAAATCAATTCAATACGAATCTGAAATTACTGTTGCTGTATACAGCAAGTGCAATCTTATTTTTTCTTCATCAGACCGGCCTGCCATTTGCTCATTGAGCGGCGTTGACCTTACGATGATGTTTCTCGCTATGTTCAGAGGTTTCACGTCTTTACAGGAACCAGCGAGGATAACGGCTTTACCGTCGTTTAATTTTTCATTGAATCTATCTAATTTTACAAATGATACTATTTTCATAATCATCTCCATTTATCTGAATGCCTGTTCATTAAACATATCGTTACTGAGCCAGTACTTCCTCACGGTCAGCGAAAGCTATCCAATAAAATCAAGCAGAACCCTGCGGGCAATGCTTTGCTCCGGCAAATCACTGTAGATACGCCGCATTGCTGCTTTGTGGAATTGGGAACGATTAACCATGTCCACCAGCGCTAACCTGCTTTTGTTGAATGATGCCCTAACCTCCCTGTAACGCTGGTAATGAAACAGCCTGTGGAACAGATTCATGGACAACATCTGATCGCCTGTGACTTTGAATCGTATTACCGCCTCCCTTACCTCAATCCCTTCTGCCGGGATTTCACCATCAGCATAGGAACCCACAATACCAGGGGAAAGCAGGTATTCCTCATCAAGTGGATCGTTCATGAAACGGCTATACATTTGCGGCTCCTGTTTAAGGAAATCGTCGTACCGGGGCATCCCAAAAGTTACTTTTCCCGGTCTGTGCGTTGCTAAGTAAAAATTATCGTTTAGATCTGGATAGGAGAGCCCGATAATCCTGAAAAGCAGATGCACTTGTCACTAACAATGCAAGGGAGGATATCAGCTCCAGGAAGCCTAATTCCTGCGGACTTACAAAGTAATGAACCATGAATGCTATCCCTAGCAAAAACGATGAAACAAACACAACACCTAGTTTATATCGCTCTTTTTTCCGCTCAATATTCCTGCTCACACAGGGATTATCTTTTTCATAAGCAATCATAAGCACTTCAATTTGTGCGGCGAAATAATTTAAAATCTGACTAAAGTCCTCATGTACTGTTTTACACAACCTTTCCTTTTCTAAAGAAATAGAGTTAAGAATCCTAATAGCTTCCTCGTATTCACGATCATTAGTAATCGTCACAACACAATAAGCCTTCATCGTATTTTCATTTACATAGGTTTCGTATGGCATATAACTCATGTGGATTTACCGTCTTTTCTTACTTTTCGATGAGCGATAAAGGGAACCGCACGGATCCCCTCCAGCAGCTGGCAATGATGGTACTGTCAGGAAGACACCAGCTTTTTAATTTCTTCCACACCAAACGCTTTACACTTCATTTGCGTTTTCTGCCCGACAGTTTCAGGTGCTTTCCACATGCCGTATAACTTGTCTTTGTCTGCCATAAATTTCGCGCCTTGCAACTCGCATGACGGAGCCTGTTTTTTATCATTCCATGTGGCATTAACAACGAACGTCCAGACCTGACCCGCCTTTAATTCTGTCGGCATATCGTAGGAGAAGGAGACAGTCGACGCGTGTTGGCTGTTATCTGCAACCGTCATCGATGAAGTATCTACCCCGGCCGCTTTCAGCTCATTGATCGCAGCTCCCCGGCTTGCACCGTTACTTTCCTGCTCATCAATCTGTTGCTGAATCCACTCTTTGTTGCTGGATGTAAGCGAGGATGCATGGCTGTTGTTGCTGCTCATCATCCAGTACATAAGTGCAAGAGTTGTCCAGTCTGTCCCACTTCGCTCACGTTCACGAATGACAGTGCGTACGTTATCCGGAGCCGCCTGACGCAGGTTACTATAATCCCGGCCGGAGGTCCCTGGGATGCGCTGAGCTGGCGCGATTGACGACGATTTAACGGAGGATGGACTTGATGCAGATATAGTCCCTTTCTTAGCCACCAGCTCCGACCCGCTCACTGATTTCTTTGGCGTAGTGCCTGCAGCAGCGCCTTCGTTATCTCCCTTGGTCTGAGAACGACTACTGACAACAGCATACCCATCAGCCTGGTTCCTCACCTTCCCGGAGGTGCTCTCGGACGGTTTATTTCCTGATGACGCGGAAACAGCCCCGACCGTTAATGCGGCTCCAGGACCTGCAATCATCGCTTTCTGTCTGGTGGTCAGCGGCCTGGTGCCAGCTGGTGCTGGGGTATCATTAACCGTGCGGCTCGCCTGGACTCTGGTTGAAGAGGTGTACGACCTGGTAATGGACGAGGGGCGGAAGGACGATTTGTAGGAGGACCGATAGGAACTGGATTTATATCCGGCTTCCGCAGAGGAGGCCACCAGCATCAAACAGATTAGTGAGATCGAGGTTTTGCTGATTTTGCTGCGCATGGTTTATTCCATTTCTTGACGAGTCATTCTGAAAGTAACTTTTGGCCCAGAGAGCGTTAATCAGCCACTCACAGGTTTTTGAAAACGGAATCGCCTCTTAATGCCAGGTTAACCCCCAGCCAGAGGAGGTTACCCATAACCGAACAGGTCAGAATGTTAGTTAACATTCCTTGTTGCAGCAGGGTAGCCAAAGGGACACCCGTGGAATCAAATGCTAATGCAAATCCCACCAGCACATAAAAAAACACGACCGGGAATGAGCGCAGATAATATTCCGTCATTATCGCCGTTGCTCTTACAGCGTAAGCAATATTGCGGATTATGGTTTCTGACCTGGATGGGGCATCCTTTATATTTATCTTCATGCTCGAATCTCTTATTTTTGGGTTTAAGACAACATTTTACAGTAGCCATGTAGTGCCCTATCCCCTTAACTGTTGGATTTTGCCATTCCGGGATTTTTTTCTTTATCCTTTAATCCAACATTCAATCTTTTCCAGGCATTTTGAGTCATTTTCTGGACTGGATTACACAGTATGTTTATGGCAAATTTCTGGCTTCTTTCTTGTTCTCATCCATATCCTATCGGTGATGTAGTATGTCCAGATTTCTGAAAGGTGTTGGTCTTGGTATGGCGGGCATTGTGTTGCTGCTGTGCGGACTTATCGCGCTGTATTATTTTGAGTCGAAAGCAGCGCTCAGAGCTGATATCAAGGCCTGTCCCACGGTTACAGCTGGTCAGGCAACCGATGCCGTCATTCAGGACATACTCGTGAACAGAGAGCGCGTTTTCTCTAAGCCGCAGCTGGAGCGTCGGGACATAGTGATAGAAGAAAGGAACGTCCAGATAGGCTATACAGGAACCCTTGTCCCTTTCAGGATCACCGGTGTCAACGATCGCCGTTTTTTTGGCATGTCGGGATGTGCTTCTCTCGACTCCGTTGAATATGCCACAGAGTTTTTGACCCAGCAGTAGCTTGATCGGCCACAACTAACGAGCAGCATATTTTCCTGATTGTCCGTTTCGTTTGGCTCAGCCGGTGCCACAGTACCGGAGAATTTGCATTCAGGAGAAATGGGCTAAAGTGATGGCCATAGACAGCCAACCGGTCAGCAACACCTGTTCCGGGCGATTCCGGTTCATAATGTTCGCGTCGGCCACCAGCTGACCATCAGTCAATACCAGCATCCTGATTTGCATTAAAAAGAGCCATCTCCTCATCTATAAACACCGGATACTCGAACTTCTCTACCGCCTGAATTACTTCCGGATGGTTACGCCAGCATTCTTCAACAAAACCGAGAGATAACTGTTCAGCTTGCCGCCGCAGCTGTCGTGCAGTCTCGTAGTTGTCCCAGCCACTCTCATAGCTTGCTTTCTGATAGAGGTCTTTTTGCTGTGCTTTTATCTTTTCGATCTCATCAGGGCTGGTTACATGGCGGTGCCACTCCAGTGTGCGGGCATTGCCTGTTAACACCAGCCTGTCACCCCTATCGCGGATCTCTATAGTCCTTTCGGAAAAACTCACCGGCCCCTGGTCACGTCCTGTCAGGTGGTCAATGAACTCATCCCGCCATTCTTCATCCTGGACAATCCATTCACCCCGCGTAAAAGCTTCTTTTGCGCACTCAAGGGCATCATGTATGGTTTTCGCTTTACCTACCAGGTACGTACCTTCTGTAACGTACTTGCCATACATCGGGTCATCTTCCGGATACTCTACCTGACCAGTTACGTATACGAGGAAGGGGCACTGCCGTTCCCTGTGACGGACAATAAATCGTTCGCGTTTTGCCATAGCCTCTTTCTGGTAATAACGCAGCGGCTGAACCGACCATGGCACGATTTGCTTCCACCAGTCTGGGGCTAAACGCATGGCCAGTTGCTCAACGTGTTTAACCATTTCATATACCGCAGGGCTCGTTATGGCACCACAATCCCCTAGCTGAACCACGCACTGAGCAGCTGAGTCCTGACTCACCCCCAGCATGCTATCCATCATCTCTTCATCTACCTCGATACCGTTCCGCAGAAGGCCTTCAAACGTCATTAGAGTGCCTTCATGTTTAGCAAGGTCCACCAGCGTATTCACGATATGGGTAAAAAGAATGTCGCTGTGAGCAACTGGAGTGTTTTGAGTTTTCATTCGTGAACCCCCTGTTTAAAAAAATATTGGCAAGGTATAAGCGAATATTTCATTCATGCACACCAGGATACCAATAAAATAACGACCATCAACCCCTTATTATCATCGGGCGCTATTTCCAGCTTACGGGAAATGCATACCAAACCGGTTATAAACGCCTTAATCATTTACAGCATTCAGAATCATCCAGAGTTTTTATGAGTTAACATGCAGCATACCGGTGTATAAAATCCGACAGGAAAATAAGGATTAATGATTTTCCTGATTGTGTTTCATGGATTTAATTAGCCAGTAATTTAATATATTGATGCCCCCCTCATCCGTTGAGCAGACGTCAGGATAAAGGCTGTGTCTCCGTCCTGTTTTTCAGACTGATGACAGGGTGTCACATGGAGTGAAGTGTGCTAGATTGATTTGCGATTCATTGAATCCATGTGTAGAAAGATGAATGTGTTTTTTTGCCCGTCGTCGTGCGGGCTTTTTTTATTTCATGTAGTCAGGAAAAAGGGGCTACCGGCGAACGGCAACCCCTTCATAAAGGCGCTTCAGGCATGTCGGATCAACACAGCCCTGAAAAGGCGGGGTCTCCCCCGCCTCCAGGTTGCTACTTACCGTTGGATTCGTAAGCCAGGCTTGCCGCGACCTCCCTGTTCCCGTCCTTTAGCCGGACTTCGCATAAGCGGTTCCGGGTCAGGCATGTGAATATCAAGAGCGTTAAACACACGATTAATACGCACCAGACCAGGGCGTTTCGCGGTAGCTTCATGGCTTTCTTCTCCTTGCAAATTGCGCGGTAAGAGGCCATACTGGTGTTGACTAGACATTCAGTGGGCCTCGTGGTGTACTGACCCCAAAAAGTTGGACAGATTAACCGAGGCATCAGAGAAAGAGTCCATTTAATACATGGGCTCTTTTTTGTTCCCTATAATGCTAAATAATCAATTTCGCAGCTGTATTATCCATTCCACAGCATTCCTACTGCACGTGCATTCTTGTCTAGCCAATAACTCGTTCACCATCTTCTCACATGAAGTATGTCTATTGAACTAACCGCATGCGCACTATTTAATTATTGCTCATAAAGTTCCGAACAAAAGGTCCTTTCGCATTACTGAGGGAGTCTGAGGAACAGTGTCCGCGGCTGAGTTTGTGATGGTTTGAAACCATGGTGAATGTAGAAATTTTTGGCTTCTTCTGTGAGCGCATGAACCATGATTGCACGTACACCTATATTCTCGGCAACCCGATAGCAACGAAGTACTGCATCATGAAGTAAATCAGCGCCAAGCCCTTTTCCGCGCAATGAGACATCTACCGCCAGGCGAGCGAGTATAATCACCGGTATAGGATCTGGCATGTTACGCCGAAGACTGCCTGTCGCTTCCGTATGGTTAACGCTACCGGTGGCCAAAGAGTAAAAACCAGCTACTTGCTTCGTACCCTTCTTGCAAACAACGAACGTTCGGGCAGCGCCAAGAGCTTGATTTTTTAAACCTCTCTGTTTTAGCCATTCATCGAGGACTGTCTCTCCACTGACGAACTCAGCCAGCTGATGAGCGCTGGATAACGGCTCGGGCGCGGTTATACGTCCCACTGAGGTTTCCTTGCCAGTAGTTTATTAATGGCGGGCTCATCCTCGACTGGTGCATCGAGCATATCGATGAACTCTGCATACTGTTCGTCGTTAAAATTGAAAACACGGCGATCAAGGATCACATTCTCCGCAGCCTTGCAGGCCATCTCCAGGATAAAGTCGGTTCGCGATTTATGAAGGATCTCTGCAGCGGCATCGATGAGTGCTCTCTGAGACTCTTTAGCTCTTAGGTTGAGTTGAACATCTGATTTCATACACACCTCTCTTGTATAGCATTTGCTTTACAAGAATAGCACAACCACCACGTATAGCATATGCTATACATAAAATCATCGTTTTTTTATTTTTTTGAATACTGATGTCCGCTTTGTGCTGGGTGCGGACGCTCAGGAATTGAGTTTCAGGCACTTTAAAAGCGAGGCAAGCGACTCGACAGGTCCAGCGTGGCCACTAGGTGAGCGGGTTTCATCCCAGGGCATTGCATCATCAGTGCAGAAGTCTCCTGCACATTCCATGTCAAGACGTTCGTCAATTAAACCAACAGGAACCCAGACATAAGGTACGTCTCGCAGACTGTTAGGCACAGTTGAGCCACATACATTGCAAAAATCTGTACGGTACCCCGTTGGCTTAGACCATGAAGCAACGCAGTTTTTCCCCTTTATCCAGCGAAACTCACTGTCTTTCACTAGTGTGGCGAGATTGTAACCCACGCCGCTCTGCTTTCTGCAAAGCGAGCAATGACAACGATAAAACACTGCTGGTTTATGAGTAAGTTCAAATTCAATTGTTCCACACAAACAAGATCCATTCATTTCAAAACCATTCCTGCAAGGCCTAAGAGATTTTATGAAACATTACCATCTTTTTAGTACTGAATAGGAGTGCTTTTTTTGGTAACTCAAAATCAGCTATCAGTCGGTGTGAATATCCGCTCATCGCTCATAGCAGACATTTGCGTGAGCGTGTCCAACGACGTTCAGGTTTCCTGATAGAATCCCTGTACAGAGCCTTGTTAATTTCTGCCTGGATAGCTCTTTAGGCGGTATTCAACCGGGCTGAGTCCCTTGAATTTAAGGCTAATTCGTCGGGTATTGTAGTATCGTATGTAATGACCTGCTCCCCGTTGATTAGTACACCCCGATGTTAGTAATGTCTTCATAAGCCACATGAGGACATCCCCATGAAGAAGCGTTTTTCCGACGAACAGATCATCAGTATTCTCCGCGAAGCCGAAGCTGGGGTACCCGCCCGTGAACTCTGCCGCAAGCATGCCATTTCCGATGCCACGTTTTACACCTGGCGTAAGAAGTATGGCGGTATGGAGGTGCCTGAAGTTAAGCGCCTGAAGTCGCTTGAGGAAGAGAACGCCAGACTCAAGAAGCTGCTTGCCGAAGCCATGCTGGATAAAGAGGCGCTTCAGGTGGCTCTTGGGCGAAAGTACTGACGACAGACCAGAAGCGGGAAGCCGTGATGCTGATGTGTGATGCGACCGGTCTGTCGCAACGTCGTGCCTGCAGGCTTACAGGTTTATCCCTGTCGACCTGCCGCTATGAGGCTCACCGTCCGGCTGCTGATGCGCATTTATCAGGGCGCATCACTGAGCTGGTACTGGAGCGCAGGCGTTTTGGCTACCGTCGTATTTGGCAGTTGCTGCGCCGTGAAGGGCTTCATGTTAATCATAAGCGCGTGTACCGGCTTTATCACCTCAGTGGCCTGGGCGTAAAACGCAGAAGACGTCGTAAAGGGCTGGCAACAGAACGTCTGCCGCTGCTCCGTCCGGCGGCGCCCAATCTGACCTGGTCGATGGATTTCGTCATGGACGCACTTTCCACCGGTCGCAGGATCAAGTGTCTTACCTGCGTCGATGATTTCACAAAGGAATGCCTGACGGTCACTGTTGCCTTTGGGATTTCAGGCGTTCAGGTCTCGCGTATTCTGGACAGCATTGCACTGTTTCGAGGCTATCCGGCGACGATAAGAACTGACCAGGGGCCGGAGTTCACTTGCCGTGCACTGGATCAATGGGCCTTTGAGCATGGTGTTGAGTTGCGCTTAATCCAGCCGGGCAAGCCAACGCAGAACGGATTTATTGAGAGCTTTAACGGACGATTTCGCGATGAATGCCTGAATGAGCACTGGTTCAGCGATATCGTTCACGCAAGGAAAATCATTAATGACTGGCGGCAGGATTATAACGAGTGTCGTCCACATTCAGCACTGAATTATCAGACGCCATCAGAGTTTGCAGCACGGTGGCGAAATGGAAAATGTGAAGGTAAACAAACCGACCTTACTAACTGACGGTTGTATCTAACTCTGGGGGCAGGTCAGTAATCCTCAATAACTATCTTAAGTTCATCAATATCCTTAAATTTACTGGTGTAAAAACATTCTGATTTTAAAGTCCCGAAAAAACATTCTGCACAGGCATTATCGAGGCAGTTGCCTTTGCGGGACATACTTTGGATGATGCCAAACTCCCGTAACTGATACTGGTACCATCGATGACGGTATTGCCAGCCCTGATCTGAATGAAGAACCGGATTGGTACCCGCATCAAGCCTGGCAAATGCCTTAATGAGCATGTCATCGATCATCGGCATGGTTGGATGTTCTGAAATACTGTAGGAGATCACTTCGTTATTGAAGAGATCAATAATGGGTGAAAGGTAGAGTTTGCGGCCACTGACGGCGAATTCAGTGACATCGGTGACCCATTTTTCGTTGGGCCGGCTGGCTTTGAAGTTTCGTTGCAGGATATTGTCAGCAGCGCGCCCATGTTCACCCCGCCATGAACTGTAGCGCTTCACTCTTATTGCAGCTTTGAGACGAAGCACATTCATCAGACGTTGAACCACTTTGTGGTTCAACGCTCCTCCCTCTCTTCTGAGCGCCAGTGCTATCCGCCGATAACCATAGCGGCCCAGGTTCTCATCATAGATCTCTTTGATTCTGCATTTCACTTCATCGTATTTTCCCGGAGAGCGGAGTGCTTTCAGATGATAGTAAAACGTACTCCTGGGTATCTGAGCTATCTGCAAAAGCTGGTCGAACGAATAGTGCTGCCTCAGTTCGTCGATAATTCTGACCTTATTCCTTACCGAACTAAGGCTTTCAACTTTTTTAAATAAAGTATCCGCAATTCCAGACGGCGGACTTTTTGTTCAAGCTCCTGAATACGTTTATCTTTCGAACGCTCCAGTTCTACCTCAAGCGCAACAGGATCATCAATCATATGAAGTGCCCTTTTCTTGCCCACACGGAGAGAACGAAGCCCTTCCTCTCCATGTTCGCTGAACACCTTCATCCACTTCCCAACCGAGGCCGAACCCGCGACGTTAAATTTCGCAGCAGCCTGCGTCTGGGAAATCTGTCCCGTCAGTACAGCCTTCACGGCTTCGACTCTGATATCGGGATCGATTGATACGCCCTTATCCCTGGGCTTCAGACCTTCTTCTCCATAAGCATCATAGGCTGCAACCCAAATTCTTACCTGGGTTCTGGGAACGTTAAAGCGAGCTGAAGTTAAGCGATAGCCTTCATCGGTAGCGAAATAGTGCATAACCACTTCGAGGCGCTGTTGAAAGGTGTACTTACGTCTGGACATGGAACTCTCCAATTTGAGAGTCCAACTAAATGGGCGCAGTGCATGTGGTTGGTTAATGAAAATTAACGTCCTACGGGGCTTTCTTCTTTCTGCCTCACAACATCAAAACACTCAAACATCATGAGGCAAAAAGCCTCAAGCGCCGACACCATTATACCGTGTTTACTCTCATCCTCCCAGGGCTGATAAGCTGGTAAGTTAATAACTTTTAAGATGGTTTCCGCCGTGTTTCTGCCCTGCATCCTGGCATCTGCTGGAGTTCAGTCATGAATTTTCCCCTCTGTCGATATGCTCCGGTTACCACTTCTGCGCCGTCCAGTGTAGCGGTTCTGTGCAGACGCAATGCATTGCCAGAACAACCCCCTTGTTCGCCAACTGCGCCCATGTCTGATGTTAACCAAACGACTCAGCTACCAGTTTGAAGATTTACGCCCAAATAGAGGTCTACGCCTATGACAAAATTCTCCAGGCAATATCAGATATCAGTAGCGTCATGTTCGAAAGAGATTTTTAAAGTCACTTTTCCTGATTGTATTTCTTTCAAAATTTAATGAAGGTAAAGTTATTTAGCCAATTGACGCGCCACTTGAATAAGTTATTATTACTTACAAGCGCTCTGAGCTATCAGCAATTTTACAGGCTCAACTATGCCTGTAGAAATATCTTTGCATCGATATTATTTTAAGTAATCAATTATGACACTCACTGCATATTACCAGTTAAGAAATACAAAGTCCTCAGGTCTTGGTTTCGAATTGCTGACCAGTGAACCGGGAGCCTTTATTGTGCTGGAAGAATGCAGTTATGAGAAACCGTATGAAATTGCCCGTTATGGGCATAACGGGAGTGCAGGCGATCGTTCGAATGCGTTCAGCTGCACGATGAATAAAGCCAGTAGCCTGCATAATTACAGTGGAGCAAAGCTGGATTACAACGTTTACGAAGAAACTGCCTGAATCATCCTGTAATAATTGTGTGTAGACTTTGCCCGCCGCTGGCGGGCTTTTTTTATGTGACACCGGACAGGAGCGCCAGGCATCATGACAGCGCCCTATCCTCTCTTGCTTCACTTCCTGTCAGGTTTAAGACGACTATCAAACCGGAACGGTATCTGTTGAGCCTTCTGCACGATCCCGTAAAACTCAGGGTGCTCAGGATTTAACAGATAATTGAACTCTACCGGCGATAAGGCTGAGGGAACACGCAGTGCAACCGAGCTCCTGGTAAATGACCAGGCATCTCCGTAATCAGCCAGTTCCTGAGGCGCATCCTCATCAGCCCAGTTGTCCGGTAATTCATCCATGTTTGCGCTTTGGATTAGTTCATCAGGCACATCGATACTCAGTAGCGTGAAAGAGTCCATTATCTGTGCCGCATGCAGGTGTACCAGCGTCTCCAGCATCGTTAGTGATGCCGTTTCGGAGACATATACCATTGACACCCCCACGCTATTCCAGCGCCCACCAGCCTCTTTCGCACCATATCCGGTCCAGGCCGTAGAAAGATACTTTGTTTTCGTCAGCCTGTAGAGGATCACGAGTACACCCCATGCTCCAGACGTGTAATCAGCTTAATGACCTCATACGCTCCCGTCTCGGATGCCATCAGGTCTGCTGGCACTTTCCAGCTCAATGCCCGGTTAGGTTCATTCAACCACTTCTGTGCGGCTTCCTTGTCGCCTTCAAACAAATCTACCGCCCGATCAATGACGCGGATAATACGTACCAGACGTTCACTTTGTTCCGGGTTAAAACGTGCCTTCACACTGCGGCTAAATGTGGTTGAAGGGATACCGGACATTTTTCTCAGGTCATTCTGGGTTATTCTGGCCCAGTCAGTGATCCGGTTTGCCACCTTCCCGTCCAGGCCTTCATTGATTTGCCCCAGGAGCGCTACGCCATCAGCATTATTTAACCCGGCAACCTGCCAGAGGCGCTGTGGTCTGGCTGGAGTTGAGGACAAACTAAATGTTTTCATAGCAAACCTCCATTTGGTCATTACATTATACCCAAATGGTAACACCGGAGCAAATATCAACCACCAGCAGACGGAAGGCATTTTTCCTGATTGCGATACCTCAGAGTGTAGCGATCGGTATCGAGTCCCACCTCGTTGTGTAGGCTGGAGAGAGCATATCTCTCTTCATTGACCACGCCGGTGCGATGCCCCGACCGGCAAACCATACTTTGCCTGAGTTGTTTATCGTATCCAGTACGTTCATGAGCGCGTCACTGTTTGCATACGACCTCCCTTCATCAAATAACGATAGCTGGGTAACTCCGCAGGGACGGAAATCGTTGAGCATGACACCAGCCTTTGCATAGTTATGTCCGTCTTTCCAGATTTTATCCAGAGCCCGGCCCGCCGCCGCGATAATGTCCCGCGTATCACGTGATGGAATGCAGAGCTGTTCGCTGGAGACTTTGCTGTAATAGGGTTCATGTTTTGAAAAAGTCGAGGTTTTTATGAAAGCTGATACCTGACCGCAGTACTGACGTTCCTGGCTCAATTTTTCCGCAGCACGTTCAGCATACTGGCAAATTGCCTGCCGCATGGATTCATACGTTGTTATACGCTGCCCGAAACATCAAGAAAAAGATTGTGCTCATTAAATGAACAGATCAGGATTTCTATTGAAATTGATAGAAAAAAGAGGCTGCATAGCCTCTTTTTTTCCTCACTTCTCATCCTTTAGGGGGGAATGGATCTTTTCCATGAGAGTCTCTATCTCTGATTTGTCCATTTGGTCGATGAATAACCAGTTCACTTTCCTGATTGCGGGAGATTGAACGAGCCGCATCTATTGCTTCCTGTTGTGTACGATGGGTAGATGTTACCCGTTCATTACCCTCTCCACGTACAGCCCACTTACCATTGTGCGGTACGACATGTTGGTTCTTTCCCATGAGGTTTCCTGACAAGTGTTCGACACCATGTGGTGCCATATTAAATAATAAACACTATATATTGCGTTTCATTTGTGATGAGTCACATTTCCTGTTTTCAACAAAAATACAGAAACATCTTGCGGAGGCGCTGCCCTCCGTTGGTTAAATTAATGCAATGAATATCAGTCTGTTAATGAAATCCATATCCATACAACCTCCTAAAAACCTAAATGCAGAAACAATAAACCACCCTTAATGATTTAAAAATTATCAATCATAAGAAAAAACGATCGATCGTTTTTATAGATCGATTTTATGATATCAATAGATTTTACAGATCAATGTAAAATCATGATTCCTTGCCAGATTTCATTGCATCACAAGCTATGTACCAGCCATGGATGATTTAAGTGCTGGTAACGAACAAAGGAAGGTATAAAAATGAAATTTGAAAAATAATTTAAAATCATGGTGATACCAGCATTTTCAGTTTCAGTAAGCGCAACAGCGTCTAACGCCACCGTATACGCACTTCCTGATGCAAAATCATTTGGCGTCGCCAGCGAAGACCAAAAAGGTTTGATGTTTCTAGGAATGGACAGGAATGCGGACCTAAAGGGTATTTGTTTCGCCATGCTGAAACAGGCTGAATCAAACATCCCTTATGCTGATGTCATCGCAACCACAAATAATAAAGACTTCCGCATGCATGCCCTGCGTCCCAACATTCGTGACAATACCAAAGAGGTCGTATGTTCCTTTGGAACCGATGCATTCGACTACCTGGATAACCTGTCAAAATCCAGTATGAGTTTGGTCAGTATTCGCTTTAATGGTGAACAGCGTCATTTCAGTTTTAACACCAGCTCTTTCAGCAAGTTACTGACGCCCAGTGGAGCCAAAATCGCAGAACAAGCCGCTGATGATTATAAGCGAGGTATCCGCTCTCCTGTCTTTTACAACAAGGCTCCATCTTCAGTCACAGAAAATAAGGACAGGTATGCACTAAGTGACCAGAAACTTAATGAAATCTGGAACAAACTCCCCTCAGAAACCCGTAGAAAATTACTGCCATCGCAGCGGGAGTGGATTAAGCAAAAAGATACCTGCCGTAGGGACACAGAATGCCTTACCGACATGACCAACAAACGCATCAAGATACTCGAGGTGGCAAGATAATGGCTTCAGCAACTCTTATCAGGCTAAACAAAGACGAATGGCAAAAACTTCCAGCAGGCCATTTTTATAACGGAAAGTATCAGATTGGTCCCTTTACCCTCACCTATGAATTTATCGTCAAATACATGACCCTAATCCACAAAACGGAAATACCGGAATCCTGGCTTACCGATAACGGTACCAGTCTTGATGAACGCAGAGTTTTGTACATGGAAGCTAGCGATATTCTGACAAAAGATATCGTAAGAGAAATTCAAAAAACGGTGAAATCTCCTCAGGACCAATTACAGGTTTATCGCAGAAATGATCAGATCATAACCCTCGAAATGATGGAAAAGTAGGATGCTAAAAACTCACAAACATTTGACCAAAATAGTTACAATTTCTCTGGCATTAGCGTTTGCAGTGCTTGTTGTTCATGGTGTCCTTACATCACCTCCGAACCATGACACAGAAACTCCAGATGTTAACTCAAGTACCTCTAAAACCAGCAGAACCGGAAATGGTCAACGTTGTTAATCGGATACATGCTCCTGAAGAGGTTTACAGGCGTTTCCAGGATAACGAATTCAGGGCTACTAATCACTTCAGAACTTGCCGATTAATGGTCACAGGTAGGGTAAAGAACATTGGAACAGCCACCTTTACCAAAGATCTGATCTCCTCCCTGAAAACAGTGCCAGGCTAAACTGAAGTCTCCGGTCTTTCTTCCATCTCACGGAGAGGCACATCGCCATGAAAAAGACCCGCTATACCTAAGAACAGATAGCATTTGCGCTGAAACAGGCCGAAACCGGCACTCGGGTGGAGGAAGTCTGCCGAAAGATGGGCATTTCTGAAGCCACATTTTACAACTGGAAGAAAAAGTTTGGCGGCATGGGCGTGACAGAGCTGCGCCGCCTGCGCCAGCTTGAGGAAGAGAATCAGTGTCTGAAACGTCTGGTGGCTGATTTAAGTCTGGACAAGGAGATGCTGCAGGAAGTTATCAAAAAAAAGTTCTGAGGCCGGCTCAGAAGCGTCAGGCGGTACATTTTCTGCGGGAGGCTTACCGTATCAGTGTTCGGCGGGGATGCGGACTGCTGATGCAGAGCAGAACCGTTTACCACTGGCAGAGCCGGCGGGATGATCGGGCGATAACCCTGCGTATCCGGGAAATAGCAGAAACCCGGATCCGCTACGGTTGCCCGCGTATTCATATTCAGCTGCGGCGGGAAGACTGGCCTGTTAACCACAAGAAAACACACCGGATTTACTGTCTGGAAGGCCTCAACCTGCGCAAAAAGCGCCCCCGCAGGCATGTCAGTGCAGCACATCGTCAGCAACGTCCGGTCCTGACCGGAGTCGATCAGTGCTGGAGTATGGATTTCGTGTCGGATAACCTGTTTAACGGACGACGTTTCCGGGCGCTGACTGTAGTGGATAATTTTAGTCGGGAGTGTGTGGCGATCCATGCCGGAAAGTCGCTGAAAGGTGAGGATGTGGTCGGTATGATGGAAAGGTTACGGGTGCCGGGCAAGCGCCTTCCGGTACGTATTCAGACAGATAACGGCAGCGAGTTTATCTCGAAAAGTCTGGATAAATGGGCGTATGAGCACGGGGTCACAATTGACTTCTCCCGCCCCGGGAAACCAACGGATAACCCGTTTATTGAATCATTTAACGGCAGTCTGCGGGATGAATGCCTGAACATTCACTGGTTCCTGTCGCTGGAAGATGCGCAGGACAAACTCGACCTTCATCCGCAAAAATTTTTCTGTGGTCCTAGAGCAAACGGTACGTGAACTGAACGGGAAAGCTGCCTTTCGCTTGAGGAAGCCCCTCCGACGAAACAGCAAATTGTCTGCAGTCGCAGTTTTGGTGTGAAGATCATGGAGTACGAGTCGCTCCACCAGGCTATCTGTCAGCACGCTGAGCGGGCCTATGAAAAGCTGCGTAAAGAGCACCAGTATTGCCGGCATATTTCCGTTTCCATCAAAACGTCTCCGTTCGCCGTTAAAGAGCCTTACTACGGTAACGTGGCCACGGAGAAACTGCTTACACCCACTCAGGACACCAGGGATATCATTGCTGCCGCCACAACGGCTCTGGAGCGTATCTGGAAGGATGGGCACCGGTATGCCAAAGCCGGAGTTATGCTGAATGATTCCACCGGGTCTGGCGTTTCGCAGCTGCAGCTGTTCGACGAACGCCCGCCTGCCTCACAGTGCTGAGCTGATGATGGTTCTGGACGGGATCAACAACTCAGGGCTGGGTAAAGTATGGTTTGCCGGTAGAGGAATTGCCCCGGAATGGCCGATGAAACGTGAGATGCTTTCATCGGCATATACCACGCGCTGGAAGGAGCTGCCGGTTGCCCGTTTCTGACCGGCGAAATGACAGACGGAACTTGCCGCCAGATCATACTTTACCGATCATGCAGATGACTTGTCTCAGGGGGGAACCATGACAAATATCATTCTGTGTGATGTAACTGCCAGCGTCAGCGAACTTAAAAACGATCCGGTGGGCAGCGCCGGTGCCGGCTGCGGCTACCCGGTCGCTATTATTGACAGCAACCGGCCTGTTTTTTTATTGTGTGCCCGCGGTTCTGTATGAAAAAATGCTCGGTCTTCTGGACGAAAAAGACCTGGCGCAATTGATAACAGAACGTCAAAATCAATATATTTTGTGATCGGACAACGTGACAAACGACATCACAGTGGAGACACTGCTGACGAGGTGATCCAAAGGTCGTAAAAACGGCCGGAACTGGTTACCGGCCGAACGAAGGACCGGCCTACGCGCAGCGGCGGCAACTGGCTTTAAAAATGCTGGCGGAAATTTAAAATTAAGCCGCATACCCTGCGAAATTTTGCAGATTTCACTCAACATGCATGCTTCGTTCATTTCCCAACAGAGCTTTCACCATCGCCTGTAATAGCAGTCCTGCTGCGTGATTACTCCGCTCAACGGGTCACCGGCGCTATGCCAATACCTGTTCGTGACAGGCATTGATGGAACTGCGGTCCCAAACTAATAATGTAACGACGATGCAGGTGGGACCGTGGTCCCAGGCTGAAACCTAAACGACGGTGCAGGTGGGACCGTGGTCCCAGGCTGAAAACCTAAACGACGGTGCAGGTGGGACCGTGGTCCCAGGCTGAAAACCTAAACGACGATACAGGTGGGACCGTGGTCCCAGGCTGAAACCTAAACGACGATGCAGGTGGGACCGTGGTCCCAGGCTGAAAACCTAAACGACGATGCAGGTGGGACCGTGGTCCCAGGCTG
>OIET01000467.1_pt1 | contig 36527 bp, 33 predicted proteins | sample 1581871 | NCBI WGS metagenome assembly OIET01 (sample SAMN03279760, study PRJEB24777) | human gut metagenome | isolation source: fecal sample PR121 from 1 month old male Malay infant, vaginally delivered... | place: Singapore | collected 2005-09-16
AAGAGCACACGAGGGTTTGACGCAGGCTTTGCGTTTGCCCAGCAAACACTTTAGCGGGGAGACGTGGAGCACATGGAGTACAAGACGACGGCAAAGCTGGTCATTCAAGCGTGCGACAAGGATCTGCCGGGCGTCTTCGGCCACGGCTGCGTCTTGCTGCTGCAAGGTATCGCCCGCGAGCACTCGCTCAACCGTGCCGCCAAGAGCATGGGCATGGCATATTCCAAGGCCTGGCGCATTGTGAACGAGGCCGAAGGCCAGCTGGGCTGCAAGCTCATCGAGCGCGACGGCGCCCGCGGATCCACGCTCACCCCCGCCGGCGAGCGAGCCATAGCGGTCTACGAGGAGCTGCAGGCCGACATCAACAACGTCATTGCCTCCAAAGCCAACGACCTCATCGCCAGCATCAAAGAGTAGCTAATTGGCGGAGGGCGTTATCTAGGGTGGCGGCTACCGTCAAGGGGTCGTCGGTGCCGGCGAAGAGACGGATGGTGCCCCCCTGCTTGCCGCGTGGGGCCGAAAGGCGCGTCGTTGCGCCGCCGGCAGGCGATGTGCGAAACTCCCCCGGCAAAGCGTCGAACAGCTCTCCCGCGCTACGCTCGATAAGGTCAAATTCAACTGCCGGGCCAAAACCATGCTCGAGGATTCCCGTTGCAACCGCATGGTCAGGATGCGAGCTCAGTCCGGGATAGCGCACGTTGCGCACCATCTCGTTGGCGACCAGATACTCGGCCAGCGCACGGGCGCGGTCGAAGTGTGCCTGCATGCGGGTATTGAGCGAGGAAAGCCCGCGCTCCAGCACGTGGGCCTCCTCGGTAGAAAGGTCGAGTGCCAAAGCACCGCAGCCCGCAAACGACGTATGCGCGCACTCGGCAGCGGCATCCACACGATGGCGCTTGAGCTGCGAGCGCGCCACCGAAGCGGCAACGAGCTTGCGCGGAGCCTTACCTGCGCAAACACGGTCGAGCGCCTCAAGCGACAGGACGGCACCCAAACGCAGCAGATCGCAGCCAAAAGCCGACGCCACGGTGTTGTCCACAACCAGCAGCGCATGAACCTCACGAGCCGCGCGACCTAACGCACGAAGATCGGGGACGCGCAGACCAAACCCGCCGATGGAGTTGACGAACCACCACAGGTGCGGCCCCTCGGCATCAAACAAAGCATCAAAGCCCTCGGACGCAGCGGCAAACGCCGCAACCGACGGCTCGCCCACCATAGCCACGTCGCAGGCATCAAAGCCGCGCGCAAACGCATCGGCAAAGTCATCGGCAAACGCAACCAGGCGGTCACCGGGGCGCACAATCCCCAATTGCGACAACGCTGCTGGCACATGCGAGGCCGCGAGCAACCGCGCTTCACGCGCGCCGGTCCTCAAAGCCCAGGCCTCTTCTAGCTGCTGTACGCCCATGCGGTACCGTCCCTTCAAAACAAAAACCCACGATGCGGGTGTTCCCCGCATCGTGGGCAACGGCTGCAGTATAGCGCCGATTGGCGACTGAACGCCTAAATGTTGAGCGCGCGGTAGATCACGTAAGCCTAGACATTCATCAGCTGATGGCCGAGCTTGAGCGTCTTTAAACCGCTCTCCCCCTCCACGCCATCGAGCGTGTCGATCAGCATATTGGTGGCCTCGATGCCACTGGTCAGGTAGCCGTAATGCACGGTGGGAATGCCGCCCGTCAGCGCGCGCAAAAAAGCGTTGTCGCCAAAACCGCTCACGCGGTGCATGCCCTCGCCCATGCCGCGAACCTCATCGATGGCACGCAGCGCGCCCGCCGCCATGGTGTCGGTCGCGCACGCGATAAACGAAACATCGGGAGCGACAGAGAGCAGTTCACGCGCCGCGACATAGCCCGAATCGAGCGTAAACGAGCCCATGCGAATCAACTCAGCATCGAGCGGGTTGCCCGCGGCGCGCACGCCGGCCTCAAAACCGCGACGGCGATCATAACCGGCGGCACGGTCTTCCTCGGTAACTCCGATGTAGGCGATCTTGCCCTCAGCACGCTTCGCGAGTGCCTGACCCAGCTCGAAAGCGGACTCGTAATCGTCGTGATAGACGCACGCCGCGCCCTCGACATGTTGGCCGATCAACACAATGGGCACACGGCACGACTCAATCGCGCGACGGTGCTCGTCGGTGATCATGGTTGCCACCAGCACAATGCCATCAACTGGGTGGTTTTGGAATAAATCGAGGTACTCGAGCTCGTGATCGGCCGCGTTGTCGGTATTGGCAAGGAGCATCTGGTAGCCACGGCGACCGAGCACCTGACCAATACCGGCGGTAATGCGGCTCACAGATTCCGAGTTGATCTTGGGCACGATAACGCCGATGAGCTTGGTGGAGCCGGTGCGCAGCGCTCGAGCCTGGCTGGATCGCACGTATCCGGTCAGCTCAATCGCCTGCTTAATGCGCTCGGCCTTGTCCGTCGATATGTAGCCACCGTTGAGGTAGCGCGAGACGGCGGCGCTCGAAACGCCGGCCAGCTCGGCCACATCTTTCATCTTTACCACGAGCACCCCTGTCGTTGAAATCGCTTTCACCATAATACCCGTGCGGAGCTACATGCGTGTCGCAAGACGGGACGTCACGGTCAATTTAGCTGTCGCAGCACGGGCATCGCAGGGCTTCAACTAGAAACTTCGAAATATAAATGCCGAATCAGTCAAACTACCGATTCGGCACCCCGTTACATTTGCACACAGCGGCAGGCAAAATCCAACTCGAGAACAACTTACTCACTTTGGAAAGACGCATCGCTGTCCGCTGCCAATTCCGAAGGAAGAATTGCCGGCAGTGTCAAAGCCCCCATGGGCGAAAGTCCAGTAACGACCATCAGATAGCTCTTAGCGTGACCATACGCCATGGAAATCGCATTAGAGAGAAGATAACGGCGCGCTTCATCGTCTGAAATGTCGAACGGCATTTTTGTTGACACCGAAATAGCAACCGTCACATCAGCGCGCATTTTTTCCTTTGCATCGTCCCTATCAATCAGACTGCCACACACATACAGCTTTAAGTCTGCACGCTCGCCCGCCTTGTTCCTCAATAGATGGACGTCCTGATAGCTAACGTCAACTTTTAAATCCATATTCTGGGAGGGCTCATTCTCGATATGAAAAGTTGAGTCGACAACAAACAAATGAACAACCTGAATAGGCGCAATGAAATCCTTGCTCATGCAGCCAAACCTCCCGGAATCATCTCAAAGTTCAATCGTTTCGCCGAGCAGTCGCTGTTAAATGAAGACCATTGTTCTCGGACAGAATTATTAGACGAAGAAAACGGCGCCTCGTTCGAATAACTGGAAATGACCTGAGGAATGATTTTGATACCCAACGCAAGCTCAAACTTTGCGATTGTTTTCAGCGTCATGTTGGGCTGAGAATTCAACAATTTCGAAAGCGACTGAAGACTCACGCCCATACGCTTTGCCAGCTCGCTTTTACTCAAGCCCGAGCGCTGCATCTCGCGATGAACAATAAACTCAATATCTAGTGCGTGCTCATAGGCACGGGTTTCGCTCGTTTCCGTTTCCGCGTAAAAGTCTGATAAATCGACCTTAACCATTACAAGTCTCCGTTTCGTAAGCGGGCAAAAAAGCGACGCTATGACTCCAAAAGCTGCTTTGCTATCGGGGCCAACTGTTTTGCGCGTTTAATTTCTTTGGAAATATTTCCCGAGCCTTGATGGCCCTTAAACCAAAAAAGCAAAACAATCTTGTCCACGCCTTGGCAAATCGCGTAGACCATTTCTCGATTAACCCCATCAAAACCCTTGAGTTCGTATAGCCCAATCTTAGGCTCGATACATCGAAGCTTTGACGTTCCAGTGACATCCTTTAGTCCGTAATCATAGATTTTTGAAATCTGATTGATCATTTTACGGGCGGTAAACTTCGTTTTAGGATCAGACATCATCTTCTGAAACTGAGAGTTCTCAGGGGAGGTGGTTAGTTCCCAAAAAGGTCGTCCCTCGGGATCAGCATATTCGACAAGCTCATAGTCACTAGCCAAAGGCCACCCCCCTCCGCTTCAGATGAAACCAAATTTGGTTAATTTATAAGTTAAGTTTAGTCAAATTCAAATACATGGCAAGCCACAAGCCGAGTTCAAGCAATCTGCATTATTAATTCAGAGAAATGTGGGAAAGAAGCGGCAGAAACTACATTGGCAAATAAGGCCCTCAGCGAAGTGCCCGAACTTTTATGGTGGCCAACAACATACCTAGGAAGACGAAGGCAAGGCACGCAACCGCCCAGTCACCGTCGCCGATCTTAGGGAGCGCGGCGACCGGCGTCGATCCGGGCCTGGTCTTCTTGGCAATCTTGGTCACAGGCGTCTTGGTGGACGCAGGCGCGGGCTTGGCGTCCGACTTGGGCGACGAATCAGGCGTGGGGGCGGAATCTTCGCTGGGCTTGTTCTCGTCGCTATGCTTTCCTTCGCTTCCGGGCTTTGTATCCCCCGCGGGATTGCCACCGGCAGGTTCATCGGTACCGGGCTGGGTCTTCCCCGCCGGCGGCAGGGCGCCCGCGGGTTCAATTACCACACGCAGCGCTACGGTCCCGCTGGCGTCCATCACGCAGGCGGTACCAAAGGCCCCGCCCGCCGGCGTCACAAACTGCGCGGACGTAAGTGAGCCACTCTCGCAGACAACATCGGCTATGGCGCCGGTCGCGTACACCCAGGAGGCGTCCATGGCAAACTGGCCATCGGAGGCGTACACACCAAAGAAGCGACAATCATCGACCGATCCGTCGCCAGCAGCAACAACGTGCGCGCCACCCAGCCGGGGCCCGAGACACCCGGCTCGTCGAAGGTCTGCCCCACAATGGTAAGGCTATCCACACCCGCGGCATAAGAAGACCCGCCTAGCAAAACGCATAGGCAGGCCATAGCAACAAGCAGAATGTGGTGACGATGATGGGATCGCATCGAAAATGTTGGTGTAAGGATGACACCCTAGCGCTCGTTTAACGAAGAACGGCCTTCGTCCTAGAATCTGAAATCACCACAACAACAGGTTCTAGGAAAGGACGAAGACCGCTATGGAAATCTTATCAGACCCGACGCCGGACATGCTCGCCATGCCCCGTTTCGATGACGGCGCCATCGACATGCAGGAGCTTCTTCGCAGACTCGCCGAGCAGGTCGTGAACGCCGTGATGGACGCCGAGGCCGACCAGCTCTGCGGTGGCGGGGCGAACAGCCGAAACGGCCACCGCGAGAGGTCGCTCGCCACCTGCTTCGGCACGCTGACGCTGCGCATCCCGAAGCTCCGTTCCGGCAGCTTCTTCCCGGACGACGTGATCGAGCGCTACCGTAAATTCATCACTCGCGGCGATTACGACCCCAATATTTCCTTAGGAAACACGCTCGGCAAATCGTTAACGCCCATAGCGAAAAGCACTTTTGCGCTGGCATCGTTGCTGAGCTCGTCGCTCAACTTAAGTGCATCAAGCAGTATATTTCGGCGTAAAATCTTATAGTCATCCTCAGTCAGCACTAGCTCAAGATCGCTTAAAACCCCTACTAGATTGACATCGTGAGACGGAGATACCCTGGCGCAGAATAGACGCTCGTCATGCGCACAGATATTTCGAAAATCTTTAATGTGATCATATGCAAGTCTTAGCCTACGTGGGCTGATGCGCTTATCGACTTCATGGGTCTCAGAATAGAGATCGGAAAACGACTTGGCAATGGAATTTCTCATGCTTTCTGGCTGAAACTCGTAGAACTTGAATGCCTGACCAAGCATCAAATAATTCATAAGAATCCATACCGGCGTATTATCGTGATTATTCTCATAATGCCGAATATAGTCCCTTTTATAATCGCTTTTCCATTTTTGAGACCTACATAGCACCTTCTCGAAATCACAAATGAGCGTGTCGATCTTTTTTCGATAACCAGCATCAGCACGGTAAGATCTTCTATCCAGGTATGCTTCCGGGCTGTCTTTATGGGCCATTGCGAAACGATAAGAACAGACAGTTTTAAGAATCGCTTCCGCCTTGTTAAAGTACTCAAACATGAGCAGACGCAATGAACGGTCAAATTCGAATAAACGATATATATCAGAAAACTTCGTACCTTTTACGAATAGCTCGTGGCAAGAATCTCCGCGCTGGTCGAGAAATAAATCCTTGTAACCGTTAATAACCGGATAGTATCCCTCGCGCTCCAAAACTAAACGAGTATTGTTATCGCATTCGAGTCCACGGCTTTCAAGAATAGCAATCTGCTCATCAATAGATTTAAATGGTTTATCCATTAGGACCCCTTAAACGCGAAAACCGCCTTTCGGCGGTTCCCACGGACCAAGCCGGACGTACCGTCGCAAGGCCTCATCACAACGATTACTTTAAGGGAGAACTCGGGGTCCGTCAATCCAATACCACGAATCCCCCAAATCAACCCTTTGAAGAGACCAAACAACCAATTCAGGTAAAATAGCCCCAAGCTCGTATTTCGCCACAATGAAGAAGTCATTTAGCGACAACGGACGCGATATAACGGGCCGTTGTCGGCATGGAGCCGACCCCTTATCCCCTCGGTGGGAAGGGGTCGTGGCCATGGGAATCCCTTGCGCGGATTCTGCCGTCACGACGATGGATGATCAACTCCGACTCTTGATTGGAGCAGATGCGTCGACCGAGCTTTATTGCCTCGCTCTGCGTTGTCGTAACGAAAGAAGCGCGACATGCCCCTTCGCCCTTAACCTGCCAATTGCCATCCGAACGCTTCGTAATGTGCTGATTTCTACCTTTCATAATCACCTCGCCTTCAACTCTGAACTTGCCGATGTGTCTACAGCATGAGATATGTGACAGAAGCCCTCGTGCCGTTTTTTCAAAAGTGTAAGCACTGGCGCGGACAAAAAACGAAGCGCACACAGCAGGACCGTTGACCCACCATGATCTACCCGGCGAGCAGGGTGATTCATTGGAAGCGTCTTTAGCGTACGGGACGGGTATCTACGCCAGCTGGCTCTTGCCGTTTTCCGCATGTTCACGGTGCGAGAGAGCGACATCGTTGACAGCACATAACATTCCCCGCACGGTAACGTCTTTTACGGTGCCTCAAATCTAAGCTCAACCGCCGAGGCATTCCAGGGCATCCCGCGTAACCCTATTAACAAAACGCCTAAATACACATCATTACACTCATGAAAAAAGGGCAACACTCTCTTGTCGAAAGCGTCACCCTTAAAGCTCCCGTAGAGCTTTTGTATCACAGGACAATATCCTACACCATCTCAATGAGATGAAAGGACACATCTAGGCCTGTCGGGTAAAAGCGTGGGCAGGCCACGAATGAACGAGACGACAGCAGGACTAACGGTCACCGCAATCAAAAGAGCCCAAATAATGCAGCGCACCCTTCACTCGCGGAGCATTAGGGTCTTCACCCAAGAAATTGACGCTATAAGAAGGAGCTCCAACATAGACATGAGTCTTACCGGTCTCGCAACAGAATAAAATATCGCCAGCGCTGTTCTGTGTCAAAGTGTTGCAATTCGAGTAATAATCAAGCTCGTCTGACGGGGCTTCTCCTACAACAATCAACCGAGGCTCCAACTTATCCAGCCATGTCTTAGGGACGCGACCGGACTTCCGTCCATGATGCGGCGCAAAAAGAATGTCCACAGGCGAAAGCGCAATGTCATCTTCGATCGCCTCCATGTAGTCATTCTCCATGTCACCAAGCCAAAGCGCACGGACCCCTTCATCAAGAGAGTAGACAATCGCAGGACTAATATTATTGGGTTTATCAGAGCTTTCGGCATCCCGCAAAGCATCCCGAAAGGTCTCATTATTCACATCGGGCCAGAGGACGCTAATCCCAGCAGAACCGCGCTCACCATCAGAAACGTTCATCCATTTGCGCTTACACCCCTTGTATATTTTGTAAGCGCACGACGACTCCTTCAGATCTTTATACTTTTTGAAACTCTCAGTCTCCGTGGACTTGGAGACATTATTGTCAACGTAATAGAAATTCTTAATAAGCCCGAGCTCATCAAGATACTCAATACCCTGAATATGATCTTGGTCCGGATGCGTACTGATAAAACGAACGACGCCCTTTTTCCCTGCAAGGTTTTTGACCTCATCAAGGATTTCCGACTTACGCTCATCGGTAATATTACAGTCAATCATGCTGAAGTTATCAGTATTGTGATTGATATAAAACATGTCGCCGTTATCAACGGATAGAGACTTAATCTCGCTCATGGTTATCACACTCCTCAAGATTGAAGTTGATTCGTTTTTCTACATACCGTTCCTGCTTGATCCAGGAGGCAACAAATAAGGCGATAAAAGAGCACAGCGCCGCTGGAAGCCGATGAGATTCCGGCAACAATGATGCAAGCAGAATAATTACGAGCAGGACACCGGCCCCCGCCAGGCTGCGATACATATTTGAAATCATTAAGAGCTGCTCGACCTTTGGATCGCGTTTCTGAGCATATGCAAAGGCAGAATAGTCCCGCTTTCCGGTCGGTTGTAGTTTGCGGACCAAAGGTTCAATGCAAAGAGAGCCAATCCGCGACGCAATAAGACCGAGAACATAACTCATCACAAATAGTGCCAGCCAGTTAGAGCAGTCGATACAACTGCCCAACGGCATCTGACTGACGGAATATGTTACGAGTGCACCCGGTAAGAGCACATTGAACAGATCGTAAGCAGAGATTTTTCCAAGCAAATCATCTAGATAGTTATTGGCCAATAATTACGCACCTCCAAGAATCCAAAAGCCATCCTTCGCATTTTTTACAAACTAACCAACCCCGCCACGCAAGTGTCAGGTTCTTGAAGAAAAGCTATTTGGAAATGATTTGAACAAACGGGGGCGCATACTGCTGTTGACCAATAAGCGCACACACCCCTAAAGAAATTTAATGGACCATCAATATGGCCTCGATTTTGACAACTATTCCATCCGACTCCTTCCGAACAATTAGGTTGTAATGGGGAAACGACGCTTCTCGTTGTTTCAATTGTAGCCCTTCGCCAGTTCCATATCCTGTTTTCTTTTTTGATGATGAGCACAAGATGTTGTGTTTTAACAGGTAAACGCAGCTAAAATAATGCGGAACTTATTCACGCGAAATTACGAGTCAGCTCATCCCCTTGTAGACAGCGCCCTTGACCTGCATGAAAACATAATTAGACTCAATCGCTTTCGCCCGGTACAAAGTCATCCACATCGAATACCTGTTCGAAATTAACAAAAGATTTTGCTTGACCAACATGTTGAGACGCCCGCTTATTGCCCGGTCGTAAGCCGCAATAAACTAGGCAGCAGCCTCGCTGACTTTTCCTGAAAGGCCTCAGTGGCGAGTCTCGAAGAAGCGGAAGAAGGCCTCATGTTGAATCTGCCGCATCGCGTATAGTCAACCCAGCTCGGGTCAGAGCGCCGTCGGGGACTAAAACAAGCCTCCCCCCAACATCCTCCAGAAAGTTCGCTGATGTTGACTGGGGTTCCCGTAAAATAATCCCCAACAAAATATGTGCGGAGTGCCGGCCTGGAGCTGCCTTCGGACCCTATTGGCTGCTCACCGAGAGGCTCCGCAATGAAACGACCCCTTTACTACCTGCTCTGCGCAATCGCGTGCACGTCCATGGTCGGCGCGACGTTGCCCATGACAGCCATCGCAGAAGCTATGCAGCCTCAAGAAACCGCCGGGCAGCAGGCGCAAGCCGACGCCACGAACAGCGACGCAGGCAAGGCCGAAGACGGCACCAACGCAAGCGCGATAGCAGATACCGTAGAGGACGGCACCGCAACATCCACCGGCACCAGCGCAGCCAACACGGAAAGCGCTAACGGCACCGCCGCCACGCCCGGCACCGCCGCCGCAACCGACACCCCCACCCCATCCCTGCAAGCCCAAACCAGCCCCACGCCCGAGGCGATCTCCGCCACGGCACAAACCACCTACGCCCACTCCGCCACGGCAACCCAAAACGGCGTCACCTTCACCGTCTCGTGGAACGACGCCCCCGCGGGCACCGCGACGACCTTCCACGTAACCCAAGCCAACGGCTCGTCCCAAGCCAAGGCGCGCATGGACGTGCCCACCTATTGGGACGGCGGCAGCCAGGAAAGCGTCTGCGACCCGTCGCGCCCGGCATGGGCCGGCTACTGCAGCCTGGGCACCGCGGGCCACGACTTCACCTTCGACTTCACGGCGTCGGGCACGTACCGCATCTACTTCTACTTTATGGACAACGACAGAAACGACCCCCAAAACGACAAGGGGATCTACTACCTGCGCACCACGACGGAGGTGACCGTAAACGACGCCGCCCGCCCGAGCGTCACGCAGATCGTCAACGACGCCGTGGCTCAGTGCGGGCAAGAGACAGACGGCTCGGAATACGACATGGCGCTGTGGCTCCACGACTGGACGCTCGACCAGCTGGAGTACGACCACAGCCTCAACTGGTGCTCGGCCGAAAGCGGCCTCACGCGCCACCAGGGCACCTGCGAGAGCTACCAGCGCATCTACTCCAAGCTCCTTAACGCAGCGGGCATCGCCAACGGCCGCATCACCGGCAACGGCCACACCTGGAACGCCGTAAAGATCGACGGCAAATGGTGCCAGATGGACCTAACCTGGGACGACACCAGCGACAACTGGTACGGAGACCTGGACCAGCGCCATCTGTACTTTGGCCTGACCGACGAGCTCATGGCAATCGCCCACTCCGACCACACGGCAAACTATCAAAAGGCCGACTACGCCTATCGTTCAACCGACCTGTCCAACAATTACCTTGTGCGAAATGGCAAGGCCGATGAATGGGCCGAGAAATATGCCGACCGCATTCAGCAGCACCTGGATGCCAAGGAAGAGGGCTTTTCCATCAATGCAGATAACCAGTCCTTCCCGCCGAGTATCTCGGGGATTCAGAACGGGATTGTTGCTTATGCGATGAATCAGAGGGAGTGGAAGACTGAAACTGACCAAGCATATCTAAAAGCGGCATCAATAGTCACCACACAAACCAGCACTACTTGGATTGCTACGTTCAAATTCACGGCAAAGTTCTTGCAAATCAAACCAGCCGCTACACCGGTTTTGCCCAACGGAATGTATTCCATATACTCATGTCTCGACCAATCAAAAGCCCTAGACGTTCGCATGGAGTCGAAGAACGATAGGGCAAATGTACAGCTATGGCAAGATCACGGCGGCAGGCAGCAAAAGGTCTACCTCCAATTCCAAAATGACGGCACTTATCTAATTACGTTCGTTCATTCAGGAAAAGCGCTGTCTGCTGAATCAAATCGTGATGGATCAAATGTTAGCCAGTCGAATATAGATGGTTCCGATTTACAGAGATGGGTTATCGAACGCATGGGGGCAGGATATACGATTAAAAATAAGGCAGCGAACCAGTGGTTAAATGTTAGAAGAGGCGACACAAGAAACGGCACAAATATTCAAACTTGGTCAAATGGCGGTGTGGCAGAAACAATCTTTAATTTTGTTCCAACTGAGCTCGATGCACTTCCAAACGGTAGGTACGCCATAAAAACCAAACTTGACACAACAAAAACAATCGACATTCGTTTGGCATCCCAACATGATTTTGCAAATGCTCAAATTTGGACTGACTACAACTCCCCAAATCAATCAGTTGATCTCAGAAGACAGAAGGACGGATCATACGCATTTATTTTTGCGCATTCAAAGAAGGCGCTAACAGCAGAAGCTGTCAAAGACGGCGCAAATGTTTCGCAGGCAACATACACCGGTTCAAATCTTCAGCATTGGAAGCTATTAAAACATAATAACGGATTCACCGTACAACTAGCTGGATCAAATGAATACTTAAACGTAAGACTTGCAACGGCGAGAGATGGAGCAAATGTTCAAACTTGGTCAAACGGCGGATCAATGGAGACGCTATTTATATTTGAAATGAGATAGTTATTTCATTATTACGAAACGCATTTTTAGAGTGATGCACACATGATATGACCCGCCGTGACGCAATCGTGGCGGGTCATATTTCACCGATTCAGTAAGAACAAATTAAATCAATGTCAATAATTTTTTATCGTGCAAATTACATCATGGGACGCTCGCCCCATACATGCGGAATTAGCATTGAAAAGCTAATTATAGAATATCCATTTTCTAACAATTATCCCTTGTTGGTCCTTTGATTGCCCAAAGGCCCAACAGGGGATTACGATTGAGCAATGAGACAAACTCGAATAAGAATGCAACTATTTACTAAGAGCTTTCTTGAGTACGTTGATCGCTGACGCAGGCAAAACGGCCCGCAAGGCTTTCTTGGCATAAAATACAACGCCGCGTTCACGTTTCTTGTAGAGTCGCACCACAGTACTCCAGCCGCCATTGGCATATGCGTCAACATACAGCCGCCTATCCTTGGGAAGAACGCTCGGATGACGTAGCTGATCGTTGCCCTTAGCGATGTCGTCAAATTCAACGGGGTACAAGTCCAGAGCGTTGCTTGATTCGATGAACTCCCTACCGCGGTCGTTATTCACCAGCAAGCAGGAAACACCCTTCATCTGATTAAACTTCTCGGCGTCCTTCAGAACGTCAGGCCTGTTTACACCGACACCCCAAAAGTCGCCGATGGTAAGGTCGCCGGCACGAAACCTGCCTGCATAGGGGCACTCATAGCAGCTGTTGCGAAGCGTCTTGAGGTTCAAGAACATGTCATAGTAGAGAGATTTCGACGCAGGAATGGTGACCTCTCTTCCGTCCTCAAGAAGAAGAAGAAGAAGAGAGTGCCCCCAGCCCTCGCGCTTACACCTAAACCGGAAATCGACCACGGGAGACCCAAGCTGTTCGCCATAGTCCTCAACACAGTCCGCGAACATGCGACCGGAGGGGACACCGTGGCAGACAAGGTCAATAGTCGTCAGGCCCTCATAATCGCGCACGAGGAAACCCCTGAGGCCAGCGACCTGGCAAGGCGTTCCGCAAAATAGGACACGCGTCCCCTCGCTCAGGTCCGTCCTGATGTCGGCGAAACAAGATCCGGCGTCACTCTGGACATATTTAGAGTTAAGAAGCGGGCGAAGCTCATCGACGCTCGACGCACGACGATGCCGCACCCGAAGCGAACCCCCCTCGCGCTCATAGGCGGCGCCATATGCAACGCCGCCAGCAGAAATAAACTCACGCGCGACGGCGCCAAAAACACCACCGGAAGCGGACTCCGAAACATCGTCCCTACCGGCGGCGGCATAGAACGGCCCAACGGAATTAGAGCCTATCCCCCGGTTGAGACCGCAAGCCCTAGTGCACGCGCCGCAACCGATGCAGAGATCGCTGTCAATCATAGGAAGAACAAACCCGTCCTTACCCTCGGACATGGCAATGGCGCCTTTCGGGCAAACGGCAGCACACGCCCCGCATCCGCAGCAATGCGTTGGCGACTCAAATAGTGTGGGAACCTCGCCCCTTTTCACAGCAGACATGCAGATATCTCCCTATTTGCAAGCCGAAAGTAGCTTACGCAGAATATCGGCGTTCATATAGACGGAAAAAGCCAGCGCAATTGCAAGGCATGCAATGGTGCTCAGAATGCCCGCGCCGTAGGCCGACAGATAATAGAAAACGAACACGCCCAGAACTGATGCCAAGATCAAAGCCTGCTCGCCTCGATCTTCGGCAAGCTTTGTAAACTTGGCGACTTTAATCCTACGGTACTCATTGACCACAACCATCGCCAAAAGCGTAGCAACCGATGCGCCATAAAGGCCAAAGTGCGGAATCATCACGATGCACAGCACCGCGCAGAGGATAGCGGATACGACTGTGGTGGTTCCCATAATCCCGGTCTCCTTGTGTGCAGTGAAAATACCGCCGTAGAAGCCGGAAATATTGCTAAAGTACGTTGCCAGAAGCAAGATTGGGACATAGAGCAGGCCCTCTCCGAAAGACCCCTTAATCAGCACGCCGTAGACAACAGGCATGAGTGCCGACATGAGTAGCACGACGCTCATCATGAAACGTCGCAAAGCTCGGTACACAGAATTATAGAAAGCCGACTCGTCCTCATCGGAGATAAGGGCTCGAGCCGAGCTCTCCTTCCACGATTGATAGAAAAAGCCATATACCTGGTCCATGACACCGGGGAACTTGTACGACACGGCATACACACCGGCGGCGGAGGCCCCGAGCGTGTTCATGATAATGAGCCTGTCCAGCAGGTTATTGATAGTCCAGGAAACCTTGTTGGGGATGAGCGGAAATGAATACCGTAGAAGGTCGCGAGCGTAGGAAATGGAGAAGGTCGACGGATCGATATAGCGCCAGAGCTTCCGCATGACCATGAACACGAGGGCAACACCGCCCTGAGCAATGACCGTAGCAGAGAGCATGCCAACCACCCCCCAACGAAGAATGGCGATGAAGAGAACGTTGAGCAAGATGGTAAGGGCACTCGCGGTGAAGTTCATAACGGAGTAACCCACGGTATCCCCGAAACCACGTAAGACAGCAGAAGCCATCTGCAGAAGCGCACCGGCAACAACAAGCCCCACAACCCAGCCAGCATTTTCGGGCTTAAAGAGCAGCCATACCAGAATCGCCAAGACCGTAAAGGATACACATCCGGCAAGAAGAACAACGCATGACGCCGTCACAGCTTTAGCCCGACCCTCGTCTGTACGACAGTCGATGAGAAATCGAAACAGCGCTTCGTCCATAAGCAGGGAAACGGCAGGGACGCAAAATAGGGCAATCGTGTTGATGTAGTCAACGGTGCCGTAATCTGCCGTGGAGAGGACGGAGGTATATAGAGGCAGAAGAAGAAACTGCACAAGCTTCGTCGCCATGCCGCCGACGGCAATAATTCCCGTATTTTTAATAAGTCGGCGTGTCTCCCCCATTACGAAAGTGCCTTTCTCAGATATTGCCAAGAATGCTCCCGAAGGCCGCCAAGGGCCAAATCTACCTTGCCCCAGTCAACCAGAGCAATGCCATCGGCGCAAACCAAGGAGACGCAGCGCTCGCTGATCCCCAGGTTATACAGCAAATCCCTCATGCGCGCACCGCTTTTGTCAGTAGCGAAGACTCTGAAGGGCTTATGGAAAAGCACCGAAAACACAGTCGCATGAAAAGAGTTGGTCAGTACGAGTGAGGCATGAGCAATAAGCGAGATGAATTCGCGCGGCCCGATCCCGAATAGGTTGATCGAGTTAGGAATGGGTAGGTCCCTATCCGAAACATACGCGAATCGCACTCCCGAATCGAGCGCCATTCGACAGGCACTTTCGATAAGCTCAGAACAGTCACGCAGTAGATAAAGAAAAGCGTACTCTCCGTCAACGACTGCTTTAACGCTCATGTCCGCATAATCCGAAACACCAAGCAACAGCGTGGGGTCTAAAACAACATCTATGGGTTTATCCACTAGCGGCTGAAATAAAGGAAGCGTTTCCTCCTCACGAACGGAAAGATAATCGAATTTGGACAGAAGAGACGCAACTTTTTCTTGATCGAAATTCTCGGGCTTGAAAGACGTGTGGGCGAGGCTAGGAGCATAGGCGATACGCCGTTTATCTCCCGCAAAAGAGAGAAAGAAGGGCTCGACCACACCGCGAGTACAATCGAGATTCCAAATCTGATCACTACCGCAAATAAAGCAATCGAACTCAGCGGCTAATTCGGCCAAAGCACCTTCTTCATTAGATGAATAAGCCTTATCAGTTAGGGAGAAATAGTCATTTGCGAAAGAGTTAAACGCAGACCACCTAGAGTGAAAAGATTTCCAGTGAGTTAGCGTTCTCAATAGCTTTCTCGGATGACGAACCTGAATTAAGCTGTATTGTTCGTAGTCTAATGCTCTGTAATTTATTATTCTGACTTTATGACCTTCATTTACAAGGGCAGTCCTCAAAGCATAAGCCTGAAGCGCTGATCCGAAATTCAACGCGCCATGGAAAGTAATAATACCGATATTCATCTTCCAACCGTTCTTTAATTACTTCCTCGCTCTTGGTTAACGAGGTTTAATTATTTTTCATTAAAACAGAGGAGCCTAGACTGACTTTCTTGAACTTGCCAGTAAGACAGGCAAGCAAATTAAAAATCACAGGGAAATAAACTGCTAGATAATACTTAACCTTAAGGCCTGCCTTGAGTAACTTGGCATAATGTCTATAACTAACTAGACGTTTTCTCACGATGCGATAGCCATCATCGTCATAAACGCCATGACGAGCAAGCAGCGAGAGAACACCCAGGGAATGACTGGCAAATAGTTCAAACGCCGGCATAACACGCCCCATAGATTCTTCGTTGTCTAGTATGGCGGCATTAACTGCCGTCGCTTCTACGTATTTTGACACAGCTGCAGAGTTGACAGCTGAATCCGAGCGAGTAATCAAATACCGATATAAAGGCTTATCAATAACAGCAATATCTCCAGCCGCGATCCACCAGAGTCTATATAAGAAATCCCTATCTTCAAGCAAAGATAACGACGTATCAAACCTCGTCGAACCAATCACGTCTCTCCTAATTACATGAGCATAGGGATAAAGAAGGTCGCCACATTGCAATGGACCAAGAGACTTATCTTTGCTTACGACGGGTGCTGGAATTTGACCAAGAACGTTACCGCTCTCGTCAACTTGATCAACAGGGAAAACAAGCATACTGGCACGCGTTGAAGCAATGCAGTTTACTAACAATCGTACTGAATCGGATAAAACCGTATCATCGCTGTCGCAGAACCAAATATATTCGCCGTGAGATAATTCAATGCCAGCATTTCGCGCAGCCGAAACACCGGAGTTCTTCTGATGAAGGGCTATAACTCTCTCATCTGCCGATGCATAGTCATCGCAAACGGCAGCAGAGCCGTCAGTCGATCCATCATCGATTAAAATCAACTCAAAAATGGTGCTATTCTGCTCAAGGATAGAGTCTATGCATTTCGGCAAATACTCTTTTGTATTGTAAACGGGGACAATAATAGAAATTAGAGGCATCATTACTTTAAAACCTCCACCAAATGAACGACGAAGCTAGCCAAACTTCTCCAGTTATGCTCCAGAGCGATGGCTAACAAACGATTATCAAATCTCAGTCTCTCCCTACGAGCGCGTGAAAAAACATATTCTTGTGACATGGCCGCAGATATTGATGAGAAATTGGCCTCTTTTTCACGATCATCCGAGTCAGAAAGCTCACTAAGCTTCAGAACATAGAAATACTGATTCGTTTCACCCAAAATAGCCATGGAACGACAAGCATCGCCCCATCTAGCGGCATACTCAGCAAGCCTACGATTGACCTGTACAATATCCTCTAGCTGAGAAGACTTGTAACATGCTGTACTTGCGGATTCATTAGGACGATAGTAGTAGAGAACGTCGTCGAGCTGAGCAAGAGAGGCGCAGGAATCGACAATCGGGAGCAACTGAAGTAAATCCTCGCCGTGCATAAGGCCTTTATACGCCCCATATGTTGCATCAAGATCTATGCAGCTAAGTCGAATGGCTTTGCCGCACAGATTATTAAAGCGACCCTTGCAGACAAATTCCTTTACCAGTTCAAACTGAGCCCCATTGTATAAACCCTCAGGCAATTTATCACGGTTAAACCCATTGCCACTAAAATCCTTCTCACGGCTAAACAAAAAGGAAACAATGTCAGCATCGGTTTTTTTGATGGCTTTATCTAAAATTTCAAGTGCATCATAACGAAGGCAGTCGTCCGCATCAAGAAAAACAACGTATTCACCTTTAGCATGTAGAAGCCCTCTTCGTCTTGCAAGAAGAAGACCCTGATTTTCTCCGGTCAGAACAGTGGCGTTATTTGCTCTCAAAGCGAAGTCTTCAACAAGCGATAGCGTCGAATCAGTCGACCCATCATCTATAAGGATAACCTCATAATTATCAAAAGACTGAAGGGACACAGAAGAAAGGCATTCGCTAAGGTAACGCTCGGCATTATATGCAGGAATGATAATAGAAAAACGCATTAGTTAATTCCCAATAAGATTGAGGTGTATGGATATACTTCGTTACCGCCGTTGATCACAATCGTTTGAATAAAGTAAGCAATAAGTAAACAAATCAGAAGTAATGCGCTGAAAGGAATATTCCCTTCGTCTTCTTTTGCAAGCTCTGATCCAAAAAGCGGAAAGAACGAAATTAGATAATAAGAGAAACGCATAAGGCTATCAGCAATAATATTCAGCTGCATCGCCAAGACGCCAACAATCGAAATAATTGCAAATATAGATTCAAAACCGACCGACTTCGCTTTATTCAAGCGTGATCTCCGATTAAATAAATATATCAAAATAGTTCCACAAAGTAACACCAATGAGGAGTAGTTAAGCCTCGTGCCAGAAGCATTGACCTGATAAGAGTAAGAGTCTTTGAGACTCGAGAAAAGCATAATCAAGCGATTTCCAAAGACAAACGCGGAACCAAAAATTAATGCCACAGCTAAAAAAACAGCGAACCCCTGAGCTTTTCCAAAGAAGGCAGCCTTACCACCAATCGAACGAACTGATTGAACAGCTGGCCAATAAAATAGTGCAACAACTGCAGTTTGATGAAACAGAATTGCAGATGCCATCACAACCGAAAGAAATATCAAAGGCTTCCTTTTTTCAATAAATATAAATGCCGGAACGCAAAGCGCCACGGCAATCATTTGCTTCATAGCGTTAAGTGAAATTGGAAACAGCAGAAGCATATATACGGCAACAGCGGCCCAAGAGGAATCCGGATACATTTTTTTTGCAAAGCAACATATCGGAAAAACGGTAAACGCTTGGATTAATCCTAAATAAATCTCAAATGTTCCCAACTTGGCAATAATCCAACTGAGCAAATTAAAGCCAAATGCCGAAAGCGACGAATAATCAGCCAAGAATAATCCCAGACTAGCATTCTTGGCGCTATAAAATGTCCAATAGGCATAGGTCATTACATCGGTTCCAACGGATGTATCTCGAACTGCCGCAAATAAGCAGGGAACAAGCAATGCGGCGACAAATAAACCAATTGAAAGGCAACCGCGTGAACGATCTGATAGAAAGGCTAGTATTACCGGTAATCCTAAAATAGCGAAGTAAATCATTGCATCAGTCCCACGAAACGGCAAATCGAGCAAAAGAACGTAAAGGGAATTCGTCCCAAGCATGAAATGGCTGCGGCAAAACGCTCGCGCTTACGAGCAAAGGGATCTAAAAGAACTGTGGTTCGATATCTTTTGATTACATTCCACAGCTTTTCGGAGTCAACGGAATTTGTGTCAGCTTCACTTGTGGAAAAACAGTTATTAGCCTGCGCGAACACCATCCTGCAAACAGAGAAACAACGAGAGGCCGCGGCTGCTTTTAAATCGGGATACCAATTGCTTATGTCTCGATACAACTGATCAACGATACTAAGTGCAGAATGTCCCTTAATATGCTTATATTCCTGTCGAATAATGCTATCGCCCCTCATGCGATATGCATATAACTCACGGCAATCAACAACTGCTACAGAATCGACCTTATGAATAATTTTATAAATGCTGGCAAGATCCTCGTAATAAAGCCCTTTAGGGAAAGGATCTATGCCCAGTGGCGCCTTTGCGTAAAGGCGCCACTGGGCACCGGTGTCCAGCGCCTGATATAACATCAGACGCTGGACATCGGGCGAAGGCAGAGCCTTCGCAGGCGCCACGGGGCCAAGCGACTTAATCAACGAGCAAGCATCACCGTCATTGAACGATTTACCAAACGGAACAGCAGATATCTGACACCTCGTATCAAGACAGGCGTTTAGAAGGATCTCGATAAAAACGGGAGAAATGTAGTCGTCGCTGTCAACGAAGGAAATCCAATCCCCCCGAGCAATGCGCAGTCCCGCATTACGAGCGTCAGAAAGGCCACCGTTTTCCTTATGCAAAACGGTAGTTCGATCATCTTTCGTCGCAAGAACGTCACAAAGCTCGCCAGATCCATCAGTCGAGCCGTCATCGACGAGAATAATCTCGATGTTTTGATAGCTTTGACGGCAAATGCTATCAAAACACTCCTGCAAATAAGACTTAACGTTATATACCGGCACAATCACCGATACTAAGTTGCTGTTTGGCATCTAATTCCTTGAATAGAGATCTAAGTATTTCTGAGTTAATCGTTTACCTTGCAAGTCAATGTTGTAATCAGCGAAAAGCCCGCTTGAGATAGAAATTCGACTTTCATACGAGAATGGCGAGAGTGAATTGATCTCATTGGCCCACACAGTAGGATTGTCAATCGGCAGGAATTTGCACTCCCCCGTCACGTCCACTTCACGCGTAATCGCATCACTAAGCAGACACGGCAGACCAGACACCTGTGCCTCGACACCGACGAGGCACAGGCCTTCGTAAAGGCTTGGCAGAACGAACGCATCAAAAGCCTGGTACAAACGATTGACATCATTTCTCTGCCCCAAAAACTTAACGTGCTCGGTAAGGCCGCGTTCGTCCACCAAAGCCTTTACGGAGGCCCCGGCTTCGCCGGTGCCGACAAGCAACAGAACAGCATCATCGCGGCGTTTTGCGACCTCAGTAAAAACGTCGATCAAAAACGCATGGTTCTTCTGAGCAGTAAAACGTCCCACATGCCCAATGGCAAACTGGTTGCCAACGAGGCCCAGATCGGCTCGCGCTTGCGCGCGAGCCTCAGCATTGAAGCGGAAGCGGTCCAAATCAATTGCGTTGTATACGACCTCAAAGTGCGCGGCTTTACCAAAAAGCCATTCACCGGCGAATTGACTACATGCAAATCGGTGTGTTGGATACCGATTCGATTGCGTTTTCAGCACGGCCTTCAGGGCATTCTTGGCATACTCCCCCTTACCACTCGTAGAATGGCTATGGGCGATACGCACGGGGACGCCCGCCTTCTTCGCGGCACGAAGCGGAAAGACCGAAAGCGCGTTGATGTGACTGTGGACAATCTTCCAGCCCTCTTGCTTAAAGAGACGCTGAAGCTCTCGCTGGTATTCAGCTACATGCTGATAAGGCGGAATCTCAAAGACCCTGCCACCGAGCGATTCAATCTCGTCACGGGGAACAAGCGTCGAATCGGAATCAACAAGAAAGTCAAACTGCACTTTACCGCGATCGATGTGGCGATAGTAATTCATAACGACAGCTTCGACGCCGCCGCCAACCATCTTGCCAACAACCTGAGCCACCCTAACCGGTTCAGTCATTTAGCAAGCACCTCCACCGGTAAAGACCTCAACAACCGTGAGGAGAACAATCTTCAGGTCCGTGATTGGGCCGCGCTTGGCGATGTACTCCAAATCACGGCGAACCATCCCGTCGAAGTCGGTGTCGTTGCGGTCTGTGACTTGCCACCATCCGGTGATGCCGGGCTTCACGGCCAGGCGCTGCAGGTCATACTCGGTGTACTGCTCCACCTCGCGCGGCAGCGGCGGGCGCGGGCCCACGACGGACATCTGGCCCAGGAATACGTTGAGGAACTGCGGGAACTCGTCGATGGAGTGCTTGCGGATGAACTTCCCGATCTTGGTGACGCGGGGGTCCTCCTTCATCTTGAACATCGCGCCGGCGATCTCGTTCTGCCCCTTGAGCTCGGCGAGGCGTTCGTCGGCGTCCCTGTACATGGAGCGGAACTTCCACATGCGGAAGGTGGTCAGGCTGCCATCGGGGCGGGTCTGACCCACTCGGATCTGGCTGTAGAACGGGTTGCCCTCGCTCTCCAGGCGGATGGCCACGGCCAGTACCAGGCTGGGTACGGCGATGACGGCCAGCACGCAGCCGCTGAACACGATGTCGAACGCGCGCTTGACGGCGCGATAGGCCAGGCGCGAGTTGTCCCAGTCCATGATGGATTGCACGGCCTTGTAGCGACCGGCGCCCTCACGCCGGCCCATAACCTGAGCAATCAGCGCCGCGCCCGCAGGCGCATTGCTCTCTGTCACTTCTTTAGCAGTCACGATAAAACTTACGTCCCTGTCCCCAGGAACCCCCCCCCGTCCATGAATCAAAATGCGAACGAATTGCCGGTGCAACGTCTCCCTTACGTTTTGCTGGGCACGTCGAGCGGAAGTAACTCCCTAAATGCGGAGTCGCCTTCGCCCACGTCCACCAGACACCAGCGTTTATGACGGTCGATCTTCTTTACACGGGCCTCTTGCCCCACCAAGGGACCCTGCTCTATGTGCAACACGCCGTCTTCTATGCGCACCACGCCGTCGTCGTCCAGCACGCTGCGATACCAGTCCTGCGCATCGTCCGGCATGGGCATGTACGCCCGCTCCCTACTGCCGGCAATGCGACAGCCAAAGCTCAGCTGGGCCAAAGCCCTATCGAGCGCGGCGGCATCGTGCGTGGCGACGAAGAAATATTCCTTGTACATAGGTTTGGTTTGGAGCGACCATGCGCCGTCCCGCTTAAACCAGAACTCCTTTTGCATCACAAAAGCGTCCTGCATCAGGTTGTGCGGGATAATACGGCGGACCTTTTCGCAGGTCTCGCGCTCTTTTCCATTGGGGGTGTGAACCAGATACCAGCGGACGCGGCCATGCTGGCTGTTGGTGGTGACGCCGTTAAATGCGCCCGGCAGCTGCTCTTGGCGCCGTGCCGTCTGTTCCATGTTCTCGCCCCCTCTTTTGGCTTTGCGATGCACGCAAATGCAGGGGCGTTTAGAACAGGCTTCTCGCTCGCAGCTAGGCGCAGTCGCAAAAGTACAGGTTTTTGTAGAGGGGTATGGAGATGTACCTACTAGCAGTACATTTTGCGTAATCTGGGTAAACGCTGATTAATTGCTCGTATAATGTCGTCTGTCGAAAGATACAAAAACCTGTACCTTTTTGTGCAACAAAAAAAGCCGCTCAACCAGCGGCTTTTCTTATTTCGGCATGAAAAAAAGCGACCGCCCTTTGTGGACGGTCGCCTTTATTAATTGTTGTAAAGCTTGCCTTAGGCGCGAGTCTTGATCTCCTCGAGCACCTTGGCCACAAACTCGTCAACGCTCATCTGAACGGTCTCGTTGGAACGATCGCGGACGGAGATGTTGCCGGCCTCGACCTCCTTCTCGCCCAGGATGAGCATGTAGGGCACGCGGTCGATGCTGCGGGCCTCGCGGATCTTGTAGCCGATCTTCTCGTCGCGGTCATCGCAGACCACGCGAATGCCGGCCTCCTCCAGCTTGGCGCACACCTCGTGGGCGTAGTCGCGGCTCTTCTCAGAGACGGGAAGCGCCTTGACCTGCACGGGGGCCAGCCAGGTGGGGAACTTGCCCGCAAAGTGCTCAATCAGAATACCGATAAAGCGCTCGATGGAGCCAAAGCACACGCGATGCAGCATGATGGGGCGCTTCTTGGTGCCATCGGCGTCCACGTACTCCAAGTCAAAGTTGAGCGGCATCTGGAAGTCGAGCTGGACGGTACCGCACTGCCAGGTACGACCGAGCGAATCCTCCAGGTGGAAGTCGATCTTGGGGCCGTAGAAGGCGCCGTCGCCCTCGTTGACCTCGTAGTCCATGCCCAGCTTCTCCAGAGCGGTGCGCAGGCCCTCCTCGGCGCGAGCCCAGTCCTCGTCCGAACCCATGGAGTCCTCGGGGCGGGTGGAAAGCTCAACGTGGTACTTAAAGCCAAACTTCTGGTACACGGAGTCGATGAGGTTGACCACGCCCACGATCTCGTCGGTCAGCTGGTCGGGACGCACAAACAGGTGCGCGTCGTCCTGATTAAAGCAGCGCACGCGGAACAGGCCGTGCAGGGCGCCGCGAAGCTCGTGGCGGTGCACCAGGCCAATCTCGCCGGCGCGGATGGGCAGCTCGCGATAGGAGTGCGGCTTGGATGCGTACACCAGCACGCCGCCCGGGCAGTTCATGGGCTTAATGCAGTACTCTTCGTCGTCGATGACGGTGGAGTACATGTTGTCCTTGTAGTGGTCCCAGTGGCCCGAGGTCTTCCACAGCTGCTTGTTCATGATGAGCGGCGTGGAGATCTCCACGTAGCCGGCCTTGTGGTGGATCTCGCGCCAGTAGTCCAGCAGCGTGTTCTTAAGGATCATGCCGTTGGGCAGGAAGAACGGGAAGCCGGGGGCCTCGTCACGCATCATAAAGAGATCCATCTCGCGGCCGATCTTGCGGTGGTCGCGCTTCTTGGCCTCCTCCAGCATGTGCATGTGCTCGTCGAGCTCTTCCTTGGTGGCAAAGGCGACGCCGTTGATGCGGGTGAGCATCTTGTTGTCCTTGTCGCCCTTCCAGTAGGCGCCCGAGACGCCGGTGAGCTTAAAGGCCTTCAGCGCCTTGGTGTAGCAGATGTGAGGGCCAACGCACATGTCGATGTAGTCGCCCTGCTGGTAGAAGGTGATGCGGGCGTCGTCGTCCAGGTCGCCGATGTGCTCGACCTTGTACTTCTCGCCGCGCTCCTCCATAAGGGCGATGGCCTCGGAACGGGGCTTCTCGTACACGGTGAACTTGAGGTTCTCCTTAACGATCTTCTTCATCTCGGCCTCGATCGCGGGGAAGTCGTCCTCGCTGATCTTGACGCCCTCGGGCAGGTCGACGTCGTAGTAAAAACCGTTGTCGGTCGCGGGGCCGTAGGCAAAGTCGGCCTCGGGGTACAGGCGCTTGATGGCCTGCGCCATGATGTGCGCGGCGGAGTGGCGGATGACGTGCGTGACCTCGTCCTGCGGGAGCTCGGCCACCGAACCGTCATTGTAGAGTGCCTTCATGGGTATGTTTTCTCCTCTCGGATGCCTGATGCAAGTGCGTGCGATGCGCTCGGCGTTTTAACTTGCATCATTATAGGCAGGTTGCCTTGGTATACAAGCGCCCGCCGCACCTTAATGGCACGGCGGGCGATTTTCTACGCATGCTTCATCGTGTGGGGCGGGGTGCGCGTGGCTTGTGGCACGTGCGGCTTGCGGGTGACGCGAGGTGCCCGCGGTTTACGGCCGGCCCGGCGATGGATGCGTTACTGGATGCGAGTTCGGCAGTAGGGGCAGACCTTCCAGTGCGCATCGAGCGGGCGATGGCAGCTGGGACACACATTGCGAACCTGGGTATCGCAAACCGGGCAGACCACAAAGTCCTTCTCGATGGGTGCGCCGCACTGCGGGCAGGTGCCGTACTGGGCAAGCTGGCGCTCGCGCAGGGCCATGTCCAGCTCCTGTTCCTCGCGGTCGGCCGCGTAGGAGTGCGGGCGCAGGACCAGGTAGGCGATGAGGCCCACAAACGGGATGAGGGCGATGATGCCCCATGCCACGTAGGCGCTGGCGCCGCGGCGGCGAGCGTCGATGAACACATAGACGACCGACAGCACGTACAGGGCGATGATAAAGCCAACGAAGGCATAGATGACGCCCATAAGCTGCGGCGACATGAGCTCGGAGATGTACTTGGACATTGAGGTGTACCTTTCGGAATAATTACAGTCCGGTCAAGTTTACCACGGGGTTTGTTTATATGGGTCTACGGTTGGGTACGGGGCTAGCGTGGACACAAACATCTCAATCTGTAACAGATTCTCGGCAAAAACAGTCCCAGATGTTACAGATTTAGACAAACCATTCTCTCCTCGACTTAAATCATAATTTGTAACACCTAGAACCCAAAAACAGTTCTTACTGTTACAGATCGAGATGAACGGTGAGCCCTCCGTTAAATATCTCAATCTGTAACAACAACTCGGCAAAAAACAGGTCTAACCGTTACAGATTTAGACATTCGAAACCGACTGATAGGTTCATCTAAATCTGTAACATCTAGACCCCAAAACGGTCCCTAGATGTTACAGATCGAGACAGAAAATCTCTCCCTGACTTTAAATCTCAATCTGTAACACATAGGACCGATTTCCTCCTCTTACTGTTACAAATCAAGACAAACGGAGGGGCCGTCTGGCAAACGTCTCGATCTGTAACATCTGGAACCCAGTTCTTCTGTTTACTGCTACAGAACGAGACAAACCTCTAACACCAGGAGCGACAGACGAGGTCACCGATGGTCCTGAGTCTCCCCTCGCGTGCCGTTGGCGGATGCAGAGGGGCTGTTCGCCGCATTGCCGCCGCACTGGGGGTGTGCAGACCGTAGGATAGTCCTATTGACAGCCTGTCAACTCGTCTGGGAGGCACTGTGACGGAAACGTTTGATATCGCGATTGTGGGCGCGGGCATTACCGGGTGCGCCATCGCGCGGCAGCTCGCGCGCTATGACTTGTCCATTTGCGTGGTCGAGGCGGCCAACGACATCGCCCTGGGCGCGTCGAAGGCCAACGGCGGCCTGGTGCATGCCGGCTACGATCCGGCACCGGGCACGGTAAAGGCGCAGGTCAACGCCCGTGGTTGCAAGCTATATGGCACGTGGGCCCAGGAGCTGGGATTTTTGTTCCGCCGCACCGGGTCGATGGTGCTGGGCTTCAACGATAAAGACCGCGCGCACTTGGAGAAGCTGCGCAGCAACGGCCTTGCCAACGGCGTGCCCGAGCTGTCGATTATCGGCCCCGAGCGCATCCACGAGCTGGAGCCGCGCGCGAGTGCCAAGACGACGTGCGCGTTGCGGTGTCCCTCGACTGGCTTTGTCGATCCGTTTGAGGTCGCCATCGCCGCGCTGGAGAACGCGGTCGCCAACGGCGTGACGTTTATGCGCTCCGCACCGGTGGAGGCCATTGAAGTTGCCGGCTCGGATGACGTAGCCGCGCGCTTTACACTGGTGACACCCGCCGGCGACGTACACTGCCGCTATCTGATCAACGCCGCGGGCAACGGCGCAGCGGACATCTCGCATATGGCGGGCGCCGAGGAGTTTCAGATGGTCTGGCGCCAGGGCAACATTGTGGTGCTGGACAAGGAGCCGCGTGCGCTCATGCCGCTCTACCCTGTTCCCACGCCGGTGTCCAAGGGCGTTATCGTCACGGGCACCGTGCATGGCAACACCGTGATTACCGCGACGGCCGCCGTGCGCGAGCCGGGCGACACGCAGACCTATGCGAGCGATGTCAACGCGCTGCTGAGCGGCGCGCGCAAGCTGGTGCCCGATCTGGACACGCGTCGCGTGGTGCGCGCGTTTGCCGGCGGACGCCCGGTCATTAAGGGAACGAACGACTTCTTTATTGGACAGTCGACCGTGGTGCCGGGGCTGTTCCAGGCGGCAGGCATTCAGTCGCCGGGCGTGGCGAGCGCGCCAGCAATTGCCGAGCGCATGGAGCAGGTGTTACGCAGTGCCGGCGTAGCCCTGCGCGAACGAGGCGATTGGGACCCGATACGCCGTGCGCCGGACGACTTTGACCGTGCACCGCTTGCGCGCAAGGAAGAGCTCATTGAGTCCGATCCCGCGTGGGGGCAGATCGTCTGTCGCTGCGAGACGGTGCCCGAGGCCGAGATTGTAGCCGCGATCCGACGCCGCCCAGGCGCGGTTTCGGTCGAGGGCGTCAAGCGCCGCTGCCGCGCCGGCATGGGTCGGTGCCAGAGCGGTTTTTGTCAGAGCCGCGTGGTGGCGATCCTAGCGCGCGAGCTGGGCTGCGAGCCCAGCGAGGTACTGTTGGAGGACGCCGGATCTTGGCTGGTTGAGGGACCGCTGAAGGGGGTACGCTAGGATGACGACGCTTGATATGCGTGACGTACGTGCGGAGACCAGAGCTACAGAGGCGGTGCAGACGCAGGCGTTCGACGTGATCGTTATCGGCGGCGGACCTGCTGGCATGGCGGCTGCGCTTGCCGCACATAAGGCTGGCGCCCACGTGGCCATCGTGGAGCGCGAGCAGCATCTGGGCGGAATCCTCCGCCAGTGCATACACCCCGGTTTTGGCCTTTCGCACTTTAAGCAGGAGCTCACCGGCCCCGAGTACGCGCAGCGCTTTATCGACCACGTGCGCGCGACCGAAATTGCGCTGTTCTTGGGCAGCATGGTGCTTGGAATTGATTCGAGCAAGGGCGCGGGCGCGGTCGACCAGGGCACGGGCGAGGGCGCGGGAGACGCCGCAGTCCATACTGTCACGCTCATGAGTCGTGCCGGCATGCTACAGCTCACCGCACGCGCGGTCGTCCTCGCCATGGGCTGCCGTGAGCGCACCCGCAGCGAGATCAAGATTCCCGGCAGCCGACCCGCCGGCGTGTTTACGGCCGGCCTGGCGCAGCGATACATCAATATCGAAAACCTCAAACCCGGCTCGCGCGCCGTCATTTTGGGCTCGGGCGACATCGGGCTTATTATGGCGCGCCGCTGCACGCTCGAGGGGATTTCGGTCGAGGGCGTGTACGAGCTCATGCCGTACGCCAACGGCCTGCGCCGCAACGTCAAGAACTGCCTGGACGACTTTGGCATTCCGCTGCACCTGTCCACCACCGTCACGCGCGTGATCGGACACGATCGCGTGGAGGCCGTCGAGGTGAGCCAAGTCGACGAGCACCTGGCACCCATTCCGGGAACCGAGCGCGTTGTTCCATGCGACACGCTGCTGCTTTCGGTTGGTCTGATTCCCGAAAACGAGCTTTCGGTAGGCGCGGGCGTTGAGCTTGACCCACGTACGCGCGGCGCCGTGGTGGACCAGAACCTGCAAACGGGCGTGCCGGGCATCTTTGCCTGCGGCAACGTGCTGCACGTGCACGACCTGGCAGACAATGTAACGACCGAGTCCGAGCGCGCCGGCGCGGCCGCGGCGGCGTACGCGCTGGGTGGCAGCGCGGATGTCGAGCACGGTACTGCGGACCCGAGCTGCCAGCTCACGGTCTCCCCCGCCGGCATCGCGGGCTACGCACTGCCGGGACGCATTACGGCCACGACACTCACCAAGCTCAACTTCCGCGTGCGCCGACCGGTCGACGCCGCCCGCGTGCGCATTCTCGCTGGCGACGAGGAACTGTTTGCAGGCAAGGTCCGCCCGTTTAAACCGAGCGTAATGGAAAGCTTCCCGCTGCCGGCAAAGGTGATTCAGCGCGCACTCGACCTGGGTGTTAGCAAGATTGTCCTGTCCGTCGATCCTATTGAGGAGGCGTAAGGCCATGAGCATAAACACGATCGAAACGCTGCAGTTCAACTGCACCACCTGCCCATCCGAGTGCCTCCTGACCGTAGAGGTAGAGCGCGACGCAGACGGCGCAGTGGTAGAGGTGCGCTCCGTGACCGGTAACAGCTGCCCGCGCGGTGATACGTTCGCACATCAGGAGCTCACCTGTCCCATGCGCGTGCTCACCACCACCGTGGCCGTATCGGCGGCGACGAGGCGCTGCTGCCCGTACGCACGGCCGAAGCCATCCCGCTCAAACTCCACGCCCAGGCGATGGACCTCATCCGAGGCTTGGTCGTTGAAGCCCCCATCCGCATGGGCGACGTCGTGCTAGAAGACATCCTCAGCACCAGCATCAACCTCATCGCCAGCATGGACATCGACCCAGCCTAAGCAGCTCATTTGGGACGCGGCTCTTTTAGCTACCCCGCCATCCACCCCGCCCCTCCTCAATTGCGGTGAAATAGTTCCTGATTTCCGCCAAAACCCCGGCATCCAGGAACTATTCCACCGCAACTATCCTTGGAATCGATATTTAGCCTGTGCCTGCTTTAGTGCCATTTCAAAACTATGCCGGATTACGGGGATGATTCGGAGACCCCCATCCATACCGGCAATTTTCGATATTTGATAAGCCGTCTACCTGCGGTTTTAATTTCACGGTTTTTCCCATGGTCAAGTAATACAGGTCCAGCCCCGTAATCCACCATAGTTTTGAAAGCAGCCCATTTGGGACTGGCCTCTTATGGCTACTTTTGTCCGAACGTTCGCTCAAGTGATTTTTCTGGGACGGGGATTAAATAATCATTGGGTGCCGAATGATTATTTAATCCCCGCCCCAGAAAAATTATTCCGCATGTTTGACGCAGCTAAAATAGCCCCATTACAGTTTGAGTCGTCCGAAAGGGCGGCTCTTTTCCGTTGCACGGTTATACGATTGAGCCGTACCGGTGGTCGCTGGCCGACCGCCCCGGACGGCCGTCAGCCCCTGCCCCGTGGAGGGCCCGGGACGTGTTGCCGCCGGGGCGGGAGGTGCCGCGGGGAACGACTGATAGAGATGTGCCGGGCCCGGACCGGGCCACGGCCGGGTAATGTGGGTGTCGCTTCCGCGGCTAACGGCCGGCTCAAGGGAGAGGATACACCATGCCAGCAGCAGAGACGCCCGTGGCCTACCTGGGGATCGACGTCGGGAAGAGCTCGCACAGCGCGTGCGCGCTCGACGCGGGAGGGGGCGTCGCCTTCAGGGCCGAGCTGGCAAACAGGCCCGACGACATCGACCGGCTGCTCGAGCGGGCCGGCTCCGGCGCGCTGGTCGTCGTCGACCAGAAGCGAAACATCGGCGCACTGGTCCTCGCGCGCGCCCATGCGCATGGGAACCCCTGCGCCTACCTGCCCGGATATGCCGAGAAGCAGGCCCGCGGGATGTTCCCCGGCATCGCGAAGACCGACGCCATCGACGCCGAGGTGATCGCGCGCACCGCGCTCGGCGTGCCCCGCGCCCTCAGACCGGCGCCCGAGGAGCCCGAGGGGACCGCCTCGCTTCGGATCCTGTCGTCGCAGCGCGAGTTCGCGTCGTCCGCCAGGACCCGCGCGAAGAACAGGCTGCGCGCGACCCTGCTCGAGGCCGACCCCGCGCTCGAGGGCGCGGTCGACCCGTCGAGCCGCTGGCAGGTGTCGATGCTGGCCGAGTTCGGCGGGGCCGCCGGGTGCTCGGCCGCCGGCTGGCGCAGGTTCTCGAACGCCGCCAGGCGCGCGGGCGCCCCCGCGGCGGGGGCCAGGAGGCTCTGGGAGGCGCTGCTGGCCTCGTCGCGCTCGGGAAGGCGGCTCCCGGCCGGCGAGGACGTCGCGGTCCGGATACTCGCCCGGGAGATAGCCTCCCTCGACGCCGACATCGAGGAGCTCGACTCGCTCGTGGCCGACTCGCTGGCGGGAGACGAGGTCTACGAGTGCCTCCTCACGGTGCCCGGGATCGGCCCCAAGACCGCCGCGGCGCTGGTGACGTCGATCGACATATCCGCGTTCAGGGGGCACGACGAGCTCGCGAGCTATTGCGGCGTGGCGCCGTCAGACAGGCGCTCCGGGAGCAGCATCAGGTCGACGTCGCCGCAGCACGGCGGGAACAGGCAGCTCAAGAACCTGCTCATATTCAGCTGCAACTCCCTCATCGGCACGGACAACAGGTTCGGGAGGTACTACGGGGAGTGCAGGGCGAGGGGGATGAGGCACAGCAAGGCGCTGAAGGCGGTCGCGAGGAAGAGGCTCAAGGTCATTTACGCGATCATGCGCGACGCCGTCCCGTACGCGGCCTAGCGGGCGGCGGGGTCAACCAAAGAGGAAACCGAGCGGGGGCGCCTGGCGCCCGGATGCGCCATGCCGAAATGGCGCGAAGCACGCGGTTGACAAAACCATAGAGACACGTCCCAAATTGACTACCCTGGCATTGGGGATACCATGGTGGCACCCTAGCGAAAGGATGTTTCATGGCACATGTCGATGACCAGCGAGTGGCGCGCGTGCTCGATGCGCTCGAGGCTCAGCACCCCGGCGCGCAGTTGCTCGTAAACGACCCGTGGTCAATCTACTATCTGACCGGCTTTTATGCCGATATGTTCGAGCGTTTTTGCGGCGTGCTGCTCGCGCGCGATGCCGAGCCGGTGATCTTGGTCAACGTGCTGCATCAGCTGCCTGAGTATGACAATGCCCGCGTTGCCTATCACACCGATACCGACGTCGTAGCCGACGCCATCGCGAGTGAGATCGATCCGGCCAAACCGCTCGGCATCGACACCGTCATGCGTTCCGGCTTTTTGATGCCCCTTATGGATCGTCACGCCGCGAGCGAGTTCTTCCTGGGCGACTTTGCCGTCACCGTCGCACGCGCACACAAGGATGCCGCCGAGCAGGAGCTCATGCGCATGTCCTCGGCCGCTAACGACGCCGTGATGGCCGACGCCATCAAGCTCGTCCACGAGGGCGTAACAGAGCGCGAAATTGCCGACCAGATGCTCGGTCTGTACCGCAAGCACGGCTGCGAGGGCTTTAGCTTTCCGCCCATCGTGAGCTTTGGCGCCAACGCCGGCGACCCGCACCACGAGCCCGACGACACCGTACTCAAGCGCGGCGACGTGGTGCTGTTCGACATTGGTGGACGCCGCCGCAACTACTGCTCGGACATGACGCGCACACTCTTTTGGGGCGAGCCGGACGAGGAGACGGCGCGCATCTATGACATCGTGCGCCGCGCGAACGAGGCCGCCGAGGCGCTCATCGCGCCGGGCGTGCGCATGTGCGACCTGGACCGCGCCGCGCGCAATGTGATTGAAGACGCGGGTTATGGGCAGTACTTTACGCATCGCCTGGGTCACTCAATCGGCCTGCAGGACCACGAGCCGGGCGACGTCTCGCTCGTCAACGAGCAGGTTGTCGAGCCGGGCATGACGTTCTCTATCGAGCCGGGTATCTACCTCCCCGGCCGCACCGGCGTCCGCATCGAAGACCTTGCCCTGGTTACCGAATCCGGCGTCGAGATCCTCAACGCCTATCCCCACGATCCGGTCCGCCTAGACTAGCCAATGTGGCAAAGGGGCAGTCCCTTTGCCACATTACATTAATGCCGCCACGAAAACGGGTTATTTACTACGTTTAACCCGCATGGGTTGACCATGCGGGTCTTTTTTGAAAATCGGCAAGACATCTACCTGCGGTTTTAATTTCGCAAGTCTCGGCGTGGTCGAGGGTAACCGGTTAAACGTAGTAGATAGGCCCATTTCGTGGCGAGCAGGCCAAATTAGCTGCCCGGCAAATAGGGCTAGCGCAGCAGGCCGGCCACTTCGCCGGCCAGGGTGATGGTGCCGGCCGCTACGAAGGGCTCGCCCGCGGCCTCGAAAGCTGCGAGGGCCTCGGAAACGCTGGGGTACACGCCCGCGAGCTTATCGGCGTCCACCAGGGCAGCAAGCTCCTCCGCCGGCAGGGCACGATCGGAATCGGTCTGGGTCACGACCACACGGGGGAAAGCCGGAACAAGCACGTCAACGATGCCCGCCACGTCCTTGTCAGCCAACGCCGCGCACAGCAGCGTGGGGCGATTCTCTACGCACGGATCGATCTCGTCCAGCGCGCTCACAAAGTTCTCGCAGCTCTGGGGGTTATGGCACGCGTCGATCAGCTTGAGCGGATCGGTTCCCAGCACATCAAAGCGACCCGGCGTGGGGCAGCCCATAAGCGAAGCGTCGAGCGCATCGTGGTCGAGCTCGCGGCCCAGATAGCCCTCGCACAGCATAATCGCGCATGCGGCGTTCTGCGGCTGATACGCCGGCTTAACCATCCTCGACGTATAAATCGCGCGCGGTGTAGTGCAGCTAAACTCCACCGTATCGCCCACATGCGCCGGCGCCTTAGTCGTGGCGTGGCTCACCACAAGCGGCACCACACCGCATTCGCGGCAACGGGCATCCATCACGCGTTGAACGCTCGCCTCATGCGTACCCTCGCCCAAAACAACCAAACGCCCAGGCTTAATAACCGCAGCCTTCTCCCCCGCAATAGCCTCAAGCGTGTCGCCCAAAATACGAGTGTGATCAAGCCCAATGCCCGTAATGGCCACGGCGACAGGATCGGTGGCGCTGGTGGCATCCCAACGCCCGCCCATGCCAACCTCGAGCACGGCAACATCCACCGCGGCCTCGGCAAACACCACAAGCGCAGCAGCCGTCAGCAAGTCAAATGGCGTGATAGTATAGGCGCGCTCCCCCGCCGCCACACGGTGCGAATTCACGCGACGCCCCGCCTCAACAGCGGCAGAAACGCCACGGGCAAACGCTTCATCGCTCACGACGCGCCCCTCGACCTCCATGCGCTCGGGATAGCGAACAAGCTGCGGCGACGTATACAACGCGGTCTTGAGCCCCTCACCACGAAGAATGGCAGCCGAAAAACGCGTGGTCGATGTCTTGCCATTGGTACCGGCGACCTGAATGCAATCAAAATATTCGTCCGGACGCCCCAGCTCATCGAGCATATCGACAACCGTCTCGAGCAGAGGACCAGCATCCCCAGAAATCCGCCCGGTATCAGCAGCAAGCCCCACAGCCTCACCAAACGAAAGCAAATCAAACAAGAACGGCACAGAATACGACCCCGAACGCTTAGCCATAACCCAAAGTCCCCTCAACACAAAAAGAGGCCCGTAAGCAACAACGAGCCCCTCCCATTCAAAATATCAGCCAAACACCGCTTTGCAGCGAGATCAAGGCTACAACCCAGTGGCCCTAACTAGCCAGTTGCAAACAACCACGTAAACGAACTGGGAGCGTCCCGATGCTTTGCTCGCCGCAAGTTCCGCACGCAAAGGACAGCACTTAATGTGCTGTCCGTCTTGCGCAGGACTGTCCGCAGCGGAGAGCAAAGCATCGGGACGCGCACCCAAGTTAGACCTACGAGAAGTCAGCAACCTGAGCAGTCAGCGCCGCCAGGATCTCCTTGAGCTCAGCTGCACGGTCCCTCTTCTTCTGGACCACCGCGGGCGCGGCCTTAGCCACAAAGCCCTCGTTGGCGAGTGTCTTCTCGCAACCGGCGAGCTCCTTCTGAGCCGCGGCGATCTCCTTCTCCAGGCGTGCTTTCTCGGCCGAAAGGTCGACCTTGCCCTCGAGCACCACAAAGACCTCGACGCCGCTGTCGACCACGGCGATGCTCGCAGCCGGCTTCTCAACGTCGGTACCCATGACCAGCGAGGCAGTGTTTGCCAGCGGCTCGATGGTCGAACGCAGGCTCTCGAGCTTCTCGATGTCCTCGGCGCCGGCGCGCACGACCACGTCGAGCTCGGCCTTGGGGCTCAAGCGATAACGCGAACGGGTGGCGCGGGCGGCAGACACGACGGTACGGCACAGCTCAAACGCGCGCTCGGCGTCCTCGTCAACATACTTAGCATAGTCGGCGGGCTCGGGCCACTTGGCGATCATGAGCGCCTCGGCGCGGTCCACGTTGCCCTCGGCATCCAGGTCGAGCACGCTCGCCGGCATGTTGTCCCAGATCTCCTCGGTGACAAACGGCATGAGCGGGTGCATCAGGCGAATGGAGGTGTCGAGCACAAAGATCAGGTTGCGCTGCGCTTGCAGACGGCCCTCGCCCTTCAGGCGGGCCTTGGTGACCTCGACATACCAGTCGCAGACCTCGTTCCAGAAGAACTGCTGCACGCCGCGGGCCATGTCGCCAAAGGTATACTTCTCGATACCCTCGGTGACCATCTTGACGGCCTTTGCCAGACGGCTGAACATCCAGGCGTCGGCCGGCGTCTCCACGACGGGCTCGCCGGGCGTGTAGCCCTCCATGTTCATAAGCAGGAAGCGGCTGGCGTTCCAGATCTTGGTCACAAACGACTTGGCCTGCTCGGTGCGCGGGCTGTCGATGAGCTTCTTGGTCTTCTTGTCGATGTTCGCGTCGAACTTGACGTCCTGGTTGTTGGTGCACAGCGTCAGCAGGTTGAAGCGCATGGCATCGGCACCGTACATGCCAATGAGGTCCATGGGGTCAACGCCGTTACCCTTGGACTTGGACATGCGGCTGCCGTCCTTGGCAAGAATCGTCGGGTAGATGACGACGTCCTTAAACGGCACCTCGTCCAAGAAGTACAGCGAGCTCATGACCATGCGGGCGACCCACAGGGCGATGATGTCGCGTGCGGTGACGAGCGCCGTCGTGGGGTGATGTCCATCGAGCAGCTCCGGCTTTTGCGGCCAGCCCTGCGTGGCAAAGGTCCACAGTTGCGAGCTGAACCAGGTGTCCAGCACGTTCTCGTCCTGGTGCACGTGATGGCCGCCGCACTTGGGGCACACGTCGGTGTCCTCGGTAAGGGCGTCCTCCCAGCCGCAGTCCTCGCAGTAGAACACGGGGATGCGGTGGCCCCACCACAGCTGGCGGCTGATGCACCAGTCCTTGAGATTCTCCATCCAAGTGGTGTAGGTCTGCGTCCAGCGCGCGGGGTGGAAGGTGACCTTGCCGGAATTGACAGCATCGAGCGCCGGCCCCTTGAGCTTATCGACGGCCACGAACCACTGCTCGGACAGCCACGGCTCCAGCGCGGCGTCGCAACGGTAGCAGTGCATGACGGAGTGGTCGAGCTCTTCGACGTGGTCGAGCAGACCGTGCTCGTCGAACCACTTGATGACGGCCTCGCGGCACTCGTCGCGATTCATGCCGGTAAACTCGCCGTAGCCCTCGACGACCACCGCGTGCTCATCAAAGATGTTGATCTGCGGCAGGTCGTGGGCCTGACCCATGGCGTAATCGTTGGGGTCGTGGGCCGGGGTGACCTTAACGAAGCCGGAGCCAAAGTTGGCATCGACGTGCCAATCCTCAAAGATGGGGATCTCGCGGTCGACAATGGGGAGCTTGACGGTCTTGCCCACAAAGGCGGCCTTCTCGGGGTCCTTCGGGGAGACGGCAACGCCCGTGTCGCCGAGCATGGTCTCGGGGCGCGTGGTGGCGACGACGATGTAGTCCTGGCCGTTGACCGGCTCGGT